>Ga0214545_1001326_pt1 | contig 45721 bp, 20 predicted proteins | sample CNSS4metaG_FD_160064 | JGI IMG/M metagenome (GOLD analysis project Ga0214545, IMG submission 160064) | Root nodule microbial communities from cowpea collected in UCLA plant growth center, Los Angeles, California, USA - CNSS4 | ecosystem: Host-associated > Plants > Roots > Nodule | place: USA... | reverse complement strand
TTTTTTTTTTTTTTTTTTTTTTTTTTTTTTTTTTTTTTTTTTTTTTTTTTTTTTTTTTTTTTTTTTTTTTTTTTTTTTTTTTTTTTTTTTTTTTTTTTTTTTCAGTTTTTAATTTTTTAAAATTTTTTAGTTTCATTATTCTTTTTAAAATTTATCAGTTATTATTTTTTAAAAAAAACAAACAAAAATTGAAAAAATTGAAAAAGTGAAGGACGACTTCACTTTTTTCAAATAAAAGAAAACATCATATTAGATGACGACATTAACTTAAAAAGAAATAAAGAAACCAGTCGGGGAGGACGACTTCACCTCCAATGTCATCTTTCATCCCAACGACTTGATTCATTTTTGCAAAAACAAAATAAGGAATCCATTTATACAAATTTAACTTTTAATAGACCCCAAAATAAAAAAAAGCCGTTGATTATGTGAGAAGTTGTAAGCAATTCTTTATATTTTAACAAACAAGTATATAACAAATTGTATATTTATAAAATGATGTAAAATATTATTAAAATATTTATTTATATTAAAAACTGTTAGATGGATGTGAGAAAAAATGAGAGTTTTGAACCTATCAGAGTCTGTGTGATATGTGTATCAAGAATTTTTAAGTATATTTGAATGAAGTGTATATATATAAAGAATACTTTAGTTTTAAATGTAGTATTTTCAAATCATGTGTTTAGTTATTCATTAAAAAAATTGTGTGAAATTAGTTTATACACACAAATTTTAATTATTTTATTTCCTACCTTATGATATATTGGAATATAAATATATGTTTTTTTTTTACATGAAACTATATTTTTAGTATTTATAACAAATCATCTTAATTTTATTTCTTTAACTTTTAACTTTTAAATTCTTGAATCTGGACTTATGTGTTTTAGTGAAAAGTCAAATAACTATTATAAATTTCTAAATAATTTATAAATTTATAAAATAAATTTTACATATCTATCTAAAATTATCATTAAAAATAAATGCACTATTTATTTAAAAATAACAATATATAATTGTTAATTACCTAATATATTTTGAATGAAAAAATACACTGTTGATTTCAAAATAAAATTCTACCCAAAAGTAAATCTTCTATAAATTTAACCATTTGTTTTTCTACTAAGCTAATTATCTAAAATGTTTTGGGTTCGGAAGAAGTAATTTTAATATATATATATATATATATATATATATATATATATATATATATATATATATATATATTAGAATCAAAATTTCGGTAAGGACTAAAATACAAAGAAAAAAAAATTATAAAATCTTATGTGCATTGTTTGGACTGGGAATGGAAATATAAATGGAAAGAAAAATAAAAAAAATGATGAAAAATAAAAAGTATATTTTTTAAAAATTTAATAAATTAAAAATTATATTATAATTAACCACAATACAAATATGTGCATCTATTGAACTACATACAAATTACATCTTTAAATCAAAATCTCATTGAAATATATATTATAATTAACTCTCCTTCAGTAGAAATGACACACCAAACCTAAAGAACCATAAGGTTCCAATTAGACTATTTCATCTCTTTTTTTAATTTATATAGAACCATAGTTTCATTTTATTAAAAAAAAAACAACATGAAAATATTGAGAAATTATTTTGATAAATAATTTATCCAAAATTTTGATGAATTAACTCTTATCTCTTTAGGAATATATTTTATAATTTCTTAGTCAAAAACTTCAATGAAATATAAATTAAAATTTAAAATTCTTGAATATATAATTCTTTAAATGAAATAAATAAATAACACACTATAATATTTTATATATATATTTTTAATTTATATAATATATATATATATATATATATATATATATTGTATAGGGAAGTCGAGGTGTATTCAACCCAATGACACACGAGGAAGCGATGTTAATAGTGTAGGGAGAAAACATGAAACATGGTACAGTCGGTTCAAGGTACAGTTGGCTCAGGATACAAGTGGCCCGTTTTGGCATATGGAGGACCTAAGTTGATAGTGGCTGGTGAAGGGTTGAAAACATCTCGATCCAAGGAGGTCGAGTACATCATGGATCATGAAGGCCGAGTATATCTCAGTCCAGAGGGGCAAACACACTTTGACCCAGTGCAAGGATATACAGGTAGGAACCCCAAATTTCATGCGGGATATGAAAATATAAAGGTGCATTGACAATTACAATTACAATAGAGTATTTGTGATATTTATTAATATTTATAAAAGAATGAAAATGGTCCAAAAGGAACTGAAAGACCAAAGTCAGGTAATACAAAATTACTTTCAGGGTCCAAAGGTAAGGGGACTAATATTAACTAAGTTTTAATATATACTCTATATCGAAATGTAACTAACATGATCATCAGAGTGTTTGAATCTTAAAATAGCTTACTTCCATATATATATATATATATATATATATATATATATATATATATATATATATATATATATATATATATATATATATAACCAATTTTAGTTAGGTTGAGAAGTAATGTACATTTTCTTATTTATTTTTAGAATGAAAGTGTTAACTAGTAATACTTATTATTTTCTGAAAATATAATTAAGACGTAAGATGTTAAGATATTTCAACTAGAAAATAAGTAACACACCACATACACGAACAAATCTTACCAAATGAGTACAAATATAAACAATTTTATTTAGGAAAAACAAGATTTTCAAAAACGTATAAACGATTTTTATGTATTATAAGGGTCAGATTGGGAAACCAAAATGAAAATTGAATATCAAAAGAAAATGTTAAAAGCAACTAAAACTGAGATTCGAAACAAAAACAAAAATTAATTACAGCAAAAGTTATATTAATAATTAATTTAACATTTAAGAAGTATTATGTCCAAAATTGGACATAAATTATAAAATTATTTAAAAAGATATTAAAACATTTCAATATATATAAGGTTTTGAAAAAAACAAATATTAAGATTGAGTTACATATCTCACACACACAGACTAATAAAAGAGTAGAAAATGTTCTTGTGTTCAACACGGAACTCAAATTTATAAACCAAACTAATACTTGTGTAACCAAATTTTACATTTTTGAAACATCAAATTGAAATTTTACTAACTCTTTATTCCTAATTTTTGAAACATCAGATTGAAGTTTTACTAATGTTTTATTCCTAATTCTCTCAATAAATTAATTATTATTTATCATCCACTATTAACTTAACTATAATATTCACATTCACAATAATAATACAACTCCAGTATAACTTAATGTATGAAAGAGAAAAGCACATAAAATGTATGAAACTCATACATCTAATTTAATGACATATGGTCCTACAACTTTTATAATATATATATATATATATATATATATATATATATATATATATATATATAATTTTTAAAAATGTAACTTTCATTTCTTGAGTGATATTAGTATAGTATTAATAATTTTTGTTTCTTTATACAAGTTACGTTGTGATGTGATGTAGTTTCAAACCCAATAAAAGATTGAAAGTGGTTGATGAACTTATAAAACACCAATAAAAGGACAATCCTGGCTAAATTCTATAACTGGTCTTGATGCGGCAAAATGTCAGTGCGTAGAATATGAAATGTTCCTTCTTAATTTATACATTAATATACTTGTGAATGATTTGATTTAACAGTAAAAAAAAATGAAAATGTTCATCACGACCAGAATACTTTCAAGATAATAATATAAGTCATTGACAAAGGTTTTATTTTATCTTCTCTAAAATTGTTCATTTTTATTAATTTGCACTTTATTTTTTTTCTATTATTTTTTGCACTAAAAGGAACTAAAATAATTCTCTTTAAGGGCTAAAATGATTTGGTAAATAAGAGAGAAAAATTAATTATGGAGAAAAATAAGAATTTAGTCAAATACAAACTTAACTAAAAATGTGAAAATGACGACATCATAACTAGAAACAAAGTGATTTACACATTTAAGGATTTCTTTAATAATTTTTTAATATATAAATATTAAATTGAAAATCAATGACATGTACATATTACGTGTTTGTAATAAAAAAAAAAAAAACTATAGTGGGGTTTTCGTTTGTTTCTACTTTATCTATACATGTAAGATCAAAATAGCTTTTCCGTCGATGGTTTTACACAAACAACACTGCAAAAGAAAACACTTTATTGTTCATGTACCAATTTTTCGTTTTTCTCTTTTTGTTTATATAAAATTATCAAGAAATCATCGCTATAAGATTTGCGTACACTTTATTATTCATGTACCAATTTTTCGTTTTTCTCTTTTTGTTTATATAAAATTATCAAGAAATCATAGCTATAAGATTTGCGTACGATTGACATTTAAAATGTAAACAATAATATATTTTTAAATCACTTATACCACACAAAAAAAATTATATATATATAAACAAAATATAGAAAACCCAACAAAAATTTATATACCAAATTTTAGTAGTACCGTATAAACCAACAAAATCTAAGCTACAGATATGGTTTTAGGCTACTTTCTAAGATGAGAAGTTATATTGAAATATTTTAAACATCAAAATCATCAATTTAATTCTGCACCATCCCTCTAAACATGTTTCAGGGTATAAGAATAAACTGCCACAAAACATGGGTTTAACATAATTTAGAGACAGGGGATCCCAAATCTCTTAACATTCCTCATCTTCCATACCAGTAAAAAAATAGCACTAATCTTACACGGCTAGGATTGTGTTTTTCTGACGAAATAATTCTTACCAATTTTCTTTTTTAATTTTATAGATTTATATATTTATTTATAATAAATTATTTTATTAAAAATTATAACTTTTTACAAATTCGTGTGAATATAAATTTAAAAAATATATTTCATTTAATATTTATAAATTAACTGAGAATACAAATTTTGAAGAATGATCACAATATATAAGATAATTTAAATATATTATAATTGTAATAATAGAAAAATTATCATAATAAAATATTACAATTATGATTGTTTTTTGTAAAATTAATTTTGATAAATGTATATTTATTTGGTTAAAATAATTTGTGTAATAATTTTTTTGTAATAAGTTAGAAAAGTAAAATAAAATTTTAACTAAAATTTAATTCAAATCAATTCCCTTAAACCATCTTATTCTTTATTCTTTGGTTACTAAACTTTTATAACTAACTATTTTTTAAAACTAAAAATAATAATTTTTTTTTCTAATTATTAACTTTAATTAAAATACTAATACTGACTAGAATGGAGCATAGAATGGTAGTATGATTATAATGAAAGAATGTTGCTGAAGTATGAGAATTTCTTACGATAAGTGTAAGAAATAATGTTAGTAGTTATGATATTTTCATTTTGTAAAAGAAAGCTAAGAAATTTGAGAGGAAGGAAATTTGGTATTTACTCTAAAATTATAAAGTGTAGGTAAAATTATTGTATTGGACTGGTTGAATTGTGGTTGATACTATTAATATGAAATTGGTATGAAAGTGGCCATTGAAGAGTCACTTTAGTAGAAACTTTGATGAATGAGCATGAATTATGTGATTATATGACTAATGATTTCTTTAGATAATGTTTGATTAAGTGTTTTAATGTAGTAAAGTGATTGTACTTATGATTTGGAAAATTGTGGTTGATGGTCAGATGAAAATGAAAATTACATAAAATTAGATGAAAATGTCTTACACTGCACTAAAATTAGTTTATGCTACTTCATCGCTAGGCGGCAGTTATCGGATGCTGAATGATAAGTTTATGTAACTTCTTCTAGTAGAAGTGGTTGATATTTTACTAAATAGTTTTTCTTCGCATGTTACAAATTATATTTATGATTGTATCGAGTTGTGTTTGATAATGTATGATTGTTGGTGTAAATTTAGTGTCATATAGCTATCAAATTAGTTATTTTTAACGAGAAATTTTAATTTAGCTTGAGTTCGAGTGTATTAAAGGAGATTTCGGGGAGTGAGACTATCCTGATTTAACTAATATCTAACTCACAGAGAGTGAGACATTCAGGTGGTGTGAGTCGAAGAGGTTTCATATGCTAGACGATATGATATGAAAGATAATCATACTTAAAGAGCTACTAAAGTTAACTTTATTATGACTTGATTTGTTAAAAGGTGCATCATACCACAACTTATTATTAAAATAATATATCAATTATATAGCATTAGATAATTATAATATATTAGGGTCAACTTTTTTTTTTCAATTGTGAAAATGAATTATACCAAAAATTAACTTTTAAAATAATATCAAATTTTATTTTAACAAAAAAATTTATGTTTATGGTATCATCCATTGTCCATTATTAAACTACTTCTCAGAAATAATATTTACATATCTCTGTATAAAAGAGATGTGTTAAATATGACACATCAATTAAATAAAAATAATTTCATATTATAATATATAAGTAAAAGCAAAGTTCACTAAACTAATTATTGATATAATTTCCATAAGACATAATATATGATTTAGTTACAATTTTCTTTCAAAGATTTTTACTAATCTTATTTTTGCGTTATTTCAATTTAATATTAATATCTTCTAATCAATTTTATCAAAAGTGATGAAAGAAACCATATAATCATAATTATAAAGAACTGAGCATATTTTGTTTAAATTATTATCATTATAGATATTTTTATATATAATATATTTTAGTGGTATAATTTTAAACCATATATACCATATTAAAATTCAAAATAATCAAAACGATTAGCTAAAGGAGTCCAAAAACTTCATTTGTTTTTTCATTAATAAATATATTCTGTGGCTAAAAAAAACAAGTCTGCAATCAAAGTACACTCAGTTACATCTTTTTTAAGAAAAAAACTATACATGTGAAACACTTAAAATTAATGTAATTTTGTACATTTTTTTTGGCAATTTATGTGATGTGTGGACATGGCTTCCCTTCTGAAATGATAACAAAAAAATGTTTATATATAGTGGCTTTTCCAGCATCCTAAAGCCAACACATTTGTCCTTTGCTTATATCTGAACATAACAATACATTCCTTCCTCATCCACAACCCACATTTGAAAGGTATATATCCTTCCATCAAGATTATGAACTATATATCTCTATGCTATTTTCATGCTATCTCAATGTTTTTGCCAAATTTAATCTCTCAATTAATATTACACATGTGGATTCAATATATATAGAAGATTTCTATTGTAACCAGTAAAGAAAGTTTGTAATAGACTCAAATAGATAATTGCAGAGAACATCTGTAATTTATTTCACACAATAAAGTTACTTTTTTTTTATTGTAAAACTTATACACATTTTTGTGCATCTGAAACATTACCGAATCATCCAATCCAGAAAATAAACCTAAAAATAAGTCAAAATTGCAAAATTTTCAGAAATCTACCTCTCCAAGCGTCATAATGATTCCATAAAAAAAAAAAAGTATATTTTCTATTAAAAACAAAAATATGTTTTCATCAGGCTTATAGAGTGCAGGAAAAAGTTGTCCCTTATGATTTACCTGTTAGATGTACTCATGTTTACTTAATAAATAGTGGTGATAAGATAAGGTTACCTAGCCCATGTTAATACACTTTGCATTGAAAGGTTGAGCCGACAATTGCTTTCTAGACTCCATCAATTTCTTTTTGCACCCCATTAGTTTTCTAAATAAATTCTATCCGTATCCTTATAAAAGTCAGTTCCGAATTATTAATTTCGGAACAGGCAGAATTTTCAGAATTTCTAAAATAATATTTTCGGAATAAAATTTTTGAAAACAAATTTTTCGAAATAAAATTTTCAAAATCCATCAAATAATTAAGGAACATATTCTTAATGTATTTTGAGACGAATCCTAAACAAATGACAAAATATCATGTGTATTAATAGGGTATTTTAGATAAATGATAACAATAAAATAAAATAATAACAATGTGACATCTTATACGATATACATATTATGTAAATATTTGGTATCAATGAATATCAAGACGTAATCAAATTATCGAAATTTGTCATAATGATTATTAATATGTAAATATTTACTCCAATAAATGTATCTTAGAATATTTTGTAGTCTTTTGGAAATGAAGCTAATGAGATTTTATTAGACCACATTACTTAACATCATCTATCGGACGGTGTAGGTACAAAACACATTTTTCGTAACATATTTCTTGAACAAACTTTCCAAAATGCATATAATATCTTCCATAATAAATTTTTCGAAATATTTCTACATGAAATATGTTTTGGAAATTTTTTTCTAAACACATGAAATATTTTTCGGAAAAAATATTTTTAGAATGAGTTCTTTTATTATTTTCCCTTTTGTTCTTTGTAGTAGCGGCCCAATGGTGGTGGCAACAGTGACAACACAGTGACAATGACGTGGTGGTGGTGTGATACAAAGATAAATGATATAAAATATGGTTTAAATACTATTTTGGTCTCTATTTTGGTTCAGTTTATTTAATTTGGTCCCCTTTTTGTGTTTAATTTGGTCACTGTTTTGCTAAATTATGTTTAATTTCATCTTTTTCATTGACGTCGCTTAGATTGATAATGACAAAGTGTAGAGGTTAACACCTGACACTATTCACGTTACGTGGACTGTTTTAATTATGATTATTTTTGTTTTTGTTCAAATAAGTCCCTATTTTAGTTAAGTGTGTTCAATTTAGTTCCATCATCCACTTTATTACTATCAACCTCCACTTCATCATGACCATCACCATGACTCCTTCATCACCCTCACCCTCCATTTCATGACCTTTCACTATTGCCACCACCATCACCATTGCCACCGTCACCAAACTAAAACCACCACTACTAACCTATAACCACCACCACCACATTAAAACCATTGCCACCACCAAAACTAAACCCACAATCACCACCACCATAACCACCACAACCACCCTGCAACCACTAACGCAACCACCCCTTACAACCACCACTATCACACTAAAATTACCACCATCACTACCACACTAAAATAAAATTCACTACCATCACACTAAAACTCTTACCACCATGAGTGTTATTGTTGGTGGATTTAGTGTGATGATGGTGAATGTGATTTTAGTGTGATGGTAAAGGTGGTAGTGGTGATTTTTTTGAGGTAGTGGTGATTTTTTTGAGGTGGTGGTTGCAAGTGGTTGTGGGTTTAGTTTGGTGGTGGTAGTGATTTTAGTAGTAGCGGCGACGACGATAGTGGTGAAAGGTCATGAAATGGAGAGAGAGGGTGATGAAGGAGTGGATGGTGATGGTCATGAAAAAGTGGAAGTTGAGGGTAATGAAGTGGATGGTGAGACTAAATTGAACAAATTTAATTAAAATAAGAACTTATTTGAACAAAATATTAACAATCATAATTAAAACAATCCACGTAATGTGAACAATGTCAATACATTTTGTAGTTATTAATTTAAACAATGTCAACTAAAAGAATAAAATTGAATATAATTTAGCAAAACAGATCAAATTGAAAGAACAAATAAAGGTACCAAAGTGAATAAATTGAACCAAAATAAAGACCAAAAGAGTATTTAAATTTTAAAATATTTTCTTTGTAGTGTGGGAGGTGTAAAAAGAAATTTGATGGGATGCGGGAATCAATGTCAAAGTTGATTTACCTTTAAAAGCTTTAGTTAAAAGAGTTGTTCGAATTTGGTTTTTCAAACTCTAGTTTCGGGACAAGAGTTTCTAACTAGATTTATCTATATTGAATCCATGTTAATTGGTTATCTATTATTATGAGACTGAGAATAAAAAATATTTAAGTTTGTAGTTACTGTGCAAAACATTTGTCTATCGTAAAATGTCATTTTAGTTAGGATTAGTTGTATAATGCATTGTTCAAGTTTTAGTCGTGCATATTATTATTTGTTTTCAAATTTTTAATCGAACAAGTTACATGTTTGGTCTTATATATTACAGTATATTTTTATTTCATAAATCATTCCAATTTTGATAACAAGCAGGAGTTGCTAACGAGAGTTTTGGATAAATGATTTTAATTGATAAGTTCTACCACAAGAAAAGTATTTATTACCAGCGATTGTTTTTCATGTTAACTTTCTTTATGCATATATGAGAAAAAAATTTGATGGTGAACATAATGATTTTATAAATAATGTCATTAGATAATCGAAGACAAAAATTTGAAAACATTTTTTCAATTTTAGTTATTCAATTATTTCCTCAAGAACTTACTTTTTATAATTGCATGAACATCTCTATTTAAATGTAGTTTCTTATTACTTATAGTCATTTACTATAAAACTTTAGAACTACAAATTTATTGTTTATTATTTCATGTTGATGGTATGATATCATATTCATGGTCTAGAAGTATGAGGACCTTGTTCTGACAGAAAAATCCTATGACATGAAACAGAACTGAGATGAACAAAAATAATAAACATATACATTGATCCATTTCCATTCACCTATATAGTATACACATTCCAATGAAATAGGAATTCCATGTCACCCTTCTCTTAGAAAAGAATTACTAATAAACGATACAGTAATATATTCTAGCTACTTGTTACAGTGTTCTCCATCATGTATTCACTTATGCTATTTATACTGTACGTCCGAACTATACAAAGAATGTAGGAAATTAAGAAGGTACAATAAAGAATAGGGTTCAATTAGTGTCCAAAATCATCTTAATCTCGATCGTATAACCAAAATTTCCCTTCCCAACCAGCAGTGAAACTTGCAGCACTTTCTGCAGTGGATATTTGCAACCATGCTGATAAGGAAATAGAAAGAACCATGTATACCTTTCAAGAGGTTTCAGTGAATACTCTAAGTATGAAATCACGAAAGCGCCTTGAATATTGTATAGGATCAACGGCTGATATTGAAGTCGGGTCATATTGAATGGATTTGTAGGCATGCTCAAGCTTCTTGCTGATGTCATAGTCTTGGAGTATGTCTATGATGCCAAAAGTCAACGAAACATTATAGAACTCTCCAATTGGTTCTCCTATAAGCTGTAATTCACAACCACTTCTTCTCACTGTCCTTTCAACCCTTGCTGGCATGTTCATACCCAATGTCACACTGCACATACCCACATACACACACACAAACAACCATAATAAGCTTTCAGATTTTCATCATGAAGGAGTCATAAATTCTTGGATATAATTGTCACATACATAACATGGAAACGTAGTATAAGGCTAAATCCATGTAACACTGTGATAAAACAACTTTAAATAAACATTCACCTAGGAGGAGGATCAGAAGGAGGTTCATCTTTGGCTTCACTTGTGGTGTCGGGATTTTCTTCATTTTCTAAATCACCTGAAGCTGAAGCTGGAGAGCAAAAGGGTCTTCATTGGGTTGTCAAAGCTCATATAAGGTTAGACATACTTAATTTAGGGTAAGAAAATTACCAGCAGGAGTTCGAGATTGTATAGGAATAACTTCTCCTTCTGGCGAAATATCTTTGAAATAAATGCCCACTAGAAGACTATAGTCCATAATTCCCTCCTGTTCCAGAATCTCACAATCCAAATCAACTTGTCTGCAGATCAAAATATATGCTTAACATGCTTAGTTTAATTTGACACAAGACAACGAATGAAAACTGCGAAACTGTTTAACTTAGCCAGTTATATGCTACACAAAATTATAATCAATCATTGGAAATTCAAGTGACTGAATTTTAACTTCATTATTTTGTTAAACATATACGTGTATTTGATCACAATTGAAATAACTGATTTTCAAAACCCACAATTGTAGTCCAAACACATTACAAATTAAGGTATGACAGTCCTTATCACCTGCAAAACTCTTCAAACTGGGACTTCTCCAGTTGAAATATGAAATTAAGATCAAGATCCTTAAGTATAGTGGTTTCACTAATTTCTGTCTCAGGCTTATCTGAGGTTCGTCCAAGTGAAGAACCCTTCAAATCGTAGCGTCTATGGGTGATAAACTCAGAACGGAAGAGGTTGCCCATTATGATAAACCGAACCTGGAAAACCAAACACATTAAGAAGCTTATTATACTCAAACTATAGAAACTTCATAGAAATATCTATCTTCCTAAAAGAATAAACACTAGTTAAGTGAATGCCAAAAGTTTGGAGTTTGTACAACATAAAATATATTCAAAGTTCAATCTAGAAAGGAAGCAAAGGAGCCATCGTTGTTCCATACAAATTTCTGTTATAAGGGACTTCTACGAATGTACCTTCTTCTGAATAGGCCCATTTAACTTCACACAATGCAGGCCATAATACTTTGTCAAAAGAGTATTTTTGTAGTCTCGAAAGTGATTGTAATAGGATGGAAGCAGTCTCAATAGAACCTGAACACAAATGAAGCAGGGCCAGATTTGAAGAAATGTATCATGGTTCCTGAGAAATTTCAAACAAGGAAAGATCAGAGTGGAACTCACTTTCACTTCAGCTTTCTTCATTGTCTTAATCATGTATTTGTCGTCATTGGTCAAGTAAAAGAAGCTGCCACTTTTTCCAGGAGAGGAAAGTTCGCGAAGTGCATCATTTCCACATAAGGATAACATGTAATCAGCCGGATCCACCATGAATAGCTTCCTAAGAGTTCTGAGGACAGAGTGCAATCTATGAGCTGAAGAAAATGGCATCCTTGTACCGTTAATCTCATTCAGTAACTACATCTAACTACTTCATTATAGCTTAGTTTTTGTGGAATTCTACCATTTTTTCCCCTCACTTTGATTACATGTAACGTCATTGAATATATATCAAAATTAAACTCAGGAACAGATTAAGTAAATAACATGGCTGACCTAAAAACTACCGGGCAATAGTCCTTCCACTTAAAGTCACAACATGGATGTGGTGGAGTGTATTTGGATCCTTCTGGTGGAAATCTTGTCCACACTTTCTCCTTAGGATCAAAAGCTGCAGGCTTCAGATCAAGTGATGCTGTGGGAGCAGGCCTTGCAATAGAATGCCTATGAAGTTCAAGAAAGTATAAAATATGAAATATTTGTAAAGTTACATGCAGGAGCAAAAGGAAAGCAATCAGAGAGGGTGAAATTATGAAAAAAATAATGAAGAAGAAGAAGACACAAACCTGAGTCCGAGCTGCAAATTGAGCATGAGCTCATAATTTTTGTGTCCTTTGCCAATGCTCTCTCCCACCCTCTTTGACTTCTTGGGTGCTTTGAGAGGTTGGAGTTGACCCGAATTTTCTGCAGCATCTTCAACACGTAAAGCAGTCAAATCTTCCTCGAGATCACTCCCCATGGTTGGAGTTTTAGCACTGCCATCACTCTCCCCACCATCCAACAACCTATCACCTTGTCTGTCCAAGCCCATACTCACCCTTCCATCCACCGACATTCTCCTAGTTTTAGAAGTCTCCCCAGCAGCCTTTGTAGACCTCCAAACCGCAAGCCTCTTCTGTGATGGCATAACCTGAGCCTTCTCCCCAGGGCAAACCAAATAAGCACTCAAATCATTATACAACTCTTGAGGATCCCAATTACTATGCCCCTCTCCCTCTCCCTCTTCTGATTCTGATTCCTTTGGATGATATGTCCCATTCGGATCCTTCACATCCTTGCTGAAATTCCCCTCATAAAAACTCCCATCTGGCCACTTGAAAGTCCCATTCCCCTTTGGCCAACCATCTTCCCAAAACCCTTCAAACTTGTTCCCATTAGCCCAAGCAAATGACCCTTTACCACAAATAATCCCATTCCTCCATTCCCCCACATAATGGCTCTCATCCTTCCACTCATACCTCCCCTCCCCATCTTGCAAACCCCTCTTCCACTCTCCATCAAACCAATCCCCATTCGCATAACTCTTAAAACCATGACCATGTTTCAAGTTTAGTTCCCAGTGCCCCTTATAAGTATCCCCACTACACCCTGTGTAAGTCCCTGTCCCACACATGTAACCACCCTTGAACTCCCCTTCATATGTCGCCCCTGAAGGCCAACTGAACCTACCCTTTCCCTTTGTCTTCCCTTTGTACCAATCTCCAACGTACATGCACCCATCCGTCCACAGGTATTTCCCTAGCCCGTGTGGGAAGTTATTCGCCCATTCCCCCGTGTAGTAATCCCCGTTAGGTAGAACCTTCTCTTCAAGGTACACCTCGTACACCTCGTTCTCATTCTCATCGTCGTCGTCATAATCATCCTGGTTATCTTCTTCTTCCGTAACCTGTGACAAAGATATCGTCCCAAATATACTGTTGGCACGCTTCTTCGCAACTGCATGCGTCTTTCTCATCGTTGCCTCCCATGCCTTCATCACACCGCTATCTTTTCCAATCATTTTGCTCTCTCCTTTTTCCTTATATCCTCACATTTGGTACTTATCAGTAATATTCACGGACACCCCACATATTCCAACACATTCAAAGAATGATTTTTTTTTCATGCATCCTTGGAGAACATGCAATGATTTGTGTAACATTCAAAGGGGGCGATCAATGATGCGGCCATTCTGATGTTTTTTGTTTCTGATGAACCCAAACCGTCTCGGATGTTGTCGCAGGCTTTTTTGTTTCTTGGCATGTTAATTTCCATAGAGTTCGGGGACATGTTGATGTTACAGGAGATGCACGATGCCCCTCAAACTGTGTCAAACTCCTGACAGCTGTCACTTGCAAAGTAAGTTAGAGGACCTGTCCTTAATTTGGTGCACGTGCCGTGTGATTCATTCATGAAGGTATGTTTTTGATATTTTTGAATGGAACATTGAAAAATTCATGTTCCTGTGGGTCACATACCCTACAACCTCTAAGAGCCATGACACAAATGGAGACTGGTGCTAAAATCAAGGTGTTTGCTTCCTATTTTTAGCCTACATTTAACAAATTTTCCAATTTGTGTTTGTTTAATGTGCGCAATCACTGTCTAACCATTGATAATTAATGTCTCGATTTGATTAAAGGACAAAGATTGGCAATGGTTCATCGTTTTTTTCTTTTCATTATAAAGTATATTGAAAGTAGCCATAGAATTTCAGTGATTTTCTGATTCATTTGGAGGAGTCGATTAAGTTACAGCTTCAAGTGTACATAGCTACACATATTTTGACTTATCAGAACCATTAGTGCAGAAGATTTTCTTCGTCCTCTTCTTTAACCAATGTTTTCACTCCCACAATTGTATGTTTTTTAAATGTTGATAATCTACCACTACACTTTATGTGACAAATTCAAAATGATTAAATGGAGTTACCGCTGATAACAGCATATGCTATAATATTATGCTGTGTATAAAAATAGTCCATGTGAAACAAAAGGGTCAATAACTCAATTGACAAGTTCTTAAAGCTAATGAAAAAAAGTAAATTTACAAACTGAAAACTAAAAAGTAGTTTTATATTTTGAAAATTTAAAATCTACAAAGAAAAGACCTTCACCTTTATTTTCATTTTCTTTGACTTCTGACTTTTTCCCTTTCAAACTTTTAGTTTAGCCTCTTCTGTTTACATTAGATTAATTCAGTCGTGAACATTCCAACATGAGAATAGCTATTTTTAAACATTCCAACAATTAGAACTAATTGAAAGCAGAGAGAGAGTTGAGTATGAAATGATGGAACCTATCAAATGGTGCATAGATACATTGAAGTTGCAAAAGTAGAGAGTAATGAAATAACAGAGTGTTGGTGGGTGTATATATATAATATATATCAAATCTTGTTGAGAGCAGCAAGGGTGAAAACGGTGGCAGAAGTTACTCCTGGAATGAAAAATTCATCACGAATTGCTTCAGGCATCACTTTCTGCTTTATCAACAGAGCAGCCAATGGAACACCAAAAATGCACAAGATTGCTTCCTTTGCTCCTATTCCAGTGAATCCTGATGATTTCACCAAATTTTTCATTATCTCCTGGAATTCTGTTTTTGTCAGTGCCTTGTTTTTCCCATCTTTACTCTTTTCACGCTTCTACATCTCCCATTAAACCAAACAACAATCAACACTGTTAATTCAACACAACCTAAACTCCTATAATCTACCATATAAGCTACCCAAAATTATCAAAGAGAAACACTGTGAATTGCAATTTTTTAATCTACTTTTTTAACATACCCCTTTCCAACACAGATATAAAAGATAATCCAATGCTAAAATATAAATAAATTTTAAAGAATTTCGTGCATTTGAAAATTAAATTCTTGTTGTAAATATTAATTAAAAATCAATAAAATTATAACAAATAAATAAGAGAATATATATATATATATTGAATTTGTTTATTGTTTATTGGATTAAAAATTTCATAAGTATCAGTATGCCAGAAAGAGTGAATTAGCAAAAATTTGTTTGCACGTACATTGAATTCTGTCTCCAAATCCTTTGTCGCTGGAAGTTTAATCTGCGTATTTCCGAGTTTTTCATTGAGTTTTCTGACAAAACATAACGCAAAGTTGTGACAGAGAAAAGTGTTACATATAGCATAACAAAATCGTGTCACTTCATAATTAATTAAATAATAATTTGGGTAGCTTTTGATACGAAAATGGTTAAGTACTCGACAATCTCGCATACTGCTCGGTAAAAAACTGGGAATTCCATGGCGTCTTTCTCTTCGGTCAATTTTTCATACCCTTCTTCTATAATTGGTTCAAGTTCTTTCAGCTTTTTTTGATCAGCCCCTGTCTCAAATTTTCAGAAAAAAGAGAGATTATAATTGATGTAAGAACATGAATATGCATATAGTGCTACAAAAACATGAGACAAAGTATGAAAAAGCAGAACAAAAGGTGAGATAAATATGACATGTTAAAATGTTTTTCCAAGAATAATAAAGGTCAAGACAAGAGAGTTGAATGTGGAACCTGGTGCAAGTTTATGCAGAGACAAGCCCATTTTTTTCTTTAGCTTTGGTTTAAAGGAGATTTGAGTTAAAACAATGAGGTAGGTGTGGCAGAGGTATAGATATACACATATATATACACATACAAAGAAACAACATTTCATGAACTTTTATGCAGAAAAAAAGCTGCAATAAAACTTGCACGGTGGGAAGAGAACATTGGATCTCTTAGGTTATAAGCAAACCTATAATAATATATATATATATATAAAATAAGACGAGAGAGATAGAATATGTAAATTTATTTCTCAAGAAATGAATACTATTCGTTCAGTATAAAATTCTTGACTTGTTGCTCTCACCAATATTCATATTAAACCACTTATAAATGACTGCTAGAGGACTCAATGAAATTTGAACAAGACAAAATAATATTGTCTTGTGGAGCCAACCATTTTTTTATGGGTCTCAAACATAAAGTTAAATGTTTCTGAAATTAATTCCAAGTTGGATTAGATGTCAAAAGATTCATGGTCACTAATACTTTAAGATGTAAAGTAAAAGACACAAACATTAGTATAATAATTAGCATAATAAAAAGTGCGATGTCCACTTAAAAATATATTACCCCTTTTTTTATTCGAATGAAAATGTTTTAAAATGAAATATAAGGTTATATTAAAGCAAAGTACGAAAAAAAGTAATAAATTATAATTAAATAATTGTTCTGTAAACAAAAATTCCAAAAATTTAAAATTTACTATACAAAAGTTAAAAAAACTTCAAACTGTATATTGTTTTAATGAAATAAAATAAAATATTGTAGAAAATATCATATTAAAATTTAAATTTCTGTTTTTCATTTGTTTATTAGCTGCAACATATACTTTTGTTTTGGAATACTTATAATTTAATTGACAAACTTAACTATTAATTTAAACTTTTGGCTAATTTGTTTTTTTTTCCGAATTAAGTAATTTCTCAGTTTCTTGATTAAAGAAATGTTATGTTTATACCACCAGTTCATTATAATATTTCACCCTTTTCCTCTCTTTCTTTAAGTGCTAAAAGGTAGGATATCTTATTTTTTAAGTTCAAGATATACAAAAGTAATCATTTCTGGCTCAACTGGTTGGCAAGAAAGGGTTTTATTAACATTTTTAGAATATGTTTTTTTTCTTCTGGCTTTTATATGAAAATTTTAAATTATTGCCTTGATTAACATAAACTTCATAACCATTAAAAATTAAAACATAACTATTTGAATAATCCTTACCAGTTGATTTTTTTTCCTATATTAGTTTTTTCTTACCAGTTGATTTTTTTTTTTAATTTGTTCCTATAGTATTGTTTAAAACTTTCTTTTTCATAATTTTGACAAAAAAATCACTTTCATAATTTGTTCCTATAGCACACACAAAGGTTTAAACCCTCAGTTGGTCCTCTTTTTTGTTTCGAAAATTTCAATTTGATCATTAGATTTTAACCTGTGTCAATTGACACACACACACACACACAAAAACAAAAGGTTTAAACCTTCAGGTTGGTTCTTATTTTTGTTTGAAAATCTCAATTTAGTCCTCAAATTTTAACTTGTCTCAATTAGGTCCTATTTTTGAAAATGGGTAAAAATTAGGTCATTTCTATTAGTTTAAACCCTTGGTTGGTTCTCATTTTTGTTAGAAAATATCAATTTGGTCCACAAATTTTAACCTGTCTCAATTGGGTACTATCTTTGAAAATGTATAACAATTAGGTCATTTCCATTAGTACTGTGCTAACAACATTAAATATGTATCACAAGTCAATCTGCAATATTTTCTATTTTATTTATTTATTTTATTTTCTATTTTTTTAGTTTTCTTAAAATTTGTTACGTCTCAAAACAACATTGTGTCACCTGACAACATTAGTCTGGCGTGACAGTGGTTATGCCACATAAGTCTTAGTTTCAATCTAGTCCTTATATTTGTTATTTTTGTTTCAATTTAATCTTATATTTGTTATGACTTAATCTCAATTTAGTCCCAATTTTTGTTAAGAATGAAAGAATTTCGTCCTTCTCCAAATTGATAGAAAATTTAATTTTTATATAAATATTATACCGAGATTACAATTGATATTTTTATATAGATATTATTATAGATATTAATATATATATATATATATATATATATTAAAAAAAAGTAAAAAAAGATTTTAAAGGGGTCTTCCTTTTAAATAACAGGAGTGGTTTACATAAACCCTACAAAAATCCATTTCATTCTTAGTTTTTCAATCTCCTTTCTTATGACCTCTTGCATTTTTGCTCTTGAAGATCCAAAGCCATAAAAACAATTAGTGTCAAGGATTCTACCATAGAAGTTAATCAATTTCGTATTAGGATATGTTCAAATTTTCCTCTTCTGATAGAGCAACTCTAATTTTTCTAGTGCATGCAACTTTCTTTGGCTGCATGTGATTTTTTTTTCTTTTTTCTAGATGCATCTTCATCTAGCCGTGATTCTTAAACCATTATTCAATCCTTGACTTTTAATTTTTGGGTTATGAATATAGGACCATTGTAAGTGAAGACGTTGTGCAAGGGGAGAGAACTAAGAGTCTTCCTTAAGTAAGGGAAGCTGATCATTTAAATTGTTTTAAAATGAGAATTTATAACTGCTTAACCTTTAAATTATTTTTGTGAGATTGAATTTGATGCAATTTGTGTGAGTTTTTTTGTAGTATTTGTGTTGTGTTTTCAGTGGGTATATTTTTTATGAATGATATATTGTGGACTGATGACATGACTGAGTTGTTTAATGATATGAATTGGGTATGAATGATAATTTTATAGATGAGTACTAAAAGAAAATGATTCTTGGGGAAATGGAGTTTGTGAATTCTGTTATAGAATGAGAGAAATTAAGATGATAAGAAAATTGATATGTTAATTTGTTATGGGTTCTTGTATTTGTTTTAACCATATATGATGTTGACATTGTTGAAAAAGAGTAATTTAGAGAGGTTGGTATTATTGTAAATTATAATGTTGATATGCTGAGTATGATATTATGGTAGAAGAAAAAATTCAATTGTCTAGAAGCAATTATTTTTTTCTGTTGTGTCCACCATTGAACGACTCTGAATATAATTAGGCAGCAAGGGAGGCATTGAACCGCTGGTATGCAGTTTTAGAAAAACAAAACTTTAAATATTTGTTTGAATTGTTTATGTCCTCTTTGGCTTAGAAATGAAAAGTTTGGTTCTCAATGACTATTTTCAAAGGGAAATTACCACATAGAGTATCTTGACTGCACTAGTATCTAACTCACGTAGAGTATGATATCTAGGTGGTGAGAGTCGAAGGAGGCTTCACATGATAGACAATATCATATAAAAGATGATCAGGGAGCTAGTGAAGTTAATCCCGTAATGACTTGTTAAATTAGATTTTGTTTCATCTTAATCCCTTTGTAATGATGGTCTTAGAGATAGAAATAATGAGTAAGTATGACAGGTGCAAAATCTCACAAGTCTATTCAATGCACTAATCTTTCGGAAGTAACATGTGTGAGTATAATTGTGATAAGAGTTGGATGTGCTAGTGCTTTGTAATTATGAGTGAGACTTTAGTAGTAATTTCTGTAAAAGCCTAATAGTAAACCATTGAGTTTGTTTTTGTGGGTTGTCAACATAAAAGATTTATTTAATATTCTTGTATGTTCTTTTGTCCTATCCAATTAGTTTTTTCTCTCTTATTAAATGCATTAGTTTGCCCTTCTATTTTCTTTCCTTGTGTTGCTTGTGTGTTTTTTTTTTTATGCGATGATCGTATATAAACGCGTGAGTAGAGGTACGAACAGATGAGGTCAGTAGCTCAAAAGCAGGAGCCCGTCACTATCTTTGATAGTTTTGAATAGTTACTAATTCAGTAGATGAAGTCTTTGCCTTTGTTTTGAAAAATTGTATCAAACATACTTCTCATATTTTGAAGTACTTTGGGATGTTTAGGAAAAGTAATTTTGAGATACAATGTTAAGGGATTGTAATAGTCTTTAAACTTATTCTCTCTCTAAATACATATATATATATATATATATATATATATATATATATATATATTATGTATGTATGTATGACATTTTTAGTATTGATGTTATTAAGTAATGAGTTAAAGTTTTTGAGATCAACTTTTAGGTGTTAAATTATCAAGTTGGAGAGGGATGAAATTGGTTTATTTTTGACAAAAAATGGGACTAATTTGAGATTAAGTCATAACAAATATAAAGACTAAATTGAAATTAAAATAACAAATATAAGGATCAAATTGAGATTAAGTCAATGACGTGATTTTCACAGTGACATGTGGCACTATTGTCATGTCACACTGACACCATCCCGTAGTACAATACTGTTTTGACATGTGGATTTTTTTAAAACTAAATAAAATATAAAATAAATATTCCAATATTTCGAACATGGAAAAAAATACACTTTAAAGTTGGAAGCTATGTGTCTTACATATATGTGGTGTGTTTCTGAGTTTAGTTACTTTGGTTTTGAGTATTGGTATTTTGAAATTAAAAAAAGTATTGTATTCCAATATTTAAACATTATACAAATATGTAAGAATGCAACATAAAAAGTGAATCGTGCAATCTATCCAAATTACATTTAGATATTTAAAGAAAAAAGAAATTTCAAACCACACCAACCTTCATGTTGCTTTGTTTTCTGATGAAATGGATTTTGTCTGAAAACTTATCCAAAAGGATTCATGAGCACGCGCACGCCACTCTCAACCATATCCTGTAAGCTGGGACCCAATTAACAATAGTAATATTAATTATAATAATAAGAATAAAATTATTTATAATAATTTATAATAATAATAATACTAAAAGTAATTGAAAATAATAAGCAAATGAATGTTCCTTGGTTTAGCTTGTTTCCCGGAAAATTTGTACACAGACACATGTCAAGTATTGGGTATGTGGGTTCCTTCCTTTTTTTCCTTCCGCTTCACACTGCACCTGTTATGCATCTTTCTTTCCTTCAACTTTTTTGGATCATTAGAAGCAGAGACATTCAAAAATCAAAGTCAATTCTTTTCATCTCCTGGTCGCATTACCATTTATTAATACAAAAAAACATAATTCAAATCTTCGGATCCTCGTTGCCGAATGAATATCGAATAATAATATTAGTAACAGAAAATATATAAAGAAATATTGGTGTTGTTGCAAAGATTTAGTTGCATTACGGTGAAATTCTGAGAATGGCACACAACGGAAAAGAGTCCCAGTTTTTGACGAGTGATTTCGATGGGGATAACGAAGAACATAACAGACAATCTGGTGATTACAGCAGGAGTGAGCATAGTAATCAATATGACAGTGACGAGGATGGGAATCGCAAAACGCACCCTGAATCTTCTTTCATTTCTCAACAGTGGCCTCAAACTTATAGGTATATGCCAATCTAATTTCTATCTCTTTCTTTTAAATTAAACATAACATGCACCACTTTAGGGCCATTTCTGTTCATGAAACCTTATTATTTGTTGTGTTTTCTTTTTAATGTACATCAAACATATATAGAGCATAATTAATCATCTTATGCTCCACCTCGTTTTTACCTGTGTACCAAATGTTGTTGTCTGAGGTTGGTTTGGCATGATATATATCATTATTATGCATGATGGGTTTTTTTTTTTTTTTTTTTTTTTTTTTTTTTTTTTTTTTTTTTTTTTTTTTTTTTTTTTTTTTTTTTTTTTTTTTTTTTTTTTCTATAAATCTATTATACATTTTAACACCTTAATTATCTTAATTATGCTAACATTGCAAGACACAACGATCATTCGCCTTCACATGTAAACATTTATTAATAATTAGAAAGATAAAAAAACATCGGATAAACCAAATTCAAGTAATAACAAATAAAACAATTTTAAACATAGGTAATTGAGATTATTGAAAAAAATAATAATAACCAATTTTAGTGATAAAAAAATATTATTCACTTAGTGACCACTTTAGATATTAGTTTATAAAATAAAAAATTATTGGTTACTAAAATAGTCACTATGAATTAAAAATTATAATTGATCTCTAAATTGGTTACTAATTAATTAGAAACTAATTTAGAAACTAATTCTTTTGGTAGCAAAAACCTTGGTAGCTAAAATTTTGATAGCTAAATTTTAAAAACAAATATAATTAACACTAAAATTAGTCTCTAATTAATTAGTGATCAATGTAGAGACCAATTATAATTTTCTATTCATAATAGTGACTATTTTAGTAATTAATAATTTTTTATTTTGTAAATTGTTATCTAAATTAGTCACTATAGTAATTAATAATTTTTTATCACTAAAATTTGTTGTTAATGAAAGATTTTCTTGTAGTGTACATAGATGATATATAATGATATCATTTATACAAAATTTGATTTTCTAATCTTATAGTAGTTAGTTTGTCTACATAACACTAACAAATATGTGATCATTTAAATTCAATGGATTTATATATTTCGAAACATTTCTACCACCATCCTTTTAAGAGATGATGAAAGAACTTGAATAGAGGAAAACAACTTTGTATACTAACATTGATTTGCTTCCCAACCAAATATGTCAATAGCCAACCAATTTACAATGTTCAAGTGCCAATATAGCACCTATGAGTTTCTGTTAAAGAGACTTTTACAATGAAAAAATGCATGTTACCTCTAAACAAACCTCCACATTCAGCATTACCATGCACTCACCAGCCACCCCATCTCTATTTGTTAGGAAAAAACATATCATCAATGAAGAACATTATCGCATTACCCCCAACAATCACCCTATTAAAAGATAAATAAGCTCAACACAAAAAACACAAGAATATAATGTGAAAACTCCAAAATCGGAGAAAAACTACGACCTAAAGACAACTAGAGAATGACACTATGTAAAAATTTGTACAACACATAGACTATCTTTCTATGCCCTATGACCCCAAGTACACCTACACTCTCTAAAGTAGAAATTTAACTCAAACCTCATAACACTTTGCTACAATAATATAAGAAAATTCAAATACAAGTTTAAAGTATTTTTGGCTTGGGACAAGAAACAACATATACTTATAATCCATTATATAATCACCAACACCCATTCCTTAGCTTATCCTAGAGACGATGTGAAATTTTCCAAGACGTATTATTTTCATCTGTTCAACATTATTCCCATTAATCCATTCTACAATTCGAAAACTCCATAATACTTTCTTATAAAAAATATGTTTCCCCAATCTAGTATTGACATAAAAAATTCAACATAATATTATTCATACTTTCCTTAGAATGCTTCCCAACCATGTGACATTTGTAAAAAGAGAAGTCACTTGGAAAAAGATTGTTGGTATCATGGAAAACTTCAATGTTAGTAATACAAGAAATTTGGCCACATGGAAAAGTATTACCGTAATAAAAATAACCATCAAGAAAACTTTGTTGAAGAACATAATCAAGAGTAACACTTATTCTATGCTAATCAAGAATCTCCTAAGGGAGAAGGAAACTGGTACTTAGATAGTGGATGCAACAATCACATGGTCAAAGATCAAAGCATCTTTAAAGATATTGATACATCTATCAATGTCAAAGTTTAATTGGGAAACAACACCACATTGAAGTCTCAAAGCAAAGGAATTGTCATGGTGGATACAAAGAAAGATACAAAATTCATCAAAGACATTTTACTAGTTCCCAATCTTAAAGAGAATCTTTTAAGTATTGGTAAAACGTTGGAGAATGGATATTCTCTTCACTTAGAGAAAGATGCATGCAAAATCTATGGCAATAGAAGGATAGAAATTGGCCAAGTAAAAATGGAGAAGACAAATAAAAGCTTTCATATAAGCTTCCATATAAGCTTCCATATAAGCTTCAAACCTGGAACTAATATTGCCATGAAGGTAGAAGATGATGACTCGTGGCTTTGGCATTGGAGATTTGACCACTTCAACATACATGCCTTAAAGCTTTATATAAAAAAAACATGATGAGAGATCTTCCATGCTTGAAGGAGAATAATGAATCATGCGAAGGATGTCTCCTCAATAAACAACATTGATTACCATTCTCAATTGGAAAAGCATGGAGAGAAAAAAGACTTACTAGAGTTACCCATATTAATATTTGTGGATCGATGAGGACGCCTTCACATCACAACAATAGGTATTTCATCCTCTTCATCGATGAATTCTCTAGAATGACATTGGTCTATTTCTTAAGGCAAAGTCAGAAGTCTTCGGAATATTCAAGAAGTTCAAGGCCCTTATCGAGAAGTACAGTGAAAAACAATTAAAAGTTCTTAGAAATGATCGTGGCAATGAGTACACAGCTCGCGAGTTTGATAAATTATGCGATGATGAAGGGATAGAGCGACAACTTACAATCTCATATACTCCATAACAAAATGGAGATCGCGAGATCGGTGTTGAATGAGAAAGGACTACCGAATACATTCTGGGCTGAAGTAGCGTATACTGTAGTTTACCTATTCAACAGATGTCCTACTAAAGCAGTTCAAGACAAGACTCCAATGGAAGCTTGGAGCGGAAAGAAACCATTAGCTAAACATCTAAGAGTATTTGGATATGTTTGCTAGATTCACGTTCCAAACCAAAAAGAGACACAAACTAGAAGACAAGATCATACGAGGTATCTTCTTAAGATACAAAGCATAACCAAAAGGCTACAAAGTCTACAATCTTTAGACAAAGAAGCTAAGTATCAACAAAGACATTGAAGTAGATGAAAGCACTACTTGAAACTGAGAATAAGAGCGAATTGATAGAAAGACAATATACATGCCCATCAATTAACCCACTACAAGCCAAGAAGATAAAAATATACATGCTCGAGAATCTTCTGCAACTCTATCATTAATTCAAGATCAAGAAGAGATAACTTGAATCTACTTTTAGGGCAAGCAATTGATCTATACCAACGGGTTCCCACCGCTAGACGAGGATTGACCCATCAACAGGGGAATTAGGTACCGAATTTCTTTAATCAAGCTAGAGAACTTCATGAACTAGATAGTGTGACGATGAAACTTATTGCTATCTATTAATTCCCAGAGTTTAGTCATAACCTCGTAGGCCGGGAATGTCATCAAGAAGCCTTTTCGTCTCAATGTTAGTGTCAGCCACGAGTCAGATCTCTGGTAGACATATATGAATCTTGCAACTTGGCCATACTAGAGCATGCAAGCTTTGAAGAGGCCTAAAAAACAAGAAGAATGGGTGAAGGCAATGGAGGAAGAAGATCAAATTGTAGATATTTTCATAAAGGCGTTACCAAGACCAAGATTTGAACCATTGCGCGCTATGCTTGGAGTTATAGAATTTGCGTCAAGGAGGAGTATTAAAGTGAATGCAAATTCTAAAAGAATGTAGAAAATCCTAAGATAAAAATAATGAAATGTCATGCAAATTCTAGAACAATGAAGAAAAGTCTAAGATATAAGGTAAAGTCTAGAGCATTCTACATAAGTAGTTGTAGCTAGGATTTTCTAGAATAATCATGTGGGAGAAATAGGGTCTATAAATACATATGTACACTACCAATTGATGTAAGAAAACATATAACATAACTACAAACACAATTACAAAATATATTTCTTCGAACGACTACTTTCACATTTTACTATTTCTATATTTTCTCTAACCCATCAACTATTCCTTTCACAACCTTAAAATACTAACAAATCTATCTTCAAAATGAATTTTTAAAATCTGCGAAATACATATTGTAGAACACCAAAGATCATTTCAAAAAATCATTTCATCACCCTTGTCCACTACTATATAAAATGTGTTTTCTAGCACAACATCATAAAAGTCTTTTATTCCTAACCAGATTGAAGTGGATTGAAAATAAGCAATTTGTTGATATTTACGTCTAAAGAAACGAGCATGGGCAAGTACTGTCCAAAGTCTATTATTACAGACAAATTCCCAAACAAACCCAAGAATAAGATTTATTTTCAACTATTAAATTTGTTACCTGCCACCCACCTTTGTATCCTTTGTAGTACAAATTGTCTTCCAATTAACTGTGAAAGTAGCTTGCTTCTCTATATCAGCTGTCCAAATAAAGTTCCTCACCCCTTTTTCTATCTCTAGATGTTGGTTTTATGTTTTCCCATTATACTAAGGATATTCACTATTTTTCTCTTATTTTTCTTTTTCTTTTTTATCATTACTAATGTTTATTCTTATTATTGTTATCATTATTCTTATGACAGAGATGCCATTGATTCTTACACAATATCTGTCGCTCCAAATCTTGAATCAATTATACGAGCACCAAGTGTTATTTATTCAAGCTTTATCGGTGGTGGTTCAAAGAGTATGTTGTTGGAACATGATGAAAAGATCTCTTTTCTATCTGGTGAGGAAGTTCAACCAGGGATATCAAGAAGACAATCAACATGGTGGGAGAAAGCTTCAGTTCAAATGCAAATTCCTGAAGAGTTACCAATTGGTTATGGATGCAGCCTCAGTCAAACAATATTTAACGGTATAGTATCTTTAGAATGGATAATCTTTAACAGTAAAGTCGATCATATCTAATACCATATACTTTGAATCTCTTAATTATATCAAGTGTTCTCAATAAACATTATGAGTTGAATAAGGAGAAAAGTTCCTCCAATATAACCAATTAGAGTGCATTTATACATAGTTTTCGATTGGTTTGTTCTTATTTCAAATCCGTAAAGTAATATCGTTAGAGTCGATCAGTCCTTATACGAGATACTGTTTGGTTTGAGTTTCTGTTCTGTCACTATTTTATCTTTAAAAGATGCATGAGAAGGTTAAAGAAGTATTTAAATTGTTTTTGACTTAGACTTCTAAATGATGTAAGATCATTGGACATTATTTAATAATCATGTTGATTTGGAAGACTGGTTAACTTTTGCAGACACAGGATTGATCCCTACCCTAAAAGTTGTTATTTTGTTTACAAATATCGAAACCCTCTTCCTTCAGTTATTTGTAATTACAATTTTGTGATAAAATTGTTCTTGGGCAGGGATTAATGTGATGGCTGGAGTTGGCCTTCTTTCTACACCATATACAGTGAAACAAGGTGGATGGGCGAGCATGCTTGTGATGTTTTTCTTTGCAATTGTATGTTGCTATACTGCAGATCTTATGAAACACTGCTTTGAAAGCGAAGAAGGAATCGTTAGCTACCCTGACATAGGAGAAGCTGCATTTGGAAGATATGGTCGCCTTATTGTATCAGTAAGAATTTGTTAGGTTTCATTTATAACTTTTGTCGAACAATCGCCTTCAATATGCACATTGGTGCTTTTATTAATTTGTTGACACTATTTTTTATGTCTGTAACAGATCATTTTGTACGTTGAGTTATATGTAAGTTTTAACACTGCATTAAATCAAATACATTGTTTCTCATTTTTGAATATATGTATGAATGAACTCTCTCCTTGAACGCAGTCATATTGTGTGGAGTTTATCATCTTGGAAAGTGATAACCTCACTGGGTTGTTTCCGGGAACATCCTTAGACTGGGGGGGTTTCCACTTGGGCTCCAAACACTTGTTTGGAATCTTAACTGCACTTATTATTCTTCCTACTGTTTGGTTAAAGGATCTACGCGTACTCTCCTATCTCTCAGGTTCTCCAAACTCAACAAGATTTTCATTTGGTCGAAGGATGTTTAAGTTTAGCAGATATTTAAAATATGATTTGTGATGATTGTGCAGCTGGAGGGGTTGTGTCTACTAGTTTGGTTATTTTGTGTATTTTTCTTGTGGGGAAAAGAGATGATGTTGGATTCCACCACCACAGTGGTTCATTAGTGAATTGGAGTGGCATTCCTTTTGCTGTTGGTATCTACGGTTTTTGCTTTGCAGGACATTCAGTTTTTCCGAACATTTATCAGTCTATGGCTGACAAAAGAGAATTTACCAAGGCTGTGGTTGTAAGGTATACGTAGGATGCAAATAAAAAACGTAGAATGAATCTTATGTTGTTCTTTGGTAAACCTAACTGAGTTCTTTGTTACAGTTTTCTTATATGCACATTTGTATATGGAAGCTCAGCTGTCATGGGATTTCTAATGTTTGGTGAAGGGACTTTGTCTCAGATAACATTGAATTTACCTCGTCATGCATTGGCTTCCAAAGTTGCTCTGTGGACAATAGTAAGATACTGAGATTTTTTGGAGTCTTTGCAATTTTTAATTTAATTTTCATTTTTGCTCTGATTTTAGATTCTATTTTTTTTTTCAGGTAATTAGCCCATTAACAAAATATCCTTTTTGATGAATTACTTGGTTTATTGAAATCCAACATGGATTGATTATATTGAAGATACATTTTCATTTAGCTTTTCTTTAATTTTAAACAAATATGCTTTGATGATGAACCCATTGGCAAGGAGCTTTGATGAGTTGCTACCGATTACCGTGTCAAGTAGTTATTGGTGTTTCATTACTCTTAGAACGGTGTTGGTTATATCTACAGTTTGTGCTGCTTTTCTCATTCCATTTTTTGGTAAGTCTTCCACTTTTTAATACTAATTACATATTTATTATGTATATCTATATATTTAAAAAATGTATTTAGATCAAACAATTGTTCATGAAAAACTGTATGTTAACAGTGTAACATGTGCCATATGACCAACACGAATTTATTATAATTTCAGGGCTTGTGATGGCTTTAATAGGTTCTCTCCTCAGTTTGCTAGTGGTAAGCATACACCAGTTATGATTTACAGGAATATTTCTGGAATAGAGTTGAACGAAAAATATTATGAATTGTCGGTCCAATTTTTTTGTAAAAAAAATAAAAAATACAATGATACACTTATACGATGTTTTTTAGATTTGTTTAAAAAATTAAGGTGGAAATAAAATATTGATTTATCTTCTATAGTTGTGCATTCTCTAACTTATCCCTTTTTTTTTGTTTTATTAGCAAGCATGCTTATATTATACGAAATATGAAACTTCTACGTAATGAAAAATGCTATATTTTTCAGGCAGTGGTGTTGCCATCTTTATGCTTTTTGAAAATTGTGGGAAAAAATGCAACATGTACACAGGTATGAGTCTGGCTGATCATGATCCTTAATATTTTTTTTTTCTTTAGCTGCATTTAGTTTATGAAAATATTAAGGTCATTATTGTGGGTATTAATTTGATCGTTAATTTGAGAAAGGGAACCTTCTTTATTTTGGTTGAATTGGTGACAAATTAGTAATTAAAAACAACTATTTATTCATGTTTGTTGTTACAAGTGACTTGTTTCATTTTTCTAATTTCTTACTCTAAAATTTTGATCTTTCAGAGTTTTCTCTTTTAACATTTGTGGTTGGGATCATTAGGTTGTTCTTAGCGTCATAATTGCTGTGCTTGGAATCGCTGCTGCTTTGATCGGAACATACTCATCTGTATCCAAAATTTTGCAAAAATAACCAGAATCACTGATGAGGCCTTCCATGTTTGAACATGATCTTCATCCTTTCATGGCAAGGTCCAAGTTTTTTTAGAGATTACATTCATGGAAAATTGAACTTAAATCGAATGTCAACATTGTTGTTCAATTAGCTAACTCAAACTCTTGCTTATTTTTGTATTTTTATAATAATATACATGAATTATTCTTCGTTCGTAAACTTCAAAATGGATAAATTTTTTTTTCTTTCAATCACGAGTGATTAGCACACATTCAAAATTCACCTTCAATTTTACGAATGGTGCCCTAAATTATATCCATATCTCCAAATAAATTTCAACTCGTGAATTAATCCTACTTATTAAGAGATCAAGTTTGATTGAGTTGAAAAAATATCTATTTCTTTTTCAAATTGACCCCAATTTACTTAATAAATGTAGATCAAATTGAATTCATCTTACTTAATACACAAATTAAATGATTTCAAATCGGGTTAGATGTGAGTTAATCGGTAAACCATCGACAACAAGCTATTTATGTAACATTTTTAATAATTTTTTTATTATAATTATTTATTATTTAGGGTTGACAATTTGATCTTTTTACATTCTAGATTGTTTTTTAAAAATGTTAAAATAATTTGAATGTTTAATTTATTTGTTTATCAAGGTTAACACTTTAATTTTCAACTAATATATTTATAATAATGTGTGGTGAAATAGGTAAACATTTTGATCATATTATAATAAAAAAATAATTAAATCAAACTATTCTTATTATATTACAATAAATATATTAAATAAATAAAATATACACTTAAGTGAATCAATCAACTAATCCACTAATATATAGTATGTCAAACTAGATTTACAAAATTTATGACTCAAAACCGAATTCAACTCAATTCATCATTAAACAACCTTATAAGCGGTTAACTATTTTTTTACACCTTAATTGAAAAAAATAAAAGTAAATTAATTAACCACTAATACAATAAACATTCGGTTAAGTCCGTATTTTTATCTTGAGAGTTTAATGCGAACTTCATTAAAATGCAGACTTATGGAAGAGTCATATTACAATATACAATATTAAGTGTCATATAAGTAAAGTATGGAATATTATTAGTGTTGAGAATTTATAAAGATTGTAAATATGAGAGATATAAGATGGTCGTGTATATCTCGACCCAAGCAAGGTCAAAGGGACATCTCGGCTCAGAGTAGGGGAAATTAGTGTACAGGTATGCAGACGAGGACGCTTCATCCCAGGCGGAAAGGAATGTAATTGTGTCCTTTGTAGTTACAATGATCATGAGGCATATCAGTATTGATAAAAAGAATAAGAACGCCCTTGAATAGTAATGACAGGATTAAGGTCAACTAGTATAAAATAAGGCTCAGTGACTAAGGGTAGAGGTATGTTTTTATCGCTTTCCTATATACACACCATATTGAAGTATTATTGACTTGAGTGTCAGAGTGTCTGCAGGTACCCACTCCTGGAGTCAGTGCTAGTTGCAGTCCAAAGGTGAGTCCTGAGGAGAACAAGTGGAAGACTAAAAGTTCTTAAAATCACTTGGTTTCATACAAGAACATTTTGGCGCCTACCGTGGGGCCAACGACTCCCCTTGTCCTAGACTATGGGGCTTGTACCAGTACACCCAATAAGTCTCTCATCGTTTAGGAGTCGAGGTTAAACGCAATTTAAATACTTTTTCCTCCCTTTATCCTTCGAGTCTTTTAAGGACAAAACCGTGACTGAGCTCCGTGCTTCAAAGTAGACAATAAACACGGTGGTTGTTCCTATTGATGTTGTTGGATCAGAAAAAAATTATAAAATATTATAAATTTATCACACAATACAATTCTGCATCAATTATTAAAAACTTATCCAAAAACTATTTATACTAGTAGTGATATGCCTTTAGTCAATTCATGCTATAATTCTTGCCAATGTTGATTGCTTATTTCATTAACCTTGCCAATGTTGATTGCTTATTTCATTAACGAGGAAATCATGTATAAAATCATTACAGTCAGCAGTATTTATGAAACATCGTATGTAATGTACTATTTGATTCTCTGTGTAATTGATCTTGTACCTGAATTTTGAAAACTATTACGGATTTAACATGTGTTTGAGATCATGGGGGTTTCTTCTTGCATTCACAATATTTCTTCTGCACCTCAAAAAATTCATGTTTTTTCATTTATGTTCTTGAAAAATTAAATAAATAAATAAAATTTAATTAGGTAGACGTAATAATTAAACAATTATGAAGTGACAGAGGTAGTTGGCTGCCTAAATTAATTGACAGTAGTGTTTTATATGTACCCTTGCACCCCCTCTTCTTTCACTTTCACTTTCACTGCAAAAGAAGAATTTTCATTTTTGGCTGAGGTGTGAATTTTGCAGTTCAGGGTCCACTCGTATTTCACCACTTTGCTTCCTTCTTCTCACAAAAAAAGGTACGCATAGAAAGATAAGTTTATATTTGATAAGTTTATGTTTGAGGTAAATGTTATAGGTGAAAAAAAATTGAGTTGGGGTTTTAATGTTCTACACATGTTACAGAAGTAATTTCTCATCCGGCCATTTACGAAAGTCGACTTCCAAAAGACAAGTGGACTTCTGCGGAAGTGAAGTTATTTTTTTTTCATATACGGAAGTCGACTTTCGGAACACAAATGAAAAAATTCCAACTTCCAGAAGTGGACATCCGAAAGTGTATGTGTAAAACGGAAGTAGACTTCCGGTAGAGAAGTGAAGTTTTTTTTAGTGTTATGGAAGTGGACTTTCGGTCTTTAAAAAAGTTATTTTTCGCAATTACGGAAGTTGACATCCGGAAATGAAATTTAATGGATGTCGACTTCCGGTGAGTAAATTTTCTTTTTCTTGTGGTAAGTTTCTTTTGTTTCTTCGGATGTGCTAACATGTTTCTCTTTTTTTTTTTCTACTTTTTCCCCTTCCGTAGCATGCCTTCTCTTTTCTTTTTCCACTTTTTCCACTTCCGTAGGATGCTTCCTTGATAGATAAACAAAGTGATTTTTTTATTTAGTTTTATTTTGTAGTTTTGTTAGGGTTTGAGTAATAACTTATGTTTTATTTATTATTTATTTATACTTTTTATTTAATTTTTATTTACATGAATATTTATTTTTTGTTTATATATTTTTTATTGTTATATTTTTGTGTGTTTAATTATTATTTGTTTAAGTTTACTATTTATTTATTGTCTGTTTGTTTTATAATTTTGAATGAATATTTTTATTTTTTATTGATTTAATTTTATTTATTTTGAATTTTTTTATGGTTTACTGTTTATGTATGTTTTATTTTTGTATATTTATTTTATTGTTAGAGGAATATTTTAATTTTTTTATATTTTTTTATATTTTTTAAAAAGTGGTATTGATTACTAATGTTAGATTATAGGTGGTTAAAGTTATTTAAGATGGACGATCTCCCTATAACTTTCATGGAATCACAAGTAAATTCAAGTTTCATATCAGATTTTTCTTTTTTTATAAATGAGATATGTGACGGAGACTATACAAATAATTTTACAACTGATCAGATATTTTCAACATGAGATGAGTTGATTTAGTAGGTTCGAGGGATAGCATTTCAACAAATAAATTATTAAAGTACAATACTAACCTGGCCCCCAAATAGCCCATGCGACATGATCAGCGAATCCGGTCAACAAAGACGTATCCTCAGGCCCTCCAGGAAATCCTCCTAAAACATCGTGGTCCTGCCCCGCAACAACGTTCTCATGGTGAATTATATTTTCTTGCTCCTCATGAATATCAACAGGAGTTGGTGATGATGGACGAACTTCTCCATGACTAGTTGATGAACTAGCTTTCCCATGAGATGATGGACCACTCTCTCTATGATGACCCTTACCTCTTCTGCAAACAGATGCAGTAGGTCTCTGCCTAGGCTCCTGCTTAGAAGTCTCAGCATATGAAGAACTTGAGCCACCACGACGTGCTCCTCTTGTCATAGCCATGTATGTAATTAACAAATTTAAAGACATATTAAATTTCTAGTTAATTAAAAATAAAATTATTCAAACAATATAATTAATTAAAATTATCCAAAATTATAAATAATAATAATTATAATTTTTCAAAATAATAATTAATTATAATTATTATTATTCAAAATTATAATTTATTATTATTATTAATCAAAATTATAAATAATTATAAATAAAATTAATCAATATTTTAATTAATTAAATTAAAATTAAATAATATTAAAATTAATTTAAAATAATCTTTTTCAAAATTATAATTATTAAAAATTATAATTATTAAAAATTATATTTACTTAACAATAGAATTAATTAAAATTAAAATTATTCAAAATCATAAATAATAAAAATTTTAATTATTCTAAATTATAATTAATTAACATTATAATTAATTAAAATTAAATTAAATTATAATTATAATTAATATCAAAAGTTATTTACATTAAAATTAAGTACAAAAAAAATTACAACGTGTTTATGGAAGTTGCCATACGGAAGTCGACTTCCGATGATAATTTTTGCACACCTATGGAAGTCCACTTCCGGGCACAACATGGAAGTCATGCCTCCTACGGAAGTAACGCCTCCTGCGGAAGTCATGCCTCCTACGGAAGTCACGCCTCTTATGGAAGTCATTAAATCACTTGTCTCTTCTTACAGAAGTCACTTCCACTTACGGAAGTCATTTTCAACTATGAAAGTCAACAACTACAATCACGGAAGTCAGTTTTAATTATGGAAGTCGACTTCCGGTATTGATGGCTTACGGAAGTCAACTTCCGTAAGTGTCATTTTCATGTTATTCATGGTGATCTACATAAGTCCACTTCTGAAACTTGTTTTTGTCTATGGAAGTCCACTTATGTCATTTTATGGCTCACAGAAGTCGACTTCCAAAATTAAATCACTTGATGAACTCGACTTCTGGTTTGTGGTTTACGTTTTTCACTCATAGATCTATGCTCCAATAAAAAAATGTTTATACTTATAGATGCAGCAAACTTGGCAACAACAATAAAAAAAATTAAAAACTACAAAGGGAGGAATACGATTACATGTTAATGTAGAGGAATGACGAAGGGAAGAGGAGAGAAAAAAATAGAGAGGATGAGTGTAGCTTGAGGGGCGACCTTAAAGAGTGAGGAGAGTGAGACAGAGGAGGATTTGGGGGGTGAGGTGAGGAGGCGGTTAGGTTTAGGTTAAAAGAGAGTGAGGAGTAGTTTTCACTAAATAAGAGAGATAAATGAGAGAAGTGGTTGATTTAAAATTTTAAAATGATCAAAGGAAAATTTTTTATTTTAAGAAAAATTTGGAGGTGCAGAAGAAATATTGGGGATGCAGGAAGAAAACCCCTGAGATTATTGATTCACAATTTTATATTATAATAATTTCATCATTTAGTTAATACTTATTACTATTTTTAAAAATTTATCATTGTTGATAAAAAAATTATGTATAAAATAATTATTATTTTACTATTAAAAATTCTCATATTACATAAGATTTTTCTTGTAAATTTATTAAAAAAATTGCATTTATTAATAATTTTTCTTAGAAAATTGTAAAATTCGTAAGTATTTCCTACACAATTTATTGTGAAAAGTTTTTATACAAAATATTTTACAAAAAAATTGACAGCAATTTTCTATAAAAAAAATTTCATAACAAAATTTATTAGTATTTTTTGCGAAAAGAAATTCAAAATAAATGAATTCTATAATAGTGTTTGTGACAAAACAGATGTCTACATAGTATATATGGATATGTAACTAGTGATTCAATTTACACATTTATTTATAATAATTAATGGTGAATTTGAATATAAAATAATTATGATTTATAGTAAAAAAATATATGTACAATTTACACATGTGTTATATAAATATATGTACCATTGAGGCATGGACTATATATTTTAAAATATAGTTATAAATGATTAAATTCACCAATTTATTTACAATAATTATATTAGTTGTACAATATATTTATTTCTTATACCAACAAAATATCATTCTAATATAATATATCATATTATTAATCATAGTATTAGTGTAGGTTAACTAATGCTGCTATATGGCATATCTTATGGTATTGTTTAAATTTCAATACATTAATATTGTTTTTTCATAGAACAAGCGATATTAAGAATCTTCAGTCTTTCACATGTTCTTCTTGAAAATCGTCTTTGGACTGTTTCTGACGCTTTTTCTGGGGATGGGTACCTACAGACATTCTGACACTCAAGTCAATAATACTTCACTGTGGTCAACGACGGATCTTTTTGGGGGCAGGGAGGGGACCTGGCCCCCCCATTTTCTTTTTTTTTTTGAATTTTATATGTATATATATAAAATATAAAAATTTATCAAATTTTTAAATTTTTTTAAATTCTAGGTAATATATATTACAAATTAATAAAAAAATATTTTTTTTTATTTCTTTTATTTAATGTAAATACATAATAAAATATAAAATTAAATATAATAAAAAATAAAAATATTCTTAATTTTTCTTTTGGTCTCTATTTTTATTTAAAAATTGACACTAGGATTAAGTTAATTACACTAATAAAGTAAATCATTCATATTAAGAGTCTCAATTTTAATTAAAAGATCATTGATCTATTTCGAGGAATTCAACGAAATATATCGTAAAAGACCGAATTACATTAGTTTTTCAAAAATCGGGACCAAATTGAGATTAAAAAAAATGGAGGACCAACTTAACATTGTTAAACGAAAGAATGAATCAAAGGAGTAATTAAACAAAATATTTATTAACATAATTTTTATTTTTCTTTTCATTATTTTTTTAGTTTTTCATAAATTGTAATAATCTCTCACTCTCATATGTCTTCTTTTTTTTTTCTAAAGAAAAAAAAAAGTTAGACATAAACTCATTATATTTCTCATTTATCCTCTTTCTTTGATATCTCTTGTCTTACTTAATAATAAAAACATTATTTTTTTTATCTTATGAGCTTTTTGTATATTCATTTTTTATGAATGTAGAAAAAAAAATATTATGTATTAATAATAATGAATATATTTTTCTTTTATTAATTACGTGTCTTAAGTTTTTATTAGATTATCATCAACTATTTTTTAGTATTATTTACAAAAAAAATATATATATTGATAAAGAATGGAAGAATACATTAATCATAAGAGTGATGAAAAGGAAATTATTGACTAAAACAAGACAGATTCTACCTCTTCACATATTATATTTTGAAACATTATGCTAATAATAAAAAATGATCAGTTACAGAAGTCATTTGTTGAAGCATTATACTAATGATCGAATATAAGATCTCAAAATTATATTACGTTGACCCCTCCGACACTTTTGGTCAAGATCCATCACTGACTATGGTGTGTATGTAGAAAAATGATAAAAACATACCTCTACCCTTAGTCACTTGACCTCATTTTATATTAATTGATTCCAATCATGTCATTACTTATTCTTTTCATCAATATTGATATGCCTCATGAATACTATACTCTAATTGTCAAAGATCGTTACATTCCTTTTCGCTACACTGACTTCCCCTGTTCTGAACCGAAATGTCCCCTTGACCTTACTTGGGCCGAGATATACATGGTCATCCTGGATCGAGATACTCCTTACCCTTCGTGCCAGCTTCCCAATTTCTTCACACACCAAATGGGCTGAGATGTTTCCCTGTCCCTCTGCCATGCTGGGCCGAGACTATACCAGTCTCCTCGTACAAATATGTTACGATTAATTTATAAACACATAGTTCTCCCTTAAATTCACATATTTTAAAATGAAACAAAACGAGTAAAGCATATGAGTTGATGGTAAACAAAAATTCAAAGACTTCACGCCTTCTACTCTTATATTATTGTTTTGTTTTTCTTCTATACATATATTCCAATGCATAATTATATTCTTACGAAACCCAAATGGAGTTATTTTTAACTTTTTTTTCCGCCGCATCAATTAAAAATAGTATAATATTCTTACAAAACATCTTCCTTTTCGGCAAGAATAAAATTAAAGGGGTAAAACAAACACCATTTTCTAAAACTAAAAGTAAAATAAAATACATTTGTAATCTTAAATATGTAATTCGGATTTTTATCTTTTTTTTATCGTAAGAACATATTTTATATTACAAATACTTACTTTTCTTATAATAAATATTTAAGTATTTTTGTTTGAGCCGTATGAGATGAAATTCGTATATTTTCTTGTTACGACCATATGAATGAATAAAAAAAAAATCTATGATGCATACTATAATCACGATGTTTCAAAACAAATTTTAATTGAAATTTAAAAATTTCCTGAGTAAGAATTGATAGATCATCATTTCTTCAATGAATAGATAAAATATAATGAAAAAAAAAATTCAAGGAAAGGTTTGTCCTTTACTCAAAATAAAGACAAACTGGAAAAACTTGAAAGAAAAAAAATAATTTATTTTTAGAACTCTTTTAAAAGATTTTTAAATCCAGTTACAAGGTCTAAATATTTAGTATGAACCATAATATTAAGATTTTTAAAATCTATTTTTTATATTTCGTGCTCCTACACTAAACACTAACCCAATCCAGATGAAACTACTATTACTTGAACTCAGCTTCTCTTTTTTAGCCAATAAAGATTCACTACTAAAAAAATTCATATTTTCTGCCAATTTTGTTTTGAAATTTTTTTTGCAGAAAATACATATAAATTTTCTTATGAAAAAAAAATTGCAGGAAATTGCTGTCAATTTTTTTGTAAAATATTTTGTATAAAACACTTTCCGTAACAATTTTTTTAAGAAATACTTGCGAATTTTATAATTTTGTAGGAAATAATTATTCACGAAGGAGTTATCTGCCAATTAAAATTCTTAGAAAAAATAGAAGAAAAAAGTCTTTTCTTGCAAATTGTGTTAACAAATTTGAAGAAAATTTCCATATAATATGAGAATTTGAAGTAGTGATCGAAGTCGCTCTTACACTTACTCTATTTAAAATCTTTCTAATTTATCATATGAAAAGGGAGAAAGGGGTTGCTACTACCAAGCAATTGGTGGATAAGCTCTACGGTGCAATCAAACAATGAAAGAGTGGATTGGATTCTCTTTCTCTAAGGGACACTTCATGGAATTCATTTTTTCTTTGTAGTTTCTTTTAAAAGCAGCATCCCTTGGCTCAATCTTTAATTGAATTATTGATAGAACTTTGATCAATATTCAAGAAGAGATCCAGAATCACAGCAAGATCGTAAAACAAACATCATTTTCTACAACTAAAAATAAAATAAAATACATTTGTAATCTTTAATATGTAATTCTATACATTTAATTATTTATTTTTATCTAAATCACAAACTTTTAAAATATTAAATTAAGATTATTTAGCAACAAAAAGTAATTATTAGTTACTATATTCATCAATTTAAATATTAATTTATAAACAAAATTTATTGATAACTAAAATAGTTTCAAAAAATTATAATTAATTTCTAAATTGGTAACTGAAACCGTTTTTATTATTGATCTTTAAATTGTTCACTAATATTAACTAAGAAGATTTTGACTAACAAATGAATTGACCTTCTTTAAATTAACCTCTAATTAAGAAATTAATTTTTAAATTAGTCTCTAAATATAATTTTTTTACTAAAATATTAATCATCTTTGTAGTGTATATATCTAAACGTGTTTTATTCTGATATTCTAAGTTAGAAGTTACTTGAAGCACAAAGGAATAAAAGTTGGAAAAGAAGCATCCCAGAAGCTGACACATAAAAAAGTCTTATCAGATGACCAAGACATACATAAACTGATAAAATGATCAAAGTCTCATAGCAAGTTGATAGATAGAAGAAAAGGTTCGCCCCACCATTACCAGAGAGGATCCATAAGAAGATGCAACTTGCAGGAAATAACCCCAATTTTGTCCTTCAATTTGGTCCTGTTTGCATCACCCACACACATAACTTCCTTTTCTTTCCATCATATAATTATTTCTCAATCTTTCTGATGAGACACGCGCATCCTATATTATCTTTCACATTTAATTTAACAAAAATGCATAAAACCTTCCACATTCTCATTCAACTCCTTTAAATCAAATTAAACCATACCATACTTAGCAGACATAATATATCATAAAATCACTCCAAAAAATTACCATTTATACGTTTTCCTTCTGAGAAGTGCAGCATGAGGAAACAACTAATGTGCAGAAACAAGATGATCAAAAACGTGCAAGGGCATTAGCTATACTTGTTCTCATGAAACAAAGAATTGGTATATAATATATCAATTATGACACCTCATTTCAAACTCAAAAATATATTAAACTGTGAAATCTGCGAGGATATTCATGAATATACATAGGATTCACTTTTTCTATGTTTGGCCGAATGCAATTGTATAATCGTCATGAGAGGAAACTGAATGGGTCTTTCTCAACCATGTTGTCTCACTGTCTGAAGTGACTACTTACCTCATCTTGCCACTGTAATTCATGATCAAATTTCTACATGGTTGGTGCTAAATTTTCTATAAATGGATATGGAGGTACACAAATACCAGAAAGCTCCAGTTTCAACAACGTTAAGAGTTTCATAATCCAACCTAAGGGTTTTTTATTATATGCATCATAAATAGTCAAGAAAGCTTAGGTAGTGTATATTTAATTTAGCTTGATTACTGACTAAAAAGAAGATAAGATTCAAATTATACGAAAGTGGATTTGCAGATGCTTCAAACAGTAAGAGCTACAAGAGTTTAATTTTTATCTGCTACTATAACTTATACTATCAGAAACTACTTTTAATATAATTTTAACATATATTATTATAAAATTAAATATATGTATACTGTATACGGATTGAATAATAATAATATAAAGACTTTTTTTGTAGTGAGTTTGTTTAAATAAAGTCCTATATCTAATTGTCAACTGCAACTGGAATATATATTGTTTATCGTATGTTTTTTCCGTACATCTCTTTTTCTGTCATATCGAGTATTTTATCTCGGAATTCTCTAAAACTTCTTATCTGTTTCTTTGGATGAAGTTTTGTTGTACAGAATACAATTTCTCTTTATGGTTTCATAAAGTGTCATAATTTAGGAAAATGTCATAGAGCTGTGGCAGAAGTACACCAATATAAATATATAAATATATATATATATATATATATATATATATATAGTGATAAATATACTCAAAAATACAGCAATTATGGGAAATATTCATACTATATATATAAAAAAGGATGAGATATACATATAGGAATATCTAACTTTCAATTTTAAACCATCGCTTTTGCTTTTGCTCATTGTAAACAAACAGTAACTGGAGCAATGTTTATGGCTGCGTAATCTGGTGTTGGGGACTCACTGCGTAACCTGGGTTTAACTTCAACATGAAAACAACTTTTTGTTGCTTTATTAGACTGTTTTGCTACCTTTTGCAATGAGCAAATCCGATTTGTATGTGTTTACATGAATATTATTTAACTTAACATCATGTTACTATCTCAGCAACCAAATATCAAATAAGAAAACTATATCCTCTTTTATAGAGATATCAGAAAGGTTTTGTTTTAACAATATCTAAAAAACATCATGTCCAAAACACTTTTTAAACAGATAATTTAAAATATAATTAAATCACTGAAACCCAGTTCTAATCAAAATCAATTCTACAACTAGAACTTATCTAAACCAACAATGTTCTTCATTGAAATCATAATTAGGGATTTTCACTGCATCTGAATCCACTACTATACCAACTTGAGCAGATCTTATGCTGAGTTGAGTATTAGAGAAAAAGAAATTGTCCAGAGAAGAAAATGATCTTAGTTAAGGAGAAAGATGTGATTAGGTATACGGGCAAGGATTTTCTCCGAACGAAACTCTAGTATTGGAATCATGAGACGTACTAAAAATAAGTGGACATTGAAGTCTTCTTCATGAGTTGGGTCCCCATTTCCCTATCAGCTTTCTTTTTACCATCAAATTCAATTCCAACCACCAAAACAAATCAATCAATTCTTGCACCTAGTTGCCTTACTTGCTTATCCATCCACAACAAGGGTAAAGAAGAAAACCGCCGGAGGAACCTCTGTGCAAAACCCTTCCAACCATGCACATTCCCAAACCATCCCAAACCCCACATCCCAATGCCCTAATTTCCTTTTCATGATAACCAAACACACAAAAAAACCAAAACCACTTTCAAATCAACCAAAGTTAGCATCATTAAGTCACAGTTAATCAACCAATCATCAGATTATTGAGTCACCTCAGTCACATAAAGTATAAATTACACATAAACAAGCACAAATATATGTATCTAACAGATCAAGGGTCCAAAAAAATCAACAATTGAAAACAACCACCCATCCATCCATTTATTAGTATATATGGGATATATAGATAGAGAGACAATCAATTAAGTTGGATTTAAATTGGAGCTTAACCTTAGCAAAGAAAAAACATAATGATGATAACAATAATAATAGTAATAATTAATTACACTGCATCATCAGTGGTATAGTATCACCAGTAATTAAGATGGGGAGATTCATAGAATAGAGTTGCAGGAAGCAGGGAGGAAATGCTCTCTATCATCTGGGGAGTGAAAACGTCGTCGTCCGGAGCCTCGAAGGAAGAAGAGGGTTGCGGCTGGTGTTGCTGGTGGTGTTGTACGGAATTGTTGGGATCCGTAGGGAGAGGGATGACATGGTCGTCAACATTGGTGACCTTGTCAGAAGAGGAATCATCGGAGGAATCGAGCGCGTGGAAGCGTGTGGGGTTAGGCGGCGACTGGGCGTCTTGGCCGGTGAGTTCTTGCACGAGGGCACGAAACTCGGAGGCGCTGGTTTTGATTTTCATGGGGTTGGATATGTACACCACTTTGACAGGGTGTGGGTTGTTCCTCTTCTTGGGTTTGGTTTTCTTTGTGGGGGCGCGTTGTTGCACGCTGGTGGTGCGCATGGCGGTGTCCATTGAAGGGTGTCGTACTGAGTTTGTTAGAGAGGATAATGAGGAGCGTACATGGGATTGGGGAATAAAAGGAGGGGCGTTTTTTCCGGGAAGAGGAGAGAAAGTGAAAGAAAATGATTTGTTGGGTAGAGGCAAATGGAAAGTTAATAGGAAATGAAGGAGAGTGAGTAAGTGAGTGAGTGAAGGAAAGTGTGAGCAATGGTGGTGATGGCGTGGGCGTGAGCACACTCCCAGCCGACACTGGGCGCGTGTTTCATTTTCTCTCTCTCTTTTATTTTGTCTTTTTCTCTTCCCTTGCCCTTTCCTTCTCCTACTTATCAAATTATTTCTTCCATCTAAACCTAACGTAATCTATTCTATAACTCTTCTTATCTTAATTAATACATAATAATATCCACTAATTTTCTAAATCATTATTAGCCCAATTTTTCCATTATTCCAAACCCTACTTAGTACAACCTAATCCAGTATTATTCCAACCAACCATTTCAGACTAAACCAACTTTTATCAAACTTTTAATTTTCAATATTGTCAAAGGCGTCAAGATAAAATTTCAGTAAAAATAAATCATTTTTTTATTATTAGCCAATAATTAAGATGGCCCTCTTAATTAGTAGTATTATAACTATTTAAAGGTATACTGAGTAGCTTTTGAAGTATTAAGAAAATTTAAGCTAATATATATGAAGAATATTTTAATAGTTTTATCACTGTAGAGGTTATTTAGGATAAAGAATATAGTTCAGAATGAAATTTGTAGATTACTCTGTATATATATTGATAAAGGAAACACGTGATTAATAATTAAAATTAAACACATACTTCATTTATGCTTTTAATAAATAGCATTCACACTCTTTATTTTTTAATAAAGTGACACTCTTCTTCTTTTTTATTTAAACCAAAACGTCATATTCTCTGAAACTAAAATAAATTCAAATTATAAAATATAAAAAGTAAAGATTGTTATTTACCAAAACTATCATATAAATTATATTTCTTCTTATAAAAACACAAAAAATATACTTTTGAAAACTTACTATAAAATAAATAAATATAAATATAGAATTAAATTTATTAACTTAATTATTGTTATATTTGTATATTCCATTCATAAGAGAGAGGAATGTCTATTTAAGGTGACATTATTTTATTTTTGTCTTACAAAGGGGATTTTAGTTTAATAGATCAAATACTAATTTCATTTAAGATATTTTGACTTCATAAGAGAGGAATTAGTTTTCACTACATATTGTCCTAACACTACATAAATGTCGATCATCTAAGTAAACCCTAGAAAAAAATGAGAGCAACTTTTCCATAGTTAAATCACGTAGGGTGTATTTGGTTCTAATTTGGTTATAATATTATGTTAGAAGTGAGTTTTAAGTTTAATTCAACCGCACAAAATCGTTTTGTAAGATGAGATTTGCACCTCACTTATATATTATAAGATTAAAATTATCTTATCTCTAGTTGGTGTGAGATTTCCAACCTAAAAATATGTGAAAAATAAATATATATTTAAAAAAAACTATGAGATGTGTGTGTTGTTTTATCAAGACGTTAAAGGAATTAAAGGGCAATTTTAAAACTAAAGAAAAATAAAGGTAACATTTAGAATGAACTTAGATGGATTTTTTTTTATCAGCAAAATGTAAAATTATTATAACCTAAAAGACCTTATAAAATGCTTAAGGTGTATAACAACAAACTAAATCCATGCAGAATTTTTTCCAGGATTTTTTTTTAAATGTAATTTTTTCCAGGTGGATAAATGTAATTTCTCCTTGAAACAATATATATTTTCAATATATATATATATTGTTCCTGCAGAGAACAAACAAGATAAGTTAGACACAAGCGTCACCTTACCCATGTAGTTCGCTATCTCCTCAGTTGGCCTCTTCCTGGTTGGTACATGTCGGTTTGGACCCAGGACAGAAGGGACTCTGAAGCTCAAGTGAGGCAAAACTCTCAAAAAGGTCAAATCTGTGATTAATGAATACGTAACTTTAATTAATGGGGTCCACGTGTATTTATAGAGTATTAATTATGTCTAGTTATGTCATGGGTCGGGCCTTGGTTTAGGCTGTAGGTGGGCTTGGGCCTTGACCCAGGCCCTTAGTTCGACTATTGTGGGCTCATTGGATGGCAGGAGGGATTTCATTTTGCTAAGTCTTTAGGAGTGGTCTGATCCGTTTACTTCTCAACTTGTCGGATGTCGTCCTTGCCCGCACACTGTCCTAGGCTGGCCGTTTTGTTGGTAGTTTAGCCTTCGTTCAGTTACGAGTTTAAGTCCATGCCGGCCCAAGTCGTATACTTGGGTTGTTTCCGGCATATATGTGAGGGTTGTCATTTATATGGTTAAGTTGATCAGGTCCAGTATATATATATATATATATATATATATATA
>Ga0214545_1001324_pt1 | contig 45740 bp, 17 predicted proteins | sample CNSS4metaG_FD_160064 | JGI IMG/M metagenome (GOLD analysis project Ga0214545, IMG submission 160064) | Root nodule microbial communities from cowpea collected in UCLA plant growth center, Los Angeles, California, USA - CNSS4 | ecosystem: Host-associated > Plants > Roots > Nodule | place: USA... | reverse complement strand
ATTCAAGAACCTTGGGAGAGGGATTGTTTCTACTTTATGGTTCCAATTTCTTCCCTATTCTTCAATTTTGTAAAACCCTAGGTTCTCCACCATGGAGAGCAATTTCTATTTGTTGAGATTAGATGTAGAACATTGAGTTCTTGTGTGAAATTGTGTTGTTAATTTATATGCTTTTTCAATTCATGTTGAGCACCGAGATCAAGTCCAGCACTGTAAACATCGAGAAAGGACTCACCTATATGTATATACTGCCTTGGACCAACCTTGGAAGGCCAAAAAATGACCATTGGGCGCCAGGGTCACTCGTTGGACGAAAATGACAGACCAAAACTGCAGTATTTGAGTCGCTGGGCGAGCCATATTTTCGCCCAGCGACTCAAATACTGCAATTCTGGTCTGTCATTTTCGCCCAACGAGCTACCAGCTCGTCCAGCGAGTGACTCTGGCGCCCAATGGTCATTTTTTGGCCTTCCAAGGTTGGTCCAAGGCAGTATATACATATAGGTGAGTCCTTTCTCGATGTTTGCAGTGCTGAACTTGATCTCGGTGCCCCTCGACATGGGTATTTATGTAAAAGTCAATCTTTCATGTCCAATCATGCTTCCTTGAGTTTCAACTTGTTTTCCTCCACCAGAATTGCTTCCTATTATTTTATTTCACACACTCATAATAAAGATTAGAAGTAAAAAAACATAAAATATCTAAAATACGAAACAATGCAAAAACAACACAAACTAGAGGATTAAACAAGATAAAAGTTAAGTAGGAGTTGATTTTATTCACAAAACTTAACATCAATAAAAGGTAAAAAATAACGTTATCATATTCGTTGATATTTGTGGAAAGGGGGCATTTTTGTTTCCCTTTTTGGAGAATATTTGATAAAGTGTGGATTTTTTTGTAACAGTGTTGTTCAAGAGCGGAAGCGGAAGGTCAATTGTAGAAAATAATCACTCTAAAGCGGAATCTGCAAGATTGGTGTTTCCAGTTTATGTGCGAAGTAGTGGGTTCATAAGTGCGAACCTGCATTTCTCTGCATTACTTTGTTATCCCTCACCGTGGTGTGCGTAGTAGCCATTAGATGTTGAGAATTTAACATGTCTGCATCATGGTTGAAGTGGGTTGGAATAAGGTGTACCCATTTAAAGAAATGGTTCTGTCACTCGTTATCCCACATGTAAGTGCAAAACAATGATTTGGGTTCTGCTAACCTATGCTAAATCATTTGAACAAAACCTTTTCCCTGGTTGACTATCTTTATAAGTATCCTTTTCAACAGTCCCCTTGGTGACATCAATAATTTATAAAGTTTGTTAATTAAGTGACGTTAGAGGAAGTTATAACGAGAAATTTTGTAGATTGTGTCATACGTCTTGCATACGAAAAAATTGCAGTTTATGTGCAAAGCGGTGTTATCGTAAGTGCGAACTTGCATTTTTCTGCATTACATTGTTTTCCCTCACCCTCATTAAAGTAGTAGCCATTAAGTTTTTACAATTTAACATGTGTGGTTCATGGTTGAGGTGGAATTTAATAAGGTGAAGCCATTTCAAGAAAGGGTAGTGTCACTCGTGATCCCGAATTTAAGTGCAAACCAAGGTGTGCAGTTATGCTAAGGTGAGCCCATTTCAATAAATGGTTGTGCCACTCCTCATCTTGGATTTAAGTGCAAAAAGGGAAACCCAACATTGTAACAAAAAAAAAAAACACTTTATCAAATATTCTCCAAAAAAGGAGACAAAAATGCCTCATTTCCACAAACACCAACAAATACCACAAATTTATTGCAGTGAGTAAACCCAATACTTTTTTTGCTCCACCAACGGGGAAATGACGAATCTCGTCGGAAAATAACTTCGAAAATGGAGGAACAAAAAACTTGGAAAATGGAGGAAGAAGAAACTTTAGGGGATGGACAAAGAAGACACTTCATAAATGGATGAAGAAAAAACTTGGGAGAAGGAAGAAGAACAAACATGGGAATGGAGAAAGAACAAATTGCTCTGCATTTCTCTCATGACTTCCACTTAGGGATGGCAAAAATACCCGTGCCCGCGGATATCCGTGGATAAAATCCGCGATGGATAGTTATTACCCGCGGGTATTTATTACCCGCGGGTAGCGGGTATTTTAATACCCGTTTATAAACGGGTCGGGTACGGGTATCATACTATCCGTACCCGCGGGTACCCGTTACCCGCAAAAAATTAAAATTAAAATTTAATTTATATTTTATTAAGTTAAATTTAATTAAAATTAAAAGTAACAGTATATTTTATTATGTCAAATTTAATTATAATTATAATTATAATTATAATTATAATTTAATTTATATTTTATTTTTATAATCTTATATTAAAAAATTTATAAAATACATATTTTTTTAAATATTTGCGGGTATCGGGTATCCACGGGTATCCGCGGGTTTTAAAAATATTTGCGGATATTTTTTAAGCGGATACCCGGCAGGTAAACGGGCGGGTAACGGACAGATTTTTTTGTAGCGAGTCGGGTACGGGTATCATACTATCCGTGCTCGACCCGACCCGTTGCCATTCCTACTTCCACTTCTCTCTCTCGCTCTCAAGCATGATCAACGTGGAAATTGTGCAAAAAAAAAATTAAATTCAAAAAACAGTATCACGTCAGGTAGTGAGAGAAGTTGTCAAATAATGGTTATCAATATATCATTTTCTATAATAATAATAACAATATAAATTTAATCTCATATTAATTTATGATAACAAAGATAATATCTTTATTTTATAAATGTATAATTTTATAACTATTATTATTTTATGAATTTATTTTACTTATTATTATTGTTTATGAATTTATTTTATTTATCATTGTTTATTATCATTTTAGTCTTTATAGACTCTTTTTTTTTTACCTTTTATTACTTTAGATGGTAAAGATTAAAAAAAAGTTTTAAAAAATATACGCATATAGGTTAAAAATTTTGCACAAAAATTTTTCTAGGTAACATAAAATTTAATTTCTCCATAATATACTTTAATAATATAATGTTTTTATATACTAAAAAAAATATTAAAGACCGAAACTCTTTAAAAAAAATCTGGACTTTTTAAATAGATTAATGGCATATATCCAAAATTAGAAACTGATAGGCAATATAAAATATATTCAAGCATAGACACATAACTCATCTAAACAACATTAGAACTTTTTTTCATACCAATTGATCTATTTTACCGGACCTTTTTATCGATTAAAAATAAAATAATTTTATAATATATAAGTGGATACAAATTTTACCTTACAAGTTGGTTCTTTCACATCTTTTGTTATCACCTTTTCTTCATCGTTACACCTATGACAAGTTTTGCTTCTCTTAACCCCTTCATTTCTTCATATTAAAAAAAAAAAGCTCTATTTTTAACTGAAATTGAAGGAACAAAAACACATTTAACTCTTATTCTTCCACAACAAGTTAACTAAAAATAATGATTTTTCAATGTATTTATTATTAAAAAAGTTTAAATACCTTTTAAGTTTCAAATTTTGTAACTTTTGTCAAATCAGTCCTAATTTTATTTTTATTCTCAAATATTTGATCATTTTTCCCCTAACATCATTTAAATTATTAACGGTAATGAACCATTATTACCACATGTCACTTCGTTTTTTTTTTTACTTTTGTAACTTTTTAAAAAAATTTAATTTTTTTTAAATGTCCACTTGTCAATCAACAACGTGCCACGTGTCATGATCAATTCTTTTGTATTCAATTTAGTTCCTATATTTGTTATTTTTTTTCAATTTAGTATTAATTTTGTTTAAAATTGAACAATTTTGTCCCTCTCAAAATTGGAACTAAATTTATTTTTTTATATTAAAGTTATAATGATGTTTTTGTTAAAATTCAAATTTTTATTAAATACTTTTTGTTTACGATTACAATTAGTTTAAGGTTATAAAAATTAAATTTGGTCCCAATCGTTAAAGGGATAAAATTGCTTAATTTTAAACAATATTGAGACTAAATTAAAAAGTAATAATGAATATAGGGACTAAATTCAATATAAAACATTAATTCTGACACGTGACACGCTACTGGGTTGACACGTGGACATTGAAAAAAAATTTTAAAAAATAAAAAATAATAATTAAAAAACAAAAAATAATAAAAAAACTACAAAATAACACCTGACTGTCACTGTTTATTACTGTTAATAATTTAAACTATGTTAGTAAAAATATACTAAATTGATCAAAATTGACAAAGATTGAGACTTATTTAAACACGAAAACAAAATTATGATTGATTTAACAAAAACAAAAATTGAGACAAAAATATATTTTAACCTGTTAAAAACAAGCACTTTTAATGTACTAACTTTAGCATAAAGGTAATTGTAAAATTATATGATTTACATTGTGGTAATTCTCTTACAATAGCTAATTTATGTATTATTAATATTTACTATTTATTTTAAAAAATCCGTTTGTTTTAATAGTAGCACGACCTACTTACATTCACTTGACATAGTTTTTTTAATGATAAAAATAAAAAATAATATGTCAAATGTTATTCGCTTAAGTCCGCTAATGTGTAAAAAAATATTTTTCCTTAATAGTATTTGAGCATATAGGAATCTCATGTTATTTAGTTTTAACTTGATTGAAGTGCTTATATATATATATATATATATATATATATATATATATATATATAAAATATAAAGTTAAATGGCTTTATATAATTTTTTTTCTGAAAATAAAGTTATAAAATTATTGATTTGAGATTTTTTTTCTTTTTAAATGTAGATTTAGACCGGATGCAGACTTAAACGAATATTTATTATATAATGGTACAATCTAAAAGTCATTTTTTAAAGTTAAAATATTTTCGGACTCTATAATTTGAAAATGCACAAACGAAATTGTGTAATTTAGAAAAAATATTTTTTCCTTTAAAAAATATTTATCTGCATTATATAATTGGGACGCCGAATGACTTCTAAATTGAATTATGTAATTTAGAAACTATTTTATTTATTTATTTATTTCAAATTTTGAAAGTTATTTTTTATTTTTAGGTTACATAAGCAAAAAGGACAAGAAGTTAAGTTTCTTTATGTTTACTTCAGTTCGGAAGAAATTCATGGAGGTGAAGGAAGAAGCTGCCACTGATATACTGAACCCATTCTTTATGTCATCACTATTGCATCTCCATTTTTCACTTTTCACTGTAAAGGAAGAGGAAGAAGAAAAAAGATAATCATTACATTAAAAATAAAAAAGCTTGTTCCATAATGCATTACATATGTTTCATAAAGTTTGTTATAAAAACATATGTTTCATAAAATTTGTTATAAAATGCTCATTCCGAAAAACTCCTTCCAAAAGGTATTTTGTATATTTTAAAAAGTTTGTTCCAAAAATAATGTTCTACAAAGTTTGTTCCACAGTGCGTTTCATCCGTTCTCGAAAGCTTGTTGTAAAAATGTTATTTCAAATATTCTGTTTCAGAAATTCTATGGAAGAAATCATGTTCTGGAAGATTAATAAAACGGTAAGTTGAAATTCACTTTTCAAAGGGTAAAATAGCCATTGGAAAAATTATGAGGTGGGTGCAGTTAAAAATTATGGAGGTGGAGGGAGAAAAACCCCATAACAAAAGCTCAAAGAACCTCATTTTGAATCCTAGGTTCATGAAACATTGAGAATGTCTTAATCTATACCTACGCGTACTTGCTTGATTACCTCTTTAAATTATATAAAAGACGATAATGTTATTAGGTGCAATTAGTGGTGGGAACGTGCTCTTCCATCGAGCTGACCTGTCAAAAAAACACGGGACTGAAATATTAAGTATGCTCGCCTACAAAATTTTGACCCGCATAACTCACATCTCGCGTGTACTGCTCCAACTTATATATTAAAATATAATTTACACTTCTATGTATTAGTTATTTTTTTTTTGGAATTTTTAGACATTCTAAATTCTTATATAAATAAAAAAGATAAGTATTATATATTTTTGAATATCTTAAAATTTAAAAAATTTATCCGGATATCAAAGCACAAATATGTATATAAATATAGATATAACAAAAATATTCAATTATTAATTTATTATTCAATTCTTTGAAGTCTATGTTTAAATTCGTAAACTTGTTAAACTATTTGTTAAATATTAAAAGTTTTATTTATAAAAAAAAGGCCGACACATAAGCCAGAATTTATGTGGAGTGGGCAGATTTTTGAACCCGAATTTTCAATGAGGGACGAGCGGACCAATCCATATTTTTGTGAATTTTAATATACATTTTTCAATTCCAGCATACATAATTAAAAAAAAAAAATAGTCTTGAGAGTACAAATATTGAGAATTTCCATGAAATGGAGAAGAAACAAACATTGAGACAGATCATCAAATCAATGCTTCCTGATACCACCAAGTCACAAAGAAAATATAATTTCATGGATTTTCTAGATAGAGAAATGGTGGATCATATAAAAGGGCTTAACTAAATAAATTGACTAAAAAGCAGAAGTAGTAGACCATGTTCACCAAACAAGTAGAAAGGTTGTGGTCAGACAAAATTGTATAACATAAACATTGCAGTAACATAAGATTACATTGCACTACAACATTAGAAACTGGTCTAAACCAAACAGTTACTATTTTTGAGGTTTCCTCCACAGGATCCCAATCTTCTTCAGCATGTTGCCATTTTTCTTGGTCTGAAAATCATCATCAAGTTCTTCACAGAAAGGTGAGTACTTATTCATCATAGAGTTATAGTTGTTGTCTAAAGACATTGATCTCTCAGTCAGCTTCCCATTGTTCCCTGCTGAGAGCATAGCAGCAGCTGCTTCTGCAGCCTTCCTCCATTGATCAGACTGTACCTTCAATCTTCTCAGTTCAGCTTCTACTATTGAATTTGCTGCCTGAGAAGCTTCTAGCTGCTCAGCTACCCTCTCCGCTTTTCGGTTGCTCCTTTCTGCATCTTCCATCACAATACCAAGTTTCATAACAGCTTCACGTTCTGCAGCCTTAGCAGCTTCAAGTTCTGCAGCAACTTCAGCATGTCCAAACCTCTTACTGATCTCAAACTTCAGCATTTCATTCTCTTCTGATATGCTTTGCAATGTTGTTTCCTTGTCCATTAGATCACCCTTTAACTCAGCCACACATTCATCTAGTTTTCGAAGCTCCTTTTTCAGTTCAAGTTCTCTTTGGGATGAATTTCTCTTTTGAAGATGCAAATTCAGCTTCTCATTCTCCTCCACAATGCCCTGCAACTCAGTTTCCTTATCCAACAGGTTAGCCTTCAAATGTTCAATATCAGCATTCTTTCTTTTCAGTTCTACCTCTAGCTCGGATTCCCTCTGGCTTGATTCTGATTTTATCTGCTCAATCAATTCATAGGCTTTTCTGAGCTTCAATGAACACTGAATATGTTCTTCCAGGTGCTTAGTCTCATCATCAGTCTCTATGGCAGACCTCAGAGAATAAATTTCTGCATCAGTGTGATTAGGAACCTCACCCTTTTGTGATATCTCAGGTTTCAGCTCCATGTTCCCATCATCTGCAACATTTAAAGAATGGTTGCATTTGTTACTAATGGGGCCAAAATCAAGTTTACTGACTAGTGTCTCTAGTGATTCCACCCGTGTTCTAGATTGGTCTAATTCCGAAGCAGCAGAGTTGTAGCCATGCACAGCTTTTGCAGCATCAGCTCTCAGGAACTCAACAGTTCTTTTTGCAGCTTCAAGTTGTCGCAGAGTCTCATTGACCAAAGCTTGTGCCTGACCTGACTCTTTAGAATCCCTGAGTTGGTTTTTCATGTTCTCCACAAGGGAAAGTGATTCTGCCAAGTTATCCTTCAAGTTCAGTAACTCCACGTCCGATGATTCTGCAATTTGCGTGTGTGCATTCTCACAATTAGCTACCAATTCAAGTTGAACCTTCAGCTGCTGAATTTCATCGATAGCAGAGGTCAGTGAAGAGGTGTTGTCTGAGAGCTTTTGTTGTGCAGCTTTGAGTTCGGATTGCCACGCCTTATCATGATCTTCTATAGTTTTCTGGAGCTCAAGAACACGAGCTTGTTCAGTAGCAGAGAACTTCTGAAGTTGCTGTTGAGAATCTTCAAGTTTCACAGATACGGCAAATAGTTGTTTCATGGACTCTTCAGCATCTTGCTGAGCTTGCTTCTTGGATGAATCAGACAAACTGAGCTGGTTCCTCACAACCTTCAAATCCTCTTTCAGTTGAGAAATCTGAGATTCTAATTCAGATATTCTGCTAGGACGCTTCCTCTAAAACATCAGAAGACTATAGTTATAAGGAATTGTATAAAACAACAAGGATTAGAAAAACCTACGCCAACAAAATAAGAAAACAAAAGAGGCCCAGAAGCAACCTAATCTTTCACAAAGCTTGAATATACAATGCCACCAAATATAGTATATAGAACCAATGATAAGTTATTACATGGCAGTGAAGTAGCTTATTCTACCAACTCGATTTATTTGAATGCAGCAGATGCTCGGGAACAGAATCCTTCAAAAAGGAGACTTTAATATCTATCTAACAGATAACGTGCATTTGTACAGGAATTAAGTGCCCACACCATTAGAAGCCACATTATCACGTTCTCATTAGCTATATCAGTACATTGTCCAAGAATATCAATAAAAGTGAGTAGAATTAAACCCTTCAACTAATTAGACAACAGTTAACACCACCTTTTCCAAAAGCAAGCCTTGAAAAATATAAACATAATCATAACAGCATCCTACAATTCCGGCAAAAAACAAAAGCGCTTTAAGTAAGCATAAAGCTTAATTTTTAATCAAAGATAAAGAAAGAAACTAAAAACAGATTTTCCGTGCCTGTTACCTTCTCACAAAAACACTTTCTAATAAAAATATTATTTTTTTAAATGGATTGTAAACCTAACTAAATTCTACACCTACCTCTGGAGCTGGACTTCTGGGTGATCTGCGGTCGGTGACTTTAGGACTTCTATTATCCTTTGAAGTTTTGTGAGCTTGGTTTGATGAAGATGCAGTGTCTAGTGTAGCAGGCCTGAGTTGGCGTCCACCACCACGAGGAGACACTTTCTGAGGCACTTCAGAGTAGCTACTTCTGAAATCATAAAATCTAAGCGATATGAATTATGATGGTCATGTTAACGAGAAAAGTTGCATTGGTATGTGGAAAGACGCATCTATGAACTCTAGCAATAAAAACCAGCAATAAACACTTTGCCATATAAAGCAAAACCAATTTCTTTAAATCACAGGGAAATCTGAACTTGGTAGTTGCTAACATGTTACAGAGTTCCTTTATGTGGTTTGAACATAGAGTACACTGGATGCTCCTAAACCCAAACTGTTACACAGATTTAAACAGACAAGTGCTGAGTTAATTACATCTACTTTTGCTGTAAAGAGTAATTGAGTAATAAATACGTGAGTAATACTGCTTAAAGTTACAATCAAGTCTTGTCAGAAGTAACGTAAGTGTCATTAACCATATAATTAATTAATTCAACTTCAAAATTAAAACTTTTTGCAAAGCATTAAAACCCATATTATGATTATTGATTTATATGGTAATAAATATTCAAATTTGAACCTTATAACTCGTGCCGAAAATGTTATTCTTATATATCTATCGTCAAACATTTACCATCGTACAACCAATGATAATTAACGACTGGACTGTCTTATGCTTTTTCCTCTATAAAAAAAATACTATAAAGTTGTTACACAAGGTGACATTATAGCCATTTGAAATAGACAGTGATGCAGCGAAATCAATTCCAGTTAGAAAAACTAAAACTTTTGCTCACAATATTAATGATTATAATTATAATTGTAACTGGGAATAAAAGCCCCGGGTCCAATCTTCAATTCCGCAGTTAACGCCGCCCATATAAAACGCACTTGAACAACAAATCATTAGTCTTATGAAAAAAATGACAGAAGTAAACTCTCAGCGACAAAAACCCAACAAATATATTTAACCTTAGAAACATGCGCTTATTAAGGAATAAAATTAACCAAAAAAGAAAGACAAGCATCAAACTTTAAGATTCTTACTACCCTGATTGCAGAATGTTTCAACACCATATAGCTAATAGCTCGATATGAAAATGACACGAACTATGTGAGGAAATTTGTAAAAGTGGGGAGAGTTAAAAGTTGAAACTGTAAATAGTTGAAAAACATTTGCTTGAGTTGGTGCTAAGTTAGTAACCATGTGAGAACTTTTAACTATACCCGTCAATTGGAACAGAGTTATTATATACAGTTTATGCATTAAAGCTTTAGATCCATGAGCACATTATGTTCCAAATATAGTAGTTGACATTTGAATTTGAAAGTATGAGAATTGAGAAATGAGAACATAATTTAAGGTGAACAATCCCATTGATTTAGCCTTATCATGGCATTTAAACATCACAATATAATTTTGAACTAAGAATAAAAAATTGAAGCTTTACCTTGTCTTTGGAGTCTGCTGCATGGTTTAACTGCCTTGTGTTCCAGGAAAGTAAAAGGGGTTAATAATTAGGACCTTGCTACTTGAATGCTCCCTGACCCACAAGGACTATAACAGTTCAGAAAAATATCATTAACTGAGGGAATCCAATGTGAAGGTCAATGAAGTTGGGGGAAAATAAATAGGTTCATGCAGGATGAATGCATTCCTAATCATCATCACATATCAAATCATAAATGCACAACAATTGCATCCACCAAATTTCACTTTATTTCATTTCCAAAAGTTACTCCTTTATTACTCCCTTTTAGACGTACCTGAAGAAAGTATATCTAAAATTGAAGACATCACTTAAAGAAAAGACTATCAGGCCAGAGATTCTGGGCAGAGCATTGTAAGAAGATGAAATGAAAATTACAAGAGTTTTGGTACTTGAAATTTTTGTATGGATGAATTTAGTCCTTGAGAAACTGCTACTAGTATATTTGGGTGAAATGTGTAGAATTCAGTTTGCATTGTTGGATAAACATGTTATGCATCAATTTAGTTACAAGAAAATAACACACAAAACAAGTGTTACCTGTGTAATTTGACATCGTAATCACGCTCTAAAAGACAAAAGTATCTTTTTATTAGCTGATGAAATGAATGACTAGAACTTTGTGTCAAAAAATCCCAGAAAATATTTAAGAGGCACGTTCTACTGACAGGACACCCCATTACAGACACGTCCAAATCTTCATCTTGTAAATGACTAAGATACCCATTTTACCCATTTATGTGAGTGAAATCACATTCATGTGCTGTGGACTTTTTTGTAATTGCAATGAAAAAAAAAATATTCTTAACCTCCATTTAGCCGTGAAAGAAGGGCATTCAGAGTGGCCATTCAATGACTTACACATTGACATTTTCCCATAATATTTTCAATGAGGAAGGAAAGGAAATAGACATGAACATTATCGTAAATAGAAAAAATAGACATGATGGTAATATAGATGAGGGATTCTTATAACAATTTGTTATGTGTGCTTGGTGGACAACGAGCATTGAACAGGGAAACACCAAAGTAGAAAAATAGGGGGAGATTCATCTTTTGAAATTAAAAAAAGAAAGTGTAAGAAGTTCTCTTTATTAAGCATATTGAAAAAGAAGAAACAAGCACGGAATTAACTAACAAAGAAAGAACATCATGGAATCCAATCCAACTCTTTTAACACTACAATCTCACATTCCGAAATGAAAAGGAACAAGATTTTACTATCTAATTCTACTGTTCAAAACACATGTTTCCCTCATTAATAATGTACTCAAATTCGAAAAGTATGTGCTAAATCATAAAGCAGCGAAACCTCGCAACTCCTACACTTTAAAACAGAGAACCGCGTTAATGCCACTTTTAATGTTAGCATAACTTTCCAATTAAATAAATTATGTAGCAGTTTAAAGTAAAAAAAGCGGTCAAAAAAGAAACGCAGAAACATCATTAATAAACTTTTAATTTTTTCCGGAAATTAAAGATAAACATTTCACATTCCTAACAAGAACAAGGAGAAGGAGATGAAGAACTTGAAACCTCTAAGTTATAAGGAACGTAACGAATCACAGTGATGAAGGAGGAGATCTTGTTTTCCAGAGTGTGTTAAAATGGCCATTAACCTGGACAAGAAGCAATTAGCAAGATAATGATTATGCAGTTATATTAATATAATTATAATAATAAAGACTCTCACAACTTTCATGCGTTTTCCTGCATAAAAAGGACAATGCAGAAGAAGAAACGACATAACAAGGTGGGTGCTGATTCATACCCCGAGCGAAAACCTTTTGAACATATTAACTAAACGATGAAATTCTGTTGAGTGAGCGAATGTTTGATGTGTGAGTGTTGGAATCTGGCACTGGTTTTTTTGTGTTTGTTGTTGGCAACAAGAAGGAGCAGTGTTGAGGTGAAGAAGAAAAACGTGAATGGGTGCGAGAGGGGGAAAGAACAGTCCTTAGACTATAACAGAACATAACACACATATATATTTGTCCTTTCACAACGTTAATTGTTTTCAAGTAGCACCTTGCGTCCGTCACTACCATTTTGTCCACAGAATATTTTATTTTATTATGTTTATTTAATAAGTGTAAACACAGGCACTATCGTGTATGTCTATGTATTTTTTAATTATGCATTATATTATATTAGTAATCGATGATATTATAATGTTATTAAGTTAATAAATAAAATAAAATTATATTTATAAAGATGTACAAAGAAAATATAATAAAATAACGGTTGATGTAGGAAAAAAAAAGAATAAGGAAGTAAATAGTTTTATAAAAACATGTAAAAGTAACCATTAATTTTTAAAAATTTAACAAATAATTACATTATAAAAGGTAAAGTTGGAACTATGAAATGTGGACACAAAAGAGGAAAGAGAGAATCCTCTTTATATATAGTTATAAATATATTAAGAAATTCAATCTCTATCTATTTATAAGTATATTATTGTGGGAAAATATTTGTAATTAATTTGGTAACAAATATAATATTGTTTACTAAGATATGTTGGTATTTGGTTATTATTGTTTTGACAAACCTGTACATTTATATACCACCGATACTTCATTTTGGATCATGTATCTGTGTACGACACATCTATGTATCCGATACTTTAATATATTATTTTATCAATACTTTAAATGAAGTATATAATTTATAAAGTCGTAGTACGCTACAAGAAAATTTTAAGTGACAACAAATAATTACTCACTATATATATATATATATATATATATATATATATATAATTATATATATATATATCAATAAAAAAAATAAAAATTATTAACAACTAAAATAGTTTCAAAAAATTATAATTGGTTTCTAAATTGATAATTAAAATAATTTATATTATGAATTAGTTTCTAAATTTGTCACTAACATTAGCTAGCAAGGTTTTGACTACCAAAATAATTTATTTCTGAATTGATCATTAACTTAGTCACCAAGGTCTTAGCTACCAAGTCTCTAAGTATAAGATTGGTATCTAACATATTTTTTATTACTAAAATTTGTCATTTTCTTGTAGTCGTATTTTTGTGATGACAATAATTTATAATTTTTATGTTGACAACTTTAGTACATATAATTTTAATTTGGATTCACACAATAACAATTATATATTTATTATATTTTTAAAAATTATTATACATTTTTCAATATTCATATATCATGTATCAATTACGTATCATATCTTATTATTTTTAAAAATAAATATATCGACATATTGGATACGTGTCATAACCGATAAATGTACCGTATCTATGTATATAGTTGTATAAAAATAAGATTGTATTATAATGTAATATAATTTTATTTTTATAAACTTTTGAAGAATTAAATTAAGGTATTTTCGGTGTCGTCATCTCGCTCGAGAGGAAGAAAAAGAAAGAAAATGTTGAAGAAAAAGAAGAAAAACTTGTTTCGAAAATTTGTTTACATTACATGGAATTGAATCCTCGTTTAAATAATGTATTTATCAATTATAATTTCTAATTTTTGAATAATGAAATTGTGTCATAATATATTTTATTTTTTGCTTTTGAATTAAAAAAATAAAAGACTAGATAATTTTAATTCACTTGATAGCTTTGTTTGTAGCATTTAAATTAAAATAAATAGTTATTTACATCATCACATTCTAACACGTTTATATTATATTTATGAGTTTTTTCAATATTTCGTGTTTCAATTTTAGTGATAACACTTTTTCCAGCTGTTAATTGTGTCAGAATGTAGTCTTATATGGGTTTAAAAATTCTCCAGAATTTTTATTCTTCAATTGTAGGACTGTTTGAATTTGATTTTAAAATGGTCGATTTAAATTTTTTTTTCTATACAAAGTATAATAGTTCTTGGTTAGGCTTATTTTTAATTTTTTTTTTCTTAAATATGTATTTGGTCTCTTAAATTTTAGTAAAAATTTAAATTAGTCTCTTTTCAAAATTTTGATCTAATATAATTCTAAAATTTTAGAAATATGTAAATTATTTATTTAATTCAATTTTATTAAATTTATATCACGTTAGTATTTGAGTTAACATCGAAGTGAAGTTGTGTCAAATGATGCAAACAATCAAAGTAAAATCATGAAATATGTTTAAAATATCAAATAAACTTAACAAACTTTGATTAAAATAACTAATTTACGCATTTTTAACGATGAATGATTAAATTGGTCCAAAATTTCAAAGAAAAACTAATTCTAAATTTCACTAAAAATTAAAATCAAAACATATTTAAATTTTTCTTAATAAGCGTACTTTTAGACTTTTTCTCTTCAACGACATTATCTATGGAAAAATTTATTAATTTCTTATTTCTTATGTCTTCTTATTTACCATTTTTCATATCTTTGATTTAAATTCTAATTTAAAATCAATATTAAAAGACCGTATCATTGATTTAAATGATTTTATACGTTATAGTATATAGTATAAAATATTTATCAATGATAAATAATATTAATAAATAGCTATTGTTTCCTGCACCCTCGTTATTATTAACTGCACTCTCACCGTAAAAAAACTTAAACATCATTCACTTATCTCTTCTTATCCCTCGTAATTACTAACTGCACTCTCACAATAAAAAAACTTGAACATCTTTCACTTATCTCTTCTTATTTATCAGTTCTCATATTTTAACTTAAATTTACATTTTAAATCTATACTTTAAAAAAACGTACCATTGATTTAAATGATTTTATACCTTATAATAGAAAATATTTACAAAAGAGAAAATAAGATTAATAAATGACTATTGTTCCTGCACCCTCATAGTTACTAACTGCACCTCCATAATAAAATAAAAAAACCTTAAACATCTTTCACTTATCTCTTTTTATTTATCATTTATCATATATTTAATTTAAATTTAAATTTAAAATCAATATCTTAAAAAATCCGTATCATTGATGTAAATGATTTTATACGTTGTAGTAGAAAATATTTACCAAAACTAGAATAATATTAATAAATGACTATTGTTTCCTGCACCGTCATAATTACTAACTGCACTCCCACGATAAAAAAAAAAAAAAACTTAAACATCTTTCACTATCACATTTCTACTGTTATTCTCGCTACCATCGCAATTGCACCCCTACTACAGAGAAAGAATATAATAGAGGGAATACTCTGCAGAAGAAGAGAGGGAGTACACTATATAGAGGAAGAACAAGATAGAAAATGTGGAAAAAAATTGGTTTTGAAGAGCTTTTTTCGAAACATATTTCACATTTTTGTCTCTTAACTTTCAGTGAATTTTGAAATTAGTCAATCTTGAAACTTTGAACCAATTTAGTCATTCATTTTTTTAAATACGTGGATTTAGTCATTTTAATCAAAATTTGTCAAGTTTATTTGACATTTAAAACGCGTTTCATAATAGTATTTGACTTAACATTAAAATAAAAATATGTTAAACAATATAAACAACTCAAATACAATTCTGAAATGCGTACGAAACATCAAATAAACGTAACAAAATTTGATTAAAATGACTAAATCCACGTATTTCGAAAGATGAAGGACTAAATTGGTTCAAAGTTTCAAAATTAATTAATTCCAAAATTTACTGAAAATTAAGAAACCAAAAACATATTTAACCTTTTAAAATTATAAGTATTTCGGAAAACTCATTCCAGACAATATTATATGCGTTCTAAAAGTTTGTTTCGGAAATCTTATTTCAAAAGACTTATTTCAAATATTCAGCCAAATTTTGTATAGGGTTACACCAACTCAATCAAATACTACTAAATTTGGGCTAGTTTGTCTCAAGCTTTAGCCTAACCTAACCAAAAATATAAACAGAAAAATTGGATTGGATATTTTGGATTATCCATTTTGAAAATCTAGATTTAGAGTATGGATATACAATCCATAAGATATATAAAATGTAGATCAGATTGATATCCAAATTCAATAAAATGGATTGGATTTTTAATAAAATGAATATTAAATGGATTGAATCATAGCAAAAATGGATTGGATCCTGAAAATTAGATTTTTTGCCCATCCTTAGTTTAACTTTTCAGATCATCCTATTTTCCTTCCGCTCATTTAAGAGTTCAATAAATATAAATTATTATTGTTATCCTCATAATTTTTTTAATTTTTATGTGTTAAATAAACATTAATTATTACTTTTACCCTCATATTTTTATTCTTTCAATTTTATATGTATTTAATATCTTTTTATTAATACATTTTTTTACAAGAGTATAATTTAAATTTGTTAATACAAATTTATGGATACATCAACCATTCTTTTATTAAACTTCTAAAATTTTCAATTAAATTGTAAACTTTAAATTTTATGAATATAAATTTCAAGGTTTAGTGTTACGAACGTCTCACGTCTCACGTCGCACGTCGCACGTCGCGCGTCTCACGTCTCACGTCTCACGTCTCACGTCGCACGTCTCACGTCTCTCGTCTCACGTCGCACGTCTCTCATGTCTCACATCTCTCACGTCCCACATCCCACGTCTCACGTCCTACGTTCCACGTCCTACGTTCCACGTCTCACGTCGCACGTCCCATGTATCACGCCCACGTCTCATGTTCCATGTCGCACGTAGCATATCTCACGTCCCACGTCGCACGTAGCACATCTCATGTCCCACGTCGCACGTCTCATATTATTGCACTGAAATACTTGATTGTGCTTTAGTTTACTGGTTGTAGTATAGCTAAGGTTCTTCTTTGCATCCTTCTTCAGATAATAGTTTCTTATTGATCGAAGGAAGAGAAATGACATTATTTTAACGGAAATAGGAAAGCTAACCTTATGCAACAACAGTACTTTGAAGCTTTTGCAGATGTCTGCTATCATTACATGGATGATTTTAGAAAAGTGTTTAGATGTTGGCAGACAATATTTTTTTATTGGTTTTCTATTCTGACATTCAATATGCAAAGAGATGTGTCACAAAATTCTAATCAAGGGTGGGCAAAAAATCCATTTTTTATAATCCAATCTATTTTTTCTATGATCTAATCCATTTAATATCTATTTTATGAAAAATTTAATCAATTTAAAATGCATTTTATTGGATATGAATATCAATCTGATATATATTTTATATATTTTATGATTGGATATCCATTCTCTAAATCTAGATTTTCAAAATGGATAATCCAAAATATCCAATCCAAAATTTCAGTTTATATTTTTGGTTAGGTTAGGCTAAAAGTTGAGACCGACTAGTCCAAATTTATTCGTATTTGATTGAGTTGGCGTGACCCTATACAAAATTTGGCCGAATTTTGTCAAGTCGTTCTCGGTCGAAATTTGGCCCAGTTGGTCTTAGACAAAATTTGGAAGTATTAGGTTGAGTTCACCCTGACCCAAATTTGACTGCATTGACCTGAGTCGACCTAGACAAAATTTGATCGTATTCGGCTGAGACAACCGCGACCAAAATTTGGCTATATTCAGCCTAGTTGGCTCCAGTCAAAATTTGGTTGAATTCAATCAAGTTGACCCCGATTGAGATTTGACCGAGTTGGCCCTGACCCAAATTTGGTCGTATTTGGCTGAGACAGCCTAGGGTGAAATTTGGTCGTATTCAAATGAGTCGGTCACGATCAAAATTTGGTCGTATTGAGTCGGCCACGACCAAAATTCGTCCGAATTCAGTCGAGTCGGCTCCAGTCAAAATTCGGTCGTGTTGGCCTCGACACAAATTTGACCGAGTTGGTTATAGCCTGAATTTGGTCGTATTCGGTAGTCAATCGCGACCGAAATTTGGTCATATTTAGGCGAGTTGGTCCTAACCTAAATTTGGCCAAATTCAGTCGAGTTGGTCATGACCAAAATTTGGTCAAGTCAGCACTTGCCCAAATTTAGCCGTATTCGGTCGACTAAGTCCTGAACAAAATTTGACTATATTCAACTTAGTCGGCTATGATCGAAAATTGGTCATATTCAATCAAGTCGGTCCCGGTCGACGAATTTAGTAGAGTCAACCCTGACCGAAATTTGACTGATCAGGCCCTAACCAAATGTGGCCATATTTGGCCAAGTCGGCTTTAACCAAAATTTGATCGTATTAGGCAAAATCGGCCCCAGCCGAAATTCAGTCGAATTCAGTCAAGTCGATCTCGATTGAAATTTTGTCGAGTCGACCTTAGCCCAAATTTGATCACGTCGTCCTCGACCAAAATTCATTCGAAAGTCATCCAAATTCATCCCATGCTGAAATTTGACCTCGTTGACCTCCATTTATTAGAATATCACTCCATTTTTCCTACAACAGTTATATAAAAAATTATTTAATTTGAGGAATACAACAAGATAATTATAGAATATTATCAAATACATTTAATCTTCAAAGTACGAATAATGATGAATTATAATGTAACTATTTGATATTATGGAATTTATAATAATAATGTTAAATACGTCAAAATAAAATATCCAAACTCTCGTCTTTAATTTAAACCTGGTAAATGTTTGTAAATAATTAAAAAAGAAGAAGAAAACAATGTTGCCATTGAAAGTAGAAGTTTTGAGTTTATTCAAACACACATCGTTAACACTATAATAACGAGTCAAGTTTCATTAGATAACTTATATATTAATCACGCGGTTCCTTATATTTAAGAAGTCAAATGAAATTCTGTCGATAATTAGTTGTTACCGCGTTTTTGTCAACTGACCTCATAAAAACATGTTTTTTTTATTTAATTTTAATGGGTAGTTCAGATACGTGGTACCAATAGTTTGTTTATAAACTGTGCATAACTTGATGTGTATATTTCATAGTCATTTTCTAAAATTAAATAATTATAATCTATATTGATTTATATAGGTGATGAACAAGAATTCATATGTTAATACATTTCAGTAACAATTTGACGTTTTAATTATACTAACATTTGAAATTTTATCAATCATTATTATTACATAAAAATTTATTAAAAACAAAAATAGATCACATCAAATCTATCAAATCTATGATAAAATTATATTTTATGAAAAAGTTGGAGATGTTAATTATTTTATTATTTTTTAGACAAATGATGACGTCAAAAACTAATTCAAATAAGTTTATTATTATGTTAGTATATAGCCTTAATTATTTGTCAATGTTTTAATATCAGCGAAGGCATTGGATACAAGTTATATAATCACACTAGATTTTGTGATAATGACAGTTAAATATAATTGGAATTGAAATTTTCATGTACTTTCAGGATTTCATGTAAGAAAGAATCTTCCAACCAAAATCTGTAAGTGTACAATTTAATTTTTTTTATATTTTATTTATGCTAGCCTCTCAAATATCTCAATTTTATGATTTATGTCCTTTATAATTAAAATTGTATAATTTTTATATTTAAAGAACTTAACTAATATATATTTTTATATTTAAATAACTTAACTAATATATATAGTTAAAACTTGAGAAATTAAAATGACCCATTTACGCGTTTGAAACAATAAAGAACGAAAATAAACCTTAAATATATGTTTTGTCGCGGAGATGTTTCGGTGTTTTGGAGGAAAAATACAAGGTCTAGTTCATACTAAAAAGGACGTTTATGCAAAATCATATTGTATTTTCAACTAATCACGAGTAAATTATATATCTTAATCGTAATGTCATATCAATAATTTATAATTAAATGACAATATAAAAGTGCTCTACAAATATCACGATATTACCATTAGATTTCTTCACCTTTTTCTTTTGTTATAATACAAAAATTTCATAACATTTCCGTCATATGTATCTACATAAACACAAATATATATATATATATATATATATACATATATATATATATATATATATATATAAAAAAATTAAAAAAATATTATTTATTAAAATAATTATCTTACTGTTATAATTATTAATTGTAATCAATTACTATTTTTTTTATTTGTTAGTCATACTGTCGAATTATAAATACTACAAATGATCACTTTCATTTGAATTTGTCCATCGTTTTTGTTACTTGTACGATTACTATTATCAATATGTGAGAATATTTTGCAGGAGATGAAATCACCAATTTGTATATACCTACATGACGGAGCTTTTATTTATTTTTTAGAAAATAAATAAATAAACACACACATATATTTATTAGGTAAAAGAGTGAATACTTTTTTTTCCTGTACGATCTTAAGATATAACTAAGAATAGGATATGAAAATTCTCATGAAATAAATATTTCACTACATGTATATCGAGTTAATGTATATAATATTGCAAAAAAATATTAAGGAACTGTTTACCATATTATAATTACAAGTCAAGGAGTAATTAAGAAATGTTTGTGGTTGTTAATAACTATTCATGGGAACACATGAAACATAGTATATAAGTGGAAGAGACGCATAAAAAAAAGTGAAGAAAATTAGAGAAAAGAAAAGAAAGTAAATTATGAGAAGAAGCAACAACTTGATCGGTTTACTAAACTTCATCACTCTGGTGTTGTCAGTTCCAGTTCTGGGAGGTGGGATATGGCTGGCCACCAGATCCAACGGCACAGAATGCCTGAAGTTCCTTGCGTTGCCGTTGATCATCATAGCAGTGAGCATCATGGTGACTTCCATAGCCGGTTTAACCGGTGCCTGTTACCGGAACCTGTTAGTGATGAGCCTGTACCTGGTGGCCATGATCCTCATAATGCTGGTGTTCCTCGGATTCATCATCTTTGCCTATGCCGTAACGGATAAGGGTTCGGGGAGGGAGACAGAGAACCGCGCTTACTTGGAGTATTACCTAGAGGATTACCAGGGTTGGTTGAAGGAGCGCGTGGAAAGTGATGAATACTGGACAAAAATTAGCTCTTGTGTTAAGGAATCTAAGCTTTGTCGGAAACTTGGGAGAAACATTCATGGAGTGCCTGAAACTGCTCAAGCTTTCTTCTCAAGAAATCTTTCTCCTATTCAGGTTTCTTCTTCTTCTTTTCTCTCAATATATTAATGTAGTTCTTTTTATTTATTTTTTCTTTTCGTTACAGTAACTTAAAGTTTTTTTTGTTAATACAAAATATATATTTTGTGAACAGTCAAAAGGTAATTTGCTTTTATTTCAAGGTATGTTTTCTTTTTAATGAATGTATATATAAAAAATTAAAATGATTAAATAAAAAACTATTTCAATTTGCACAACAAGCTGATTAAAGATATTAATTCATATTGGGCGTCACGGTGAACATTAATTAAACTGTCATCCACCATATTTTTAAACCGCATAAAACAACCATAAATAAAGAATTTTTTTTTTCGTATATACTTTGAACCGGTCTATATTATCAGTAACTACCTTCTACAACATGTTAAATTAAAATTCAAATCTATTTGAGAATGTTGAAGTTAGAACTTGACCAGACTCTTAGATTCACTCGATTTAAGAAATATGAAATTATAAGATTTTTTTTGGTCAATCGTATTGATTAGTTAAAATTAGACTTTTACTTTGATATTGCAGACTATTAAAATGTCACTTTAATTTTACTTGTTTAGAAAAATTATATATATTTTTAAATTTTCCTCCATTTAAGTAATGGAATAAACAAAAAACCTATTTAAAATTTTGAAGCATGTAACATTCTCTCTCAACTAGCAAATGAAACCTATGTCTTATTTGAGTTGGGCTATTGGGCCTTGGGCCACCTTCAAATTTCTAAAATTGGTTTTATAACTATCTTTTCTAAAAGATAACAGTTTTATCTTATAGAATATAAAGTACAAAAGAATATTATTGTACAATATGACTTTAATATTAATACTTTTTATTTTCTAAAATATAGATAAATTTTATTTTAAATGTTTAATTAATATATATTTTTTTGTATTTAAATTTTTTGTGAAATTTACTTTTTAGTTCATATATATATATATATATATATATATATATATATATATTATTAATTTTAGTCTCTTGGCTACTATTTGTCCACGCTTTTAGTCTTGATTGTGTCACCATGTAAATTACTAGTGTAGCTTGATAGAAGCATCATATTTTTTTTTATTAATTGTAGTCCCTTAGCTATTATTCATAATCGGTATTATTAATTTTTTTAATTATTATTATTAAGAATGACGTACGATCCATGCTAAGTATCAATCTAACATTCAGTTATGTGGTAAAATAGTGATGATTTAAGGCATATTTTAGCATTCATATAAGATTGCCTAGTTAATTGAATAATATAACAGTATTTTTAGACAACAGATTCTGATATCATATTACTTGTCCATGTGCATGATTAGGAGATAAGATCATACAAGAAGGGTGAAGAAATTTCTTGTTCATCATAAATAACGATAAATTAATCATGAATTTCTAATTTGTTTTTATTTAAGTTTGTCGTTTAGTAAAATTTGTTCATATCCCTTTGAAAACTTTTTGTTAATTGCAAAATTCTTACTAATATATACACATTTTAAATTTGTTACTCTCCTTTATCATTGAACCCATAATTATAGTCACTCAAAATTAGATTTTGCTCTCACGAATTTGCAAAATATTATTTTAAAATAATTAGTTTTATTGGTATAGAAAAACTATTACATAATAAATCATAAAAAAAGACATGTACAAGTTGAAAGAGAGAAAAAACTGTTATTTTGAATGATGGAAAAAACAAAGAGAATCCTAAATATTATTCTAGTATATGATTTAATCCCGACAAAAGTGACTTTATGAAGGCTCAACGACGTCACGATATAGTTGTTGGCAGTCTTCCTCACAAAATTTCCAGCTTTTATAATGAATTGACAAATTTCCTACCATATCCTCTCACCATTACCTTGCTTTAATTTGTAGATAAAGTCAAGCAACTTTTTTTTTTTGGAAATTAATCTTTCTATCATCCAATCATCTTTTCAGCGAATTCGTTTTTATCTATGTTAAAAATATTAAACAAGTTTTTCATTTTTAAAAATTATATTTATTAGAAATTCAACATCAGTTGAAAATTATATAAATTTACAATAATATAAGTAGCTACAAATTTCACCTCACAACTTATCACGTCGAGATTGTACATGAGATTAGACATTAATTATTGGTCTAACAACCAGTAAAACTATATGTTCAACAAATAGAAAGTTTTTAGACAATAGACTTTAATATCATACTAAAAAATGTGCTTTCAGTTTAACTTAATTTTATAAAATTGAATTGTAAAGTGAAATTTGTACTCACTTTTTTATATATATATATATATATATATATATATATATATATATATATATATATATTATAAAATTGTCTTTTTGTTTCTGGTCGATGCGGAATTTCTAACGATACATGTGATTGATTTTATTAAATGATTTTGTGTTTGATTAAGTCCGGATGCTGCAAGCCCCCGACAGAGTGTGGTTACAAATATGAGAACGAGACGGTGTGGAGCTCAGAAGGAGGAGTTGTGGGAAGCAACAACACAGATTGCAGAAAGTGGAGCAATGACCAAAACTTGCTTTGCTATGACTGTGACTCGTGCAAAGCTGGTGTGTTGGCTACACTGAAGAAAACTTGGAGGAGGGTCTCTGTAATCAACATCGTTGTGTTACTTTTCCTTTTCCTTATTTTCATAGTTGCTTATGCAGCCTACAAGAACAACCGCAGAATAGATAACTGTCAACCCTGCGGTGAAACCAAGATCATCAAGTTGCGACCCTAGCACCCTTTCTTATCTTACTATTTTGCATTTCTATCCCCGAGCCTTTTATGTACCTTTTATGCAATTGTTTTATTTTGTGCCTCCTTAAAAATACCCACTCCATTTTGTAATTTGTTGAAATTAAGAGTATTATGTGTTTGTAAGTTTTGTACCGAAGAAATGTTGGAAACAATTCAAATCTGAATTAATTTAGGTACGATACGATAGAATAGACAAAATTAAATACTATATAAGATAAAAATTCATAATATTTATTATTGTAATGTTTTTGGTTAAAAGAATTTTAAGCATTATTAATAAAACAATATTAATTTAGTATCTGAATGATATTCTAAAAAAACAACTAAATTAATGATAATTATGTTAAAACTAAGTGTTTTACAAAAATATGTCTGAAAATTTTAGCAGCACCATTGGAGAGTTCTTGCTGAACTGCAGTGGGTTTGGGATGTTTAATTGACACCTACATATGTCTTATATGGTTGCATTGTCTAAGCTAAAAAGGAAAGTGTATCCGAGAGATGAGGCAGTACTGTCAAATTTGATAACTCAAGAAACATACGTGGCCTGTTATTAATTTTTTATATGTATTTAATTTTTTTGAATAAAAATTAATATATCGATATCGTTGTATTTTAAAAAAATAAAATATGAATTTTTATTAATTATAATAATATAGGCTACAATAATTTGAGAAAAATCTCTTATGAGACATGGCCCTTCTTTTTTATATTTGTAACTTTAGTTTACACGTTTTTTATATTTGTAATTTTAGTGTACACGTTTTTTATATTTGTAATTTTCGTTCGAACACTGCATATACAAACGATGCGTGAAGACAAGTGGTACAAAACAATAATATATGTTTTTTAGATAAATATTAATTATTTACGAAAATTTACATTTCTTTTTCCGGTGTCGTAAATTCCCCCTGCTATACTTTATATCACTAAGAAGAGTTAATTTCAAATAACTGACAAAATCATAATTTGATTTTTCTTTAATGAAACACATATGTTCAATCGATTGTAATTTAAATAAGGGTTAAATATATTTTTGGTCTTAAGTGAAAATTGTAATTAGTTTCTATCGAAGTTTTATTCAATTTAATCTTCCAACTTCACAACCGTGTGAATTTAGTCATTTCAAACAAATTAGTAAATTTTGTTAAATTTATTTAATGTTTTAAACGCATTTCATAATAGCATTTGAGATTTTTACACCTTTTATTAACTAAGAAAAAAATAATAAAACACATTTGAAATGTCAAATAAATTTAACAAAATATGATTAAAAGACTAAATTCATGCAATTTTGAAATTAAAGAACTAAATTGGATCAAAGTTTTAAAAAAAACGTATACCAATTCTTATAAAAAAATAAGAGATCAATAACATATTTAACCCTTTAAATAAATAAAAAATCTAAAAATCAAACGACTTTCATACATAACATTTGAATATACATTATCTGCTAAGCTTTTTATACTGTCTTTTTAAAATACACCTAAATTTTTTTATATAATATCTTTAAAATATATCGATATTTATTTTAAAATTTTAAAATATATTAAAAAGATTTTAAGTACTAATGTAATTTTAATACTGAATAGCCAAAGAACCCGCACGGTATATGGGACACAACTTCTTTAGTATTATAATTTTACTCTTTAATAAATAAAAAAAATTATTTATTTAATAAAGTAAATGCTTAAACAATTTCGTTTATTTAAAAATAACTAAATATTTTTTCTTTTTAAAAATACCAATAACGTACAACTTTTACATTACTTTTAAAAAAACTATATTATTTTAACAACTTTTAATATCATTCTTTATGACCTGAAAATTATATTATTTTAATATATTAAAAATCTAAATACACGCGTTAGTGATGTGTTTTTGTGAGTATATACAAAAGTATTATATAACCACCATCCCAAAATTAGACTTAATTGAAGAAATCACATGACAGAGAGTAATTAAGGGAGAAAACACTTCAAAATTCAAAGATTTGACAAAAATGTGATTTGCATCTTTGACTTAATTGTTTCTACACCACTACTGGAGTAATGATACGAAAATTATTTAGAATACTTCAAAATTCTTTTTTCCCCATCCAAATTTAATATTATTTTTGTTAATCTATCCGAAACTACATGTACAATATCAATAAAATAAGCAATTTGTTTTGCATATAAAAATTAATTTTAATATATTCAAAAAATTAAATATATTTTTAGTTTTCAATAAAATTAAAATTTATCTTTTGTTTTAAATTTTTATATATTTTAATTTCTAAACTTTAAAAATTAGTTTATATAATATTTTAATTCAATAAAATTATTATTTTTAGTTTATTTAACAATTTCACACATTAACATTTTTGAGTCTAACCGTATCAAATAATATATATAACCCAAATATTAGTTTGAACTATAATTTTAAAAAATTATTTAAAGTTTGAGAACCAAACTTGTCTTAATATTTTTAATATGAATAAATTTTAATTTTGGGTTAAAATATAGGAAACAAATTCTATTTAAAAATATTAAAATTAATATATTTTAAAATATTTATTACTCAAAATTTCAACATAATAATCATGCCATAAATCTTTGATTGATATTTAATTTCATTTTAAAAGTATTCCAACTTAGTTATATTTGTAAAATTTTATTAATATAATATATTTTTTTAAAAGTGTAATAGATTGTAAAATAACGGTAAAACAAATTTGTTTCCTTAAACTGCATTTACAAATCTGGTTCTTTTGGACAATGTCTTAAGTTGCCCAAGGTGAACAATTAGTACAAAACACAAAAAGAAAAAATAATAATATTTTGATGTGATTCTCCTTTTGTATTGGGAGCGAACCCTACAGAGGCATTTGAGAAAGGTGACGGGGACGGAGGAGCATCTTCCACCCATAAAAAAGAGCACTGAAACCCTAAACCCACTCTGTTTCAGTTTCAGTTTCAGTTTCTTCTTCAACAATGCCAATGGCCTATTGCATATCGCACTTCCCCAAGCTTCTACTCCTCCCTTCTCTTCCACACTCCCCGTCGCGTTCCTCCGCTCTCCTCCCGCCGCCCAAACCTCTGCCCCAAAACCACGCCGTTCCCAAAACCCTACGCGCATGCCCCTCCTCGCGCGTGAAACCAACGCCTCCGGTTCGATGCTCAAACGTCGCCGTTGCAGAACCCGCCCCCAAAGTCGGGAAGCGAACCGATATCAAGAAGATCCTAATTCTCGGCGCGGGTCCCATCGTAATCGGCCAAGCGTGCGAGTTCGACTACTCCGGGACCCAAGCGTGTAAGGCCTTGCGCGAAGAAGGTTACGAGGTGGTTCTCATAAACTCCAATCCTGCCACAATCATGACTGATCCTGAAACCGCCGACCGCACCTACATCACTCCCATGACGCCGGAGCTTGTCGAGAGCGTTCTCGAGTCCGAGCGCCCCGACGCGCTCCTCCCCACCATGGGCGGCCAGACCGCACTCAACCTTGCCGTCGCCCTCGCCGAGAGCGGCGCGCTCGAGAAATACGGCGTTGAACTCATCGGCGCGAAGCTCGACGCAATCAAAAAGGCTGAGGATAGAGAGCTCTTCAAACAGGCCATGACGAACATCGGAATTAAGACCCCTCCCTCCGGCATTGGCACCACGCTCGAGGAGTGCCTCAACATTGCCAACGAAATCGGAGAGTACCCGCTCATCGTGCGGCCGGCGTTCACCCTCGGTGGCACCGGCGGCGGAATCGCGTACAACCGTGAGGATTTGTTGGAGATTTGCAAGGCTGGGCTTGCTGCTAGCTTGACCACCCAGGTTTTGATTGAGAAGTCTCTGCTCGGGTGGAAGGAGTATGAGCTTGAGGTTATGAGGGATTTGGCTGACAACGTTGTTATCATTTGTTCTATTGAGAATATTGATCCCATGGGGGTTCACACCGGCGATTCGATTACGGTTGCCCCGGCGCAGACTCTGACGGATAAGGAGTACCAGCGGCTGAGGGATTATTCAATTGCTATAATTAGAGAGATTGGAGTGGAGTGTGGCGGGTCTAATGTTCAGTTTGCGGTTAATCCTGTGGATGGTGAGGTGATGGTCATTGAGATGAACCCCAGAGTTTCCAGGTCTTCAGCTTTGGCGTCTAAGGCTACTGGATTTCCCATTGCAAAGATGGCGGCGAAGTTGTCTGTGGGGTATTCTTTGGATCAAATTCCAAATGATATTACAAAGAAGACACCTGCTAGCTTTGAGCCATCTATTGATTACGTCGTTACTAAGGTAAGCAACTTGGTTGTTGATGTGGCCATCATCAAATATAAATATTCACCAATGTGGCTTGGCGGTATGTTTTTTTTTTTTTTTTAAATTCTTTTCAGGTGATGAGTCAACTGCTCATGTAATTAAAATCTGTCGAGTTTATAATATTTAACATTAATGTTATGGAGCAGGACATGTGAGTATTTACACAATGTGTCAATGACAATGTATAATTTCAAATTTGTATTTTGTTTGCAACATTTTCGGAAACAAATTGGATTTACTTCTGTCATGTGATTTTATGGTGCAGATTCCTCGGTTTGCTTTTGAGAAGTTTCCTGGTTCTCAGCCAATATTGACGACACAGATGAAATCTGTTGGAGAGGCAATGGCAGTAGGGAGAACCTTCCAAGAGTCATTTCAGAAAGCAGTACGCTCTCTAGAATATGGATACGCCGGATGGGGGTGTGCCCAGGTGAAGGAGTTGAACTATGACTTGGAGCAGTTGAAGTATAACCTCCGAGTTCCTAACCCAGAGCGCATCCATGCCATCTATGCTGCAATGAAACGAGGGATGCAGATTGACGAAATCTTTGAGCTCAGTTACATTGACAAGTGGTTTCTCACACAGCTCAAGGAGCTGGTTGACGTGGAAAATTTCTTGCTGTCATACAATTTGTCTGATTTGACATATGTTGATTTCTTTGAGGTGAAGAAAAGAGGGTTTAGTGATAAGCAGATAGCATTTGCTACTAAATCTTCTGAGAAAGAAGTACGCAATAGGCGATTGTCTCTGGGTGTTACCCCGGCATATAAGCGAGTTGATACATGTGCAGCAGAATTTGAGGCTAATACTCCTTATATGTATTCTTCTTATGATTTTGAATGTGAATCGGCTCCCACTACAAGAAAGAAGGTCTTAATTTTGGGTGGAGGACCAAACAGAATTGGTCAAGGGATTGAGTTTGATTACTGTTGTTGTCATGCATCTTTTGCTCTTCAGGTTTGTTTTCTTCTCCTTTTTATTAATTGAATTAGATTCCAGGGCTTTTTGCTTTGAACAGTTTTGGCTAGGGTGCGAATGGTGCTGATGCTACTTTATAGTGATCCAATTCTGATATTCAGCCTTAATGATGAAATGTTGATTTTAGAACTTAAGTTGTGTCCCTGTCTAAGAGATCAGCTTGGTGTTTGCTTTGAAATCATTCAACCCGTTGTTTTGTTAACAGTCAAGCTATGTGGTTATTCTGATTTTTATGCAGTCGCCACTCTCTTAACATATTTCACTTTTGTCTATTTTGTAGGATGCAGGATATGAGACAATCATGGTGAACTCAAACCCAGAGACAGTCTCCACAGACTATGACACTAGTGACCGTCTATACTTTGAACCCTTGACTGTTGAAGATGTTTTGAACATTATTGATTTGGAAAGGCCTGATGGTATCATTGTACAATTTGGAGGTCAAACACCATTGAAGTTATCTCTCCCCATACAACAATACCTAGATGAACAAAAGCCTGCATGTGCCAGTGGTGTTGGTCATGTACGTATTTGGGGAACATCTCCTGATTCCATAGATATTGCCGAGGACAGAGAGAGGTTCAATGTGATGCTTCATGATCTAAAGATTGAACACCCTAAAGGTGGAATAGCTAGGAGTGAAACTGATGCCCTTGCCATTGCAGCTGACATTGGATATCCAGTTGTTGTTCGCCCTTCTTATGTTTTGGGTGGTCGAGCAATGGAGATTGTGTACAGCGATGATAAACTGGTGACATACCTTGAAAATGCCGTTGAGGTGGATCCAGAACGCCCTGTATTAATTGACAAATATTTGTCTGATGCCTGTGAGATTGATGTCGATGCACTGGCCGACTCACAAGGCAATGTGGTCATTGGTGGGATAATGGAGCACATTGAACAGGCTGGGATACATTCTGGTGACTCTGCCTGCTCTATTCCAACCCGAACCGTTCCATCAACTTGCTTGGAGACAATCAGGTCGTGGACAGTAAACTTGGCAAAACAATTGAGTGTATGTGGGCTCATGAATTGTCAGTATGCAATAACTCCATCAGGGGATGTATTTTTGCTTGAGGCCAACCCTCGAGCTTCTCGTACAGTTCCATTTGTATCAAAAGCAATTGGCCATCCATTGGCTAAATATGCTTCCCTTGTCATGTCTGGAAAGACTCTCCATGATTTACAGTTTACAAAAGAGGTCATACCTAAATATGTGTCAGTCAAGGAAGCAGTTCTTCCTTTCTCAAAGTTCCCAGGCTGTGATGTGTTTTTAAGTCCCGAGATGCGAAGTACCGGTGAGGTTATGGGTATTGACCCTTCATATAATGTTGCATTTGCGAAAGCTCAAATTGCTGCTGGGCAGAAGCTACCACTTTCTGGTACTGTGTTCCTTAGCTTGAACGACTTAACAAAGCCACATCTTCAGAAGATAGCAAAGGCTTTCGTTGAGAATGGTTTTCGGATTGTTGCTACCAGTGGAACCGCTCATGTTCTTAAATTAGCTAACATCCCTGCGGAGCCAGTGCTGAAGTTGCACGAAGGGAGGCCTCATGCTGGTGACATGATAGCCAATGGAGACATTCAACTGATGGTGGTAACCAGCTCAGACGATGCACTTGATCGTATAGATGGTCTGGCCCTGAGAAGGATGGCTTTGGATTACAAGGTTCCTATCGTCACAACAGTTAATGGAGCCCTGGCAACCGCTGAAGCAATACAAAGCTTGAAGGCCAACTCCATCAAAATGATCGCACTTCAGGACTTCATTGACGGTGAATTTAAACAGTGAGGAAGTTTTTGCGTTCAGCTTCTTTTCTCTCGCAAATGGTTAGACGATAGACACCAGTAAGCAAACACCTAAGCACCTGTGTTTTAACTCTGTATTTAGTACTACTCATTTATGCTAGTCTTGTGTCTACGCAAGCTCAACTATTTCCTCTGTTTTCTGAGATAATAAATTAAACAGTATTTGGGATGTGGCATCGTTTTAGATTGCTCTCCCTCATTAAAGCATATATCCATATCGTTAATTGGTTTTGTATATTGACTCCTTATACTTGGGCTATTGCAGCATCACGTTAGACTGTACAACTTGCTAGATTTGGAAGTGCAGAAGAATTGCTTGGGATGCTTTCATTTGTTGAGTGAAATTGTCAAAAATATCGAAGGTCATGTAGTCTGTGTCCCGACTCTTGATTTAAAGTGTAGAAGATTTTGTAGTATTTGGATTTTTTAAAGCTTAATAATTATTCTCATTTTTATTATCATACTTCATTTTCAAAATCAAATATCTTAACAAATCAATTCAAACAAGCTGGTGCTTAGATTTGCGTCACACTGCATAGGAAGGTCTCATTATTCGAATGCGTGATAGTGCTTGCTTTTTATACTAGGGCCAGTAAGAGAAGTGAATTTAGTCCATATATTTACAAATATTAATTTGGGCGTGCAATATTTTCTAATATTTGATATAATCTTATTTTGAAAGTATTTTCTGAACGCGAGCTTTGTTAAAATTATCTGAGTTTAACTTTTCTGTATAATATGAAGTTTTCGTACTGTTAATAAAAAAATGTTCTGTTGCGTGACATTAACTAACGTAATTGTAATAGAAGTTCAATTTTTAATGAAGTTCTTGTGTAACTGAGTGGGTTTTCCACACTTAACTGTGGAATTGTATCGGATAAAATGATGAAATAATTGCACGCATGCGTAATAAAGTATATCAAAGTATATTTTAGCGACTGCAGTTTGTATCAAAGTATATCCTTCCCATAGAAACTAAACCATAATATCTTAGAACTTATCAAAGCATAACTATGAATAATAAAGATATTCGATATTAAAAACTATGGTTTAAATGTCACTCCATTTTGGGTCATAGATATTAACCAAACCAATACTATTATTATATTCACTTTTATAAGCTGACGAAAACTCACTCAATAACTGTGTATCCATATTCAACTGATTTCATCTTCGTTGTCGATAAAATTAGAAAATTGAGAAAACACTGAGATTGCAACCCTTGTTTTGGTTATGTTGTCAACTATGTTTTGGTTCTGTCGATGACATGCACATGTATCTGTTTGCTCCAAACAAATGCACAATAACGTTGTTGAGTTTTGATTTTTACGCTGTTGGTTCTCACTTTTCATGTAAGTGAGGCTTCCAAGCTCCAATAAATAAAGTATTTTGATTTGAAAATGGAGGAGAAAAATTGACCTCTAAAAACGTGTCGAAGGGCGAAGAAAATTAAGTAGCATGGTCCTTTATTCTAGATAAAATGAATTAATCATATACCTGGTTTCCACCTGCAATTTGTCAGCTTTTATCGACGGTCTAAGTGCGCAATCCTTATGAATTTGGAAAACCTTTCTAACTTTTTCTCTTTTACTAATACCAATAATTTCATAAATTGTATTCACAATTAATATTAAGTTAAAAATAGTTTGGACTCATTGTAAGCTTAATTAACTTATTCATTTAAAGTTTATTATATTAAAATTCCTTATTTGTTGGATTATCTTATTATTAGAATGTTATTGGACTATTTATAAATATTTAGTCTTATACTTTATATATATATATATATATATATATATATATATATATATATATATATATATATATTTGTGTATAGTATATATTAAAAATTTGAAATCAATTTATATTATGAAAATGAGTATAAATGTCTTCTTAGTTCATAGCATAGAGTTAGATTTAAATTTACCTATTAAACATATAATAAATTTATGTTTTTTAAAATGAATTTCTTTAATTTTTTTAATTGAATATTCAATTTTTTAATATTTTTATTTAAATATTTATATCCAACTATGACTTTCATGTTATCAGTATTATGTAAATTTCATAAATAAAATTGCTCTATCAGTATTATGTAATTTTGGATTAATATTTATGTACTAGTCTTGAAATTGACGCTGAGTTTTGAAAAATTAAATTAGTTCGATATTTTTAATAAAAACCAGCATAATTCTTATTATTAACACACTTATAAAAGAAAAATAAAATATAAGATAACCTCCTTCATTTTGAAATCAGTTTTATTTATGAACAATTACAATTTTTCATTTGCATTTTTGAATTACGATCTTTCAATTTACACTTTAACGATTTACGTTTATTCTTAATCGGGAGGATAAAGATAAAGTGAAAGAATAAATGACTGAACAAGTAGAAATAACATAATATATTTTTGTAATAATGTTACAATTTTCATATTCATTAACTATTTTTTGAGAATTTAGATTCAATGCTTGTACAATGTCTTTTAATAAATCAAATATATAGCAAACTTAATATTTTCAATTTGATTTAAAATGTTTGAGTGTTTTATGTGTGGATCAATGCCACCAAAATCTTAAAATCACTGGATTCTTGGGTTATATTGACTATAAAAACAATTCATGCATTTTTTAAAAAAATCTTATTTTTGGTATTTTTGGTTGTTAATGATGGAATAGTAAAGAAATAAAAACAAAAATAAAGTGAAGAATGATAGATGAAAAAGAAAATGATGAGAAATGACTTGTAGGAATGCAAATTGTAGAAAAGTAATTTATCAACGATATAATCCAAATTGCTTCAATCCGCATTCATTTTGTTATTTCTTCTTGATTGTGACTTTTTAGGTGTGTTTAAAAGTGTATATACAATTTGGTTTACATTTGATCTATTTATTCGTATTTCTCCCCTATTTTGATAGTTATTTCACATAACAAAATAAAATAAAAAAAAATGCATGAATTGAAATAACTATCCTAAAATTATCCGTTCTGTGTTGCCTGTAAGTACTGCAACAGTTATTACACATAAACCCCCTCTGAAATTGGCTTCAATTATTAGTTTCGATTACTTTTATTTGCTTCGATTTAGTCTCTTTTAATATCTTTTACTCTAACCAATTTATATTTCAACAATATCCTTTTCTCGATTCTTTTAGCAGAGGGTATCAAACACATTATTATTGGATATATTCTCTTGAAAAAAAAGTGTCGTTGAAGAGTTCTCTTTTAACTAAACCAATTCAATTTAATTGAAGGGAAGGGAAGGGAAGAGAAAAAGAGAAAATGATGAATGATAATAAATGGAAGTAATAAAGAAAATTGGAAGGACTAATGGTATAATTAATAGTAACAACCAACATTCAATATCATTGATTTCTATATATTCCTTGCAGGAAAGGACAAGTGATGATGGTCATTCCCTCCTTCATCAACAACCTCAACAACTTTGCAATTTTCAACTCATGTTTTACAACAAAACATAATTAAAACACATGTTTATCATAAACAACAAACACATCCACATAAACAGCCTAATAAAGATCACACCAACATCGTTTCGTTTCGTTTCATGTATCCCAAAACCAAACAAAAACCAATCACATCAACAACAACAACGAAACCCTTCATATTTCATATATGGTAGTTTTAAAATATTGAATTTCTTTTCTTCCATTGCGGGGTTATAATCTTGTATTGTATTGAGTTGTGTAACTTAGATAAATTTGGTTGTATGACATGACATGTGATTAGTAATTTATAGCTATTCTCTAATGTATAAATTCTTCACATAAAAAGAAAGGAAAATTTGTCTTGAGTTTATAAAGCATGAATTTTTAAGTGATATATCACCTAAATATTTAAAAGGTTTTACTTCTATATTTAAAAATAAAAATGAGAAAATAGAAGAATCTTTTGATAATAAGTTTAGGAAAAAGTATTGATGTTACATAGGGATGGATAATAATCATGTCCACGTAGATATTGTCTGAATTCATTCCGAATTTTTTGAATTGAATACGCAGATGTACATATTTTCATCATAATACATGTCCTATTTAAATTATTAAAATATTTACAAATAATTAAGTAACCATATATATATATATATATATATATATTTTTTTTTTTTTCTATTTTTTTTTTTTTTTAATTATTTGATTTGACATAAAATTATTTGCATCTCCAATATATTTTTCATCTTATCATAACCTTTATGTAATTATGTATGTCAATTAAAAAAAAAAATATGTCTCACATTTGAATATTTTTATTATTTTTTAATATTTTTATTTATTGTATATTTTTCTTTCACGTGAGAATGTTTAATACTCTCAATTTAAGTATTTAATATCATAAACCTTTCATTTACTAGACAATATAAACAAAAAAATATCTTTACTTATTATTATTAATTTTTGTTCATTTGAAGAATTCTTTTGTTTTACTAAAAAAATTTTGTTATTTCTACACCATTTAGTACCTATGTTGAAATTTGAAAAGTTTTGTCTTAGATCTCTGAGATATATTTCATCTTATCATACCCTTAATTATACATTTGTTTTTCTCTGTGCAATTTATTTTAATAGTCTCTCAAATTGTTTATAAGACCCACATTTGTTAATTTTTTAATATTTTTATTTATAATACTATTTTCATCATGTATAATACTATTTTCATATATTTTATCTAATTATTTTTTAATTTCTAACTCATTATCAATCATACTGTAATTTTTTCACTGTAATTGTACAAATAATTTTTATTTACTACAATATAAAAATTTAATGTAATTGTCATGAATATTTTTTTATCACCATCCAACATATATTTCAGTTCAAAAGATACAAGATCTATAATAAAATTTTATTATTATGTTTATTATTTGTTCTTTGCGCATTTTGATCAAATGATGTATTATAAATTTTATTAGTGTATAAAAAAAAGATTTATTAAAATTTAAAAAATTGAAGTAAACAAACATTTAAAATATATTTTTATTTGAATATTTGTTTTTTTTTAAATATTTTTAAATTTTATCAACTAGATTTCATTAATGTTTGCAAATTTAATAAATGTTTTAGTTATGATGAAATTTTATTTAATATTCTAATCTAAAATGTGAACAATTATAATTTATTTTAAAGTATTTGATATCGAATAAACAATCATCCTCATAATATTGAATATTTGATAATATTATGTTTCATTTACCATAATTTCTTATTATTTTATAAAAATTAATTAAAATTAATATTGAAGTAATAAGAAAACAGGTATGAGTATGAATACGAGATTATACCCGTTACTCGGTGTGGATGAAAATTGAACAAAAAATTGATACATGTTGGCTTTATGTATGAGAATGAGGATAATTTGTTCCAAGGAGATAAATATGAGATAATGAAACTCATTCCCTCCTCGCTCCGTTGTCGTTCCTAACTAGGGATGTCAAAAAAATTCATACCTGTGGGTATCCGCGGATAAAACCTGCAACGGGTATAAAACGAATATTAAAAATGGATACCCGCTACCCGCGGGTACAGATATTTTTGATACCCGCATGTTAACGGGGCAGATACGGGTATCATAGTATCCGTACCCGTGGATATCCGTACCCGCTAAACTTACACCTCTTGACATTTTTCTCTTTCTTTTCTTTGAAATTTGGCATATACATCAAACCTTATATAGACAATGATGTTTATGGTATGCTTGTTGTCAAATGATGGAATAAAAATAAGAATACTTGGCATGTGACAATTGAGGTTTATTATTTTCTTATTTTGTTTATTTTGTAACAACCAATCGGAGAGAGTGAGTTTGTTAATGAAAACACTAATTAAAGAATTTTCATTGGGTTGAACGTCATTTTATATCTACTTTTACAACTATTTGGACTTGTATCAACTTGAGTTTACTTGAACGTTATTTAAAATTTATGACAATAATGTATTTTATTTAAATTTATGATTAAATATTTATTTTTTAAATAATTTTGCAAAGATCCGTGGATATAAAAAAAAAAATAGACAGATACTCGCACAATAGATATCCGACATATATGGATACGGATACGAGACAAATATTTATCCAGCGGATAGGATACGTGGGAGCTATTACCTGTACCCTACCCGCCCCGTTGACATCCCTTCTAACTCTATAAAATTAGAAAATAAGTGATAAGTCATCAAATTTATAGTCACATAATAAAATCAAATCAAGATTTTTATAACAACTCAAAAAGTTACGGCGAAAATAACAATCAATTATATATAAGATTTTATTAATTTTATATTAATTATTGATAAGTAATATTTAATATTTAATAGTAATTAACTTTCTCTACTTTAGTTCATATTATATGAATCATAATTAAAAATTAAAAATTAAAAATTAAAAAAAAAACTAAAATTTACATTAACCTCTTCTCAATCATATCCTAAATCTACCTGTCAAACCATTCTCGACTATTTTTCATTTGTTTACAATAATTATAATTAATATTTTGTTTTAATTTTATAAATGGATAAAGTTCTATTGAATCATTTGTTTTAAGGTAAAATTCATTTTTTGAGTTTAAATTATTCTCATTTCGTGGATCAACATTATCTTAGTTATAATGGATAATATAATTTTGTTCTTGTCACGGTGATATGTTGTTTTGCGATTCTGATTCCTGTAGATAAATTGTGATATATATATTTTTTCATGAATTAGTTTGGTTAAATTATATTATAATTTATTGACTTAAAGTCTTCAATTAGTTTGTATGCATTATATTGACTAATTGTGTTATTGCTTCAATTAGGTTGGACCGGTATTTAGTTTTATTATAAGAAAATGATTTTTGCTTGACAAATTTTATTGTTTGTTATTTTTAAACCTTGATCCAATCCAATTTAACGTAATGAATTTTTATTAAATTGAGTGATAGTTTGTCTAAATGTGACTCAACAAAGCTCCTATACACCCCCTAATAAATATACATTTTTTCTAATTTATTTGAAACTATGTTGTTAAATTTTTGCTTGTGAATTTATTTTTCTATTCAAAATTGTATTTTAACTATGAATTAATTTATCATGAAAATTTTTAAAACTGAAATTATTAAATCTCGTTGTTTTGAAGTTTCTTTATAATTTTATATATTATTCCTTTATTATATAAAATATTTTATTGTATTGCTCGGTTCCAGTGGTGATTTAAAACTTTAATTAATTGTATACATTTAAAAGTGAAATATTAATCTCTTGGTAAGTCTAGTGTTTCAGTCATTTATAAAACGTATTTTTAAAATATCAAAGAATAGTTAAAATTTGATTTAAAAGAGTAAAATGTGTAATATATGTTGTTAAGTATTCTGAATTATGTCCAAATATACTTCCATAAATCATTAGAGAAGATACTACAAAAAAAAAAATGAAAAATAAGACAGTCGATTTATTTCTGTAGATAATTGATTATTTTATTCTTCCAAAACTTATTTGTAAATCAAGAATACACCTATAATATTCTGAAAAACAATTGATTATCTCAGGTTAAACAATTTAATATTCTTATAAATAATGTGAAAAACCAATCATCCTTAGAAATATTTGATTGCTCTTAAAATTAATTATCACTATAAATAATTTATTATTGTTAGTATCATGCAAAGAAATAAATAAAAAAACTTAAAATAAAAAAATAGAAAAACACATAAATGAAAACTTAAAAAGAATTATATAATAAATAAAATTAAATATATACAACATAAATAACATGTAAAAGTACCATCAAATATCTGAAAAACATTTAATCATTAATTTATAACATTAATATTTTGTGTTAGAATGGTATAATTGAATTTAGATTTAATTATGCCTTTGGTCCCCATTTTGGAGTCAAAATCTCATAATGGTATCCAAATTTTTAAAAGTCTCAAATTGGTCCATTTTTTTGGTTAAAACGTCTCACGTTTATCCTTTCCGTTAAGTTAAGGTTGACGCCGTTAGAGGGAGTGCCACGTGTCAGTTCCTCGATTTTTTGAATTTTTTATTTTTTATTTTGATTTTTTTTTTTAAATTGCCACGTGTTAAGCTGTCATCGTGCCACATGGCAGTGACATGGTGACGTGGCAGGGACAGTGACACGTGTCAGTATTATGCCAGGTGTCATTTCCATAGTCTCAATTTGGTCCCTTTATTTTAATTTGTCTCAATTTAGTCCCAATTTTTGTAAAAATTAGCAATTTTGTCCCTATTCAAATTGAAACAAAAATTAATTTTATATAAATATTATACAAATATTTTTATTAAATTTGATATTTTTATTATATATTTTTAACATAGCTAAGTTTATTTAAAATTATGTTTCACATTCAACTTTACTTAAAATTGTTTTCAAATTTTAAATTTATATGTGTTTTATTGTTACATGAACTAGTTAATTTATGAATTTTTTTTCTATTAACAACTTTTAAACCATTTTAAATAAAGTTCAATGTAAAATATTAATTAAATGAACTTAATTTGGTTAAAAATATTTACTTGAAATATCAATTTTGATGAAAATATTTGTGTACATTTATATAGAAATTAAATTAAATTTTATATAAATGTTATACAAATATTTTTATTAAATTTGATATTTTTATTCAAATTGATATTTTTATTATATATTTTTAACATAGCTAAGTTTATTTAAAATTATGTTTCACATTCAACTTTACTTAAAATTGTTTTCAAATTTTAAATTTATGTGTTCTATTGTTACATGAACTAGTTAATTTATGAATTTTTTTTCTATTAACATTATTTTCTATTAACAACTTTTAAACAATTTTAAATAAAGTTCAATGTAAAATATTAATTAAAAACTTAATTTGGTTAAAAATATTTACTTGAAATATCAATTTTGATGGAAATATTTGTGTACATTTATATAGAAATTAAATTTGATTTCAATTTGGAAAGGGACAAAATTGTTCATTTTTACAAAAATTAGGACTAAATTGAGACAAATTAAAATAAAGTGACCAAATTGAGACTAAGGAGATGACACCTGGCATAACACTGATATGTGTCACTGTCACTGTCACTGTCACATCACTCTGTCACTACCGACAGTTTGACACGTGAAATTTTTGATTTTTTAAAAAAAATTCAAAATAAAATATAAAAAATAATAATAATAATAAAATTCAAAAAATCCAGGGACTGACACGTGGCACTTCCTCTAACGGCGTCAACCTTGACTTAACAGAAAAGACAAACGTGAGACGTTTTAACAAAAAAAGGGATCAATTTGAGACTTTAAAAATTTTGGGTACCATTTTGCGATTTTGACTTCAAAATGGGTACCAAAGGCATAATTAAACCTAAAGTTTATATATCATATTATTGAATTGGATTGAAAAACTTTATCTTTCTTAATTATAGTTTAGTTTAAATTTAATTTAAATGGTTTGATTAAGAGTTTTAGTTGATTGAAAAGAAATGTTTGTTTATAAATATTTATTTAAAATTATGTTGTTTTGTAATGTGTTTGCTTTGCCTTCTATTTGTTTTTAATTTAAATTATTATTTTTATTTAAATTTTATATTCAAATACATTTGTGTATTTATTTATTTTAATGAAAAGTTAAGATAAATTCAGTTATGAGAGAATATCAATCAAATAAAAAATCAAACTAAAATCAAAACAAAATTAAAAATAATATTATTTTTTGAATTAAACCAACAACCTACATTCATCACCAAAAAAATCATTCCAAAATTCCATTGCTTTGCTTATATTTATTTTTAATTTAATTTTTATATTCAAGTAAATTTGTGTATTTTTTTTAATGAAAAATTAAGATAAATTCAGTTATGAAAAAATATCAATCAAATAAAAATTCATAATAAGATTATTTTTGAATTAAACCAAATACATTCATTTTACCAAAAAATTCCACCAAATACATTTTCATTTTACCAAAAAATTCCACCAAATACATTTTCATTTTACCAAAAAATTCCATTGCCGGGAATCGAACCTGGGTCTCCTGGGTGAAAGCCAGATATCCTAACCGCTGGACGACAATGGATTTTTAATTTTATAAATCACAAAATACTTAATGATAATCTGCTACGCTGTGTCTGCTTAAAAAGAATTGAATGCACCTTAGACACTGATGAATAATTCCACTAAGGATATTTTACAGAGTTCAGGTATATTTATGCTTTTATAACTCTTCCTTTTATTTCTTTTATTATAAAAATATAAATTATAAAATATTATTTTAAAATATGATATAAATAATTTTTTAATAATTATTAAAATTTAATTTATTCATTTAAATTAAATTTGTTATTTATGTGAAAAAAGTATATTTGTTTAACAGGTTATTAATAATTTAAATATATCTCTATACTTAAAGTTATAAAATATTGTTATTTAATTTTAAAAAATAAGATATTAATTTATATATAATAAATTTAAATTTATATAGTAAATAAATTTTATTTTGTAAAAAGTGATGTGTGTAGTTCCCATAGAGTGAAGAAAAAAAGGTTGGGTGGGAGAAACAAGTAATAGTATGGCCATTTGTGTAATAAAGAACTTTTATAACCTTTTTTAAAACTCTTATACCCTCTCTTAAACTTTTCATTCTTATTAAAGTCACATCTTTTTATAAATTAGCTTTTGACGCTCAACAATTAGCTTCACACTCAACAACAAGACAAATGATAACATGATGCTTAAGTCTGAAAGGAATTAACCAAAATCTTCATAAGTTAGACATGATTTTTTTTTATATTAGCAGTTGTACATGTTATTGATCATGAGAAATTAATATTCACATTTTTATAGCATTTTTTACCAAATACAGGTTGAGCAAAAAGTTTTTCTTTGACCAACTTAATTACATGACTTCTTTATCTTTTTATTTTGTAAAAAATAAACTTATAATATCATGTAGGTACATTTATAACCATATTCATCATAACAATGCTAAATAGTAAATTTATAATTAAATACCACAGCTTCTTTTAACAACAAAATTAAATAAAAACAAAACACTTTTTTATACTAAGAGAAAATTCATTAATTAGTAAAAAAAATTATTTTGGTTGAATACTAAAAAATTACCAATTCTTTGAAGATAATTTTCTGTTCAATGAATTTTTTATTGTGAGTATTTATTTAGACGGATCAAAGTGAAGATTGAAGTACCAAGTTAAATTTGTTTCAAAGTGAAAGTTTGAATTAAATATAAGTAAAAAATAAATAAACATATTGTAATCATACAACAATAATCATTATCAAGTCCATCATGTCATAACATTTTCAATGAGAGTATAAACTTATTCACAAACTAAATTGTGCTTTTTCTCATAAATCTTACCACAAATATCTCTTAAAATTGTACCACTTTTAAAATAAATAATTAGTTTTGAAATCTATCTATCTATCTATACTAAAACAACTATATTTCTACTCAAGATTCTATATTTAGATTTAACATTTTAAATTACTAAAAAAATATTATCAACTTAGTTGCATGCAAGAGTTTTCCACTTAACTTGTAAAAATTTATTACTATAATCAAAATATAGTCATAGAATAAAACTAATTTCTTTTACTTAGACTTTTCTTCTATTTTATAAAAATGTAAAAGAACATAATAAATTAAAACATAAAAGAGATATGTCAATCTCTTTCAAAAACTTAAATAATTACCAATGAAATTATAAAAAATAAGTTCAATCTCATAAAGCTTTAGGTATGTATGCTTTCATAAACAAACAGACATAACAACCCAAATTAAATGTTCTGTAGTATCTCTTAGTTAACTTAATGTTGAATTTCACACCAAAAGGAAAAAGAGAAAGCAAATAAAAAATAGAGGATGAAAACATATATGAAAAAAAAAGTAGAAACAAGGATATGACTTTTTTTAAAAGACAAGGAAAATGTCTTCTGATTCGTTGTTGACACATTCTAATTCCTATACTACCATGTGCGTAGCAGATCAAAGGAATTCACATTGGATACTTCACATTTCGAGGTATCTTATGTGTTAAGCTTAAACTAATCAACCATATATATAACGTAGGATTAAGTGTTCATGTAGTCGCATCATTCATAATAATTACCTATTAAACAGCAAGAAGTTACCTTCAAAGAGCTTCAAATAGGAGCTACAACAAGCTGACAATACAAGCGTACAGAATATAGATGCAGAAAAGGAGCTACAATAATTAACATCAACAGAACCAATACTTCGGAAACAGACTCACTGCTAACCCGAAGGATCTTTGAACAACTTCCCTTTCATAAGTTAAACGGCGAAGTTACAAGTAAACTGTAAATTAAACAAAATTTGCCTTTCATCACGAATGTAACATTGAGACAAAGCAGTAATGCTCATTCTTTCTTACTTCATTTTTCAAATGGACATCTGTGAAGCTCCCAAACGGTTGTCAGAGGCCAGTCGTAAAAAATCTGATGGCTTCCTTCAGTGGCAATTATAAAGTAAACATAGATCCACTCCAACATTTCATGAACAGCTGTCATGTATCTTTAGATCCGACGAGAAACTTGGAAATGAAAAATCCAATTGTATCAAGGGGAGATGATGGATCAAACCTCTGAACAAGCTCTTCCTCCCCAGGTCGTAACCACTCCCTGTACAGACATCGTGATGTGAAACCAAACACCGGCACTGAATTTTTTTTGTTTTGTTTTATTTAGAGTAAAAAAAATGAAAGGTATATCCTCCAACACTACTGAACAGCATTACAAATGAATGAGTGTGTACAAAAGTGAGTGTAAGGGAGAGAGATAAGAGATGCAAATTCTAGGATAAAGGGATGAAGGGCTTACTCAACATATCCATCCGCAAATTCACAGCTACCAACTAGACCCGGTCCCCCAATTCTTGGATGCTGGAATAAATCAAATAGCAAATACGAATAACTCACCTGAGTGTCCTAAAAATTCATTACAGACAAACTAAATATCGAAATTTTGTTTCATTGTTTATAATCAACACTTTACCGTCTTAGTTAAAAATATAAGCCCGTTTAGGCATCCTTCAGCTAATTAAATATATAACCTAATTTTTAAATATAACAATTCAGCCATAGAATTATACCTAATCGATTGAGAAAAAAAAAAGGAAGTTAATATAGCAAAGAATCAGCATCAAACCTGCGGTGCCAATGACAGATATTTGTATTTATCCAAAGCATATCGAACTAATGCTTCATTCTCACCGGGATTAATCGTACAACTATATTAAGACAATGGCCAATAAATCAGTTTCACAGTAACGTCTCATAAATAAAGAGTTGATATAAATTTCAGAAGAGTTCATCGTGGAAGCAGATTCCAAAGATGCAGCTCAGAGACTTAATAAAATATATTTCAGTTCAGACCATTAACAAAATAATGCAATTAGAATTTAGCAGTTAGATATGCAGAGAAAATCAAAATTACTATCGGTGTGCTACAAATAACCTTTCTGTAGGCCAACTCTCAATGAAAGCATCAATTCTTAAGAATTAACAAGAAGAAAGCTCAACCCAAGACACTAGTTCATCAGGTGGGAAAATCTTAAGACTTAAATACCACATGGTAGTTCATCCTACTAAATGTGAGAATCGAACATTTTTAGGTTTTAGGTTGTTTAATAATAAAGAATGTGAAAGGAAAGAAATAAAAAATGTTTATAAAATGACATTATACCATGAATAAAAATGTGGAATGCAACATAATAAGGATATTTTTATCTTTGGACATAAAGTAACTTTGCCCCCCCTTTTCTTTCCAATTATGAGGGAAAGCATCTAACAATGAGATCCACATATACAATCCAAATTTGTCATGGTTTTCCATCCTTCCTAATTAAATCATCCCCTCCGTTTTCCACTTAACAAGCATGCCTTCGATGTAATCATAAACAAATATGCGCAGAAAGATTGTGCAAATAACAATGACATGAGATTTACATGTAGGCAATCTTTTGGCACCTACTGATAAGAAATTCAGACAAGAACAAATGCAATGGCAAACTCTGATAACATGAAGAGGGCATGAGAAGTTGACATAGCATGATTACTTTTCCTACAAAGATAAATTATAATTTAGAAACCAAAACAAAGTACAAGGATAGAACCAAATACAAATGTCATAGGCCATAAGGAAGAAACATGATCATATATCACAACAGAAAACGTGCAAGTATACAGAGAGAAATGATCAACAAAAGTGCATCCTTACGTGGAGTAGACAATCACTCCTCCTGGTCGAACTAATTGAACAGCTTGGTCAAACATCCTTCTCTGGTACTTTGCATGGTTTCTTAAAGATTCAATTGTGTCCTGCCAAAAACAAATGCATTTCATAGTTACTACTATTTTCTTTTCATTTTTTGATAAAAAAAAAAAAAAAATAACTTATTTACTCTTT
>Ga0214545_1001318_pt1 | contig 45840 bp, 17 predicted proteins | sample CNSS4metaG_FD_160064 | JGI IMG/M metagenome (GOLD analysis project Ga0214545, IMG submission 160064) | Root nodule microbial communities from cowpea collected in UCLA plant growth center, Los Angeles, California, USA - CNSS4 | ecosystem: Host-associated > Plants > Roots > Nodule | place: USA... | reverse complement strand
TATATATATTTTTAAAATTAATATTATTTTTTATTTAATATTTTTTTTTTATATATATATATATATATATATATATATATATATATATATATATATATATATATATATATATATATATGTGTGTGTGTGTGTGTGTATTTTCAAATAAGATAGTAGATATGTTGATAGTTGAAGTTACTATGTAATAAGTTTGCTTTAGTTTGGTGAGAAAATACTCCTACTTGCACCTCTTATGATTCTTGTGATTATTATATATAGAGATAAATAAGGTCATCCATATATTAGGTTAAGAGAATTGATTTAGTCTCCAAGTTTGTTTTTTTTTTTCTTTCTTTTTCATTAAAAATATATGTAATCCAAAGAGTGTCTTGGATATTTTTTTCTAGCATGACAGAGAGGAAGCACATTTTCCTGTGATGGCAGAATAGCAAAGGATGTTACCACATGAGGAATTCAGTGGCAACCCACAGTATAATTATTGAAAATTTTACTATATATACAGTAAAAAATTAACAAAAATGGACAATTGCGGATAGTAAAAAGAATGAGAGCATCTATGTGGAAACAATACAACACTCATCTGGCACATTTTTTCCTCCACTACTGCAACCAATGACATTTTCAAAGTGGAATTTAAAAATAAAATAATAATAATGATCATCTAATCACCCAAACAAAACTGTTAACTCGGTTCCATCTCTCTACTTCCGGCTGCAACTTTCCGGTGGCGCCTCTGACCAGCTTTTCGATCTTTTCCACGCTTTCCAGTGCCTCTTTTAATGGGTGAGTTTGCCACCTTTTCAGGTGATGTTTCAAGCACATGCGACGGAGTAAGAGGAGATGGTGGAGGAGGTGAACTGTGACCAAAGCTATCTGGTGGAGCCAGGCGCAGTAATAGATCTCTGTGGTATTTCTGTAAAAGGGTGGTTGCAGCACACTTTCATAACACAACTAAATTTTGTGAACTAAAACAAATGTTACTATTACAGAAATTAATGATGGAATAGATCAGATCCACCCCAGGTAATGTAATAAATGAGTCAAGTACTTTTTTCCTATCTAGATGTGAAAACATTAAGAGAAACAAAGAAAAACAATGAAACAGAAATGAAAGGAGTTTATGTGTGAAAATATAAAAGAGTAATCATCAATGTGGAAGATGTTATCATTTGATGAATTTGCTTTCTAAAGGTTGAGCACATGCATGTGCACGTATTTATTGCATTCACTAAATGTTTTCACTGTTCAGAATGGTGCACATGCATGTGTTCATCTTTATTGCATTACTAAATGTTCGTCTGATCAGATCAGATCAGAATCAGTATGTACCTTCTGGAAATCAATGCAATAGAAATTACCTGAACTACAAAGTTGCGTCGTTCACAATCCAAAAACATGTGAAAATGAAAATCTACCCTCGACAAAATTTTGTCCCTGACTGTTGAGAAACTAAGCTGGTCCCTTGAAGTGAATCGGTCAACTTCATTGAACCAAAGACAAGTAAAGAGGTTGCTTATAGGAACATGTTCTCGTACTATCACACATCCTTCAGGAACATCTGCAACTCAGACATGATGTTTGGAGTTTGAGAAAAGTTTACAAGAAAAAAATGAAGTGCATCTCATTCCAGATAAATATAGTAAGGCCGTTTAACCTACCACTTATAAGAGGAAGCTTGGCCTCTGTATACGGGGTCAATCCCTCTCTCTTGTAAAACTCTATCTGAAAGTCAATGGAGGCATTTTCATACTTTCCAGCAGCTTTATTTGCCTCGGCCTCAACGAATACATCAAAACGTCTATAATGCTTTGATATCGCAAAAGTAGCATTATTTCTCCACAAAAACCTAAACAAGGGTGAAGGGTAGTTTAGGTGTCAAAACACGTATGATGGAAAAGGAAAAGCTAAATATAGGTTGTAAAAAGTCAGAAAAAGAACATAAGCATGAAATATGACCCCAAATTAATTGCATTTTGGTCAACAACACTCCACGTTAACGTACATATAAATCCAGTAAAAGCTCAAGCTTGATTTTCATAAAATAAATACAGTATATATCAGTATTTTGTTCATCCAGAAACATATTATAACACCTCGGTTAGCAACTCAATGGAATCTAAACTTGAGCATGAAGCTGAGGTAAGAAAATGATCAAACAAAACCAATTGCAAAACCAACAATAATGTGCAGTAAAATCAACAAAATAAAAATAAATCACAGAAGCTGTTAACATTTCAATTATTGATCTGTGAATGAGAAGTCCTGTAAGCTGAAATTCGCATTTGACAAGATTCCAATACTTACATACGAGAAATATTAGTGTTACAAGCCAATAAAAAAATGTCCTAGAAGAGATAAATATTGATGTACAAGGCTCCTCTAAACTGAACTTCTTTTTGAAGATCTCAAAGAATGGTGTATATCCACCATGGCATTTTAGTACATTATGTTCACAACACAATTTACTCTAAGTTGAATCCAGAGTAGATATCCCCTTCCTCGTATACTTCAGAGACAAATTCAATTTCAAGGATGTTTTCCATACCAGCTATCTTATGAGCACTAATGTCAGAAATATCAATTTGAAGAAATACCTATGCCACATGACAATAATTGTCCAAATTTATACAATGCCGAGGTAGAGATCAAGACTTCTGATCCAATCTTATCTACAGAAAACATGTATTGATTTTCTAGCCAGTAATCATGGGATTTAGTATACGTTACCATACCTCTGTTTCCCCAAAACAAACAACTTTTGCACTGAGCAATCATGGATCTATTAGCAGGTATGTTGTGCAGCAGACTACATGAGTTCGTGAAGAAGGAAAATGGCTCATGTGTAGCTTCTGTTTCTTTTTCTTTTTTTCTCTTTAGGCTATTCTTAAAGGACTTTGTATTCTCCATTTTTTGGTTTCGAACTACTTTCCCAATAAAAAGAAAGGACACATTGGATTGGTGCATCAGGTGTGTATGGGCCAATGATGCTGAAATGTTGAGTCCCAAGTTCAATGAACATACTATGTAGGGCTTGTGTTGTAAGGGTATTAAAAGTTACCCAAACAGATTAACTGAAAGTGCGACTAGAATAGAGTTTAATCTAGTTGATGATTAAGTTAGCCTCAGTTTCCACTGCTATGCTCTGAAAACTATTATATTATATTATTGGTTAGCAACATACAATAGTATAAAATCCACAGCTTGAGTATTGGCAACCATTTCAAGGCAGAAAGCTCTACAGTTATTCATTTGTTTTCTTTGAAAACTCATAACTACACTGACGACATCATCTATGAACAATCTGAAGGGACTTTCTGTCTAGATAGATTAAGATGTCAACATGGGAAGAAAAGAAATTCCCTACTTGAACTTCTAGGATTTTCATGCTAAGCTATAAAATTCAAAAAAGGTATTTATGGAGCAACAAGCACATAATAAGGAGATATACGTGAGTTGCACCTTACATCTTGGAGGACAAACCATATTGGATCGTGGAGAATGTCCAAAAATGGACTTACAGAGCAATTGTGACCACAGCAAAACCTATGCATACTGATCAAACTCATATCACCTAGTCCCACAGTGGTCTAGTATGAAAACATGTTATGAGCATTAAAATAGGAGGGATACACATCTAAAACAGAATTAAACAGAACAGAAACCTACATGCTAAATTATTTATAAAACTAATCATAGGACTGAAATGAGAATACTTATCACTTTCACATATAAAATGAATAGGCATAGTGGTATATTATATAAATTATCGATTCCCCAGAATATACCTTTCAAGAATTTGATATGGATCCACAACAAGCTCAAGCTTCCCATCAAGCCATATAGAATAGCGAGCATTTGGAACCATTCTATGCAACAGAAGCTTTGGAATCTGTGGAAAAAGTAATAAAATTTACAGGGTAACAAAAGTATTACTTTAGGAATGAGAAACATAAATGCCTACGCAAAATTTTGATTTTATTCGATTCATACACAGGATCTAGCCTATACTAGGAGGTCTATTGATCTAAGCATTTTACCCTCTCATTTGTGTGTATGCAAATAAGTATGGCAGTATTAAACCTCAGAAGGTAGATCAACCAGAGTTGAAACCACATCCAAACAATATTACTTTCCCACAGCATAATGACCAGATCATACTGAACCATACAGCTATTAAAAAATATTTCAGTAACAAGAATGACCAACAACCCATGTGCTAATTTCTATTTCAGTCATGATGGTACCATTCAAATGTAATTCTGACCTTTCCTGTCCGTCTTGCATCTGCGTAAGGAAGATTCCGAGCAACAATAATTCTCCATGAACCAATCTTCTTGCTGCTTCCCAGCTTGCCAGAACTGCTCAGATATTTTTCTGTTTCTTCATCTACGAACATAAGGAAGCACACAGTCTTCCTAGAATAGTCACTCACATTTTTTGGCTCATTTATCTCGTCAAAGTTTCCTGAACAATAAATTTGTGTGTTACAATCAATTACAAGCTTATAAACAAGTAAATAAATTCAGAAATCATGTAATACAGACCAAATATGGCTGATGCAACAACCACTCCTTTACACTGCTCCATTTCAAAAAGGTCGGCTTCATCAATGTCAAATCCTGTTTTGCGGCCAGGTTTTATTCCTCTTAAAAATCTGATTGGTATAGACATTCATCATTGAAGATGGAAAATGGATTCATGTCAGTGAAAAGGAACAATAATGTTTTATTACTACCACAGAATACTATAACCACAAAAGAACATTCCTTGGTAGGCACAGATGAAACTTATAAGGGAAAAGTAAAACATACCCACAGTGCACACTCATTGACTCCCGTATATCAAAAGAATCATTTCTCTGCTTCAGAGTAGGATATCCACCAAATTCTGAACCTCCAAATTCTCCATCTCTACTTAAATTTTCCTCATAGACGTATGTTAAATTCCTAAGGACCGGTGAAGGTGAAGGCAATGCTGGCATCAGTCCAATGGCTTCTTCCACAGGAAGGTAACACACCGGGCATGCTAAAACATAAACAAGCCCGGATATTCAGGAGAAATACCATAATCACAAAAATTTCGAACAACTAAATAATCTATACAGGGATGCTGGGAAGAACTATTAAATTAAGTGTCAAATAGTGTAAAAAATATTTTAGGCAGAAAAATTACTGGAACTTACGACGTGGCCCAGTACGCTTTTTATCAGCAGGCGGGGGAGGAAGTGTAAAGCTATTACAAGGATGCCCTGGAGGAAGATTGTAGCCCAAAAAATAGCCAGGGGGTGGAGAGCTCAATTTTGTAGTTAAGTCCATTGCATTTTTCCTAGAGATCTCAGATTTAGAATCACTTGCAGAGATGCTTTCATTATCACCAATGTTTGGCACTGTGTTTCCTTCCTGAGAATCTTCACCTGAAAGCAAGCCACACGACCAGCATCATACTATGTTCTAAATAAGGTCAAATTCAAACAACATATGAAATCACAACTCACGACACATTCTAGTAAACCCAGTTGAGCCAAACAAAAGAACTGGATAACAATGGCATATCACCACGCACAACATGAATGATAGAATTGAAATCCCCGTCCCCACAAGGTATCCGCCCAGGCAATTCTGTTCAAGACAATATCAGATACTAAATGCGGACATCTTTCTCAGCACGTAGTAGAACTAAACTTTGTTGCATTGGGGAAACTATTACCTTCCACTAGACCCAACAACTAGGTGCTTAAATTGTAATAAACACTTAATGCAATCACATAATTACAATTTAACACAGCAACCATAAATAAATAAAGAAATGAAAGGAAAAAGGAGAGAGTGAGAGAACCTTTTCCAACATACAAAACCCAGATGAAAACTGCAGCAGAGATGAGACAGAGGAAGAGCATTCCGACCTTCTTGCGACCGGCGAACTTGCAGATCCAAAGGAACAACCTCTCCTTCTCCTTCTCCTTGAGCATCTTCGGAGCCTTTCGTCCAGAGCCGTTCTGTACCTGTTTATCCAAAGACCCATAACTTCCAGAACGAATTCCAATACCCAATGGAGCAGACATTTATGCCCCTCTCATTCCTCGCCCTTCTCTTTCTCTCCACCCAGATCACGCATTCATCAACGCAACAGAACCCAACGCCACCAATTCCCAATGCACTCTCACCAATCCCACTCTCACTTCCAACTCAACAATGGGAAAAAAAACAAACAAACAATAACAATAGCAATAAAACAAAGTTGATTTCCCTTTGTGGGTATTCAAGATCCCGAAATAACACAAAGAACAGAGCCAAATGAAACTCGCGCCTCCTGAAAAATCAACTGAAATACGTTCATGTTACACTGAAAATTTCTTCCAAAAATGAAGACGAATCTAGGGTTTTTGATTGGCCCTGTAGGGTTTTCCGAAATCCGACACTGGGAAGAAATCCGGGATCGCAATACTCAAACTGTAAAAAAAAAAATTGTTTATTTTTTCGCTGATCCGGAAGTGAGGAAGATGATCTCATAGTCCGAGAAAATTTTCATTGAATATTATTTATAAGAGGGAAAATTACCTTATTGGGGATTAAAATTTTTATGAAAATAGAAACCTGAAAATTTGTGAACTCTTATAGCTGGTCTGCACAATATTTGCCTCTTTCAGACACTCGTGCCTCACTAATTATGACGTGGAATTGAAAAAATGGCACTCTCCCTCCTCATATTCTGACATCTGCTAACTATCATCAATTATTGCCGTTAACTCGACGGTGCTATTATTCTTAATCATATATTATCCTTAACTCAACGCTGTTACAGTTTCATTAACTAAAAAAAAAAAACATCTGAAATCTCGCTTTAATAATATTTCTTTAATTTGTTTGTCGGTATTCCATTTGTCCAATTTGTGAACAACCATGATGCTCTGCCTCTCCCCATTAACGTGGTGACTGATCAACGCATTGATGTTTGATACTTCAAATTGTGTTCATACAGTGAATTTTATGGTGTTTTAAGAAACATTATGTGATTTGCTCCACTTTGTTTTATAGATATTGATCCTATAACAGAGGTTTCTTTCAATCACATACTTCCTTCATCACTGCACATGATTATTCTATCATCATTGTAGACATGTTTGAACACCTTCATAAAATAGAGACCATTTTTGAGTATGAAAAAATCGAACTTGTTCATAGAACTTTAGTGGGTGATAATTGTAGGGTTGGAGAAGGAATAGTTCTTTCAAGGGTTGGAGAAGGAGACTTAAAAAACATTTAAAAAAAATAGTTGATAATTGTAGGAGATACTAAATATATTGTGATTGTGAGCACCAAAGTACGAAATAGCAGCATTGAGTAATTTGTTAGCATTAAACTGAAATGGAAAAAATGATTGGTTTTTTCCAATTTTCAGATATTTCCTCTTAGGGTTTGGGTTTGTCTCAAACTCGTTAGGATGTAAAATGATTAGGTTGTACTTTTTGAAATAAGGGTTTGTCTTGAAGATCTATGATCCAAAAGGTTGGTTGAAGTTAGTGCATCATCTTTTGTTTCCTTTTATGTGCAAGTTGCATCATGTTTATCTGTTTCTGAACATTCATTCACATTATCATTGATTGTTTCTTTCGCAAAATTGTTGAAACGTATTCTTCATTGTATTTTGCTTCCTTAGGCAGATTTTGTTCCATTTTTCCTTCTCTTCTCTCCAAAACAACTCTCAATTAAGAGTTTGAACGCAATAAACAACAAACAATAAATAACTAAAAATACATGTGTGTGCATGAGAATGTTGACTTCTGATAACTCTCCAATTTCTAATAATTTATGGTGAAAAAGAGAGAGTATATTTTAGACCTTTCCATGCTTACTGTACTTATACGATAAATGTTATAATAGAGTGTACGCAAAACACTAAAATATATGTTACTTTTTAAGAAAAAAGATAAGTACCAAACTTCACTAAATATACAAAATTAAATTCATTTGTCTTTTCTTTTCGTATGGGATACGATCGAGAGATGATGTTAATTTTAATTATCGACATCATCTCACTCTTAGTTACGAACGTTATTAGAATAATTTTCTTTTATAATATTTACGACGTCATCTCTTAAATAGTTACTTTTTTTTATTTATATTTTAAAATTATTTAAAGAATATTATTTTAAATTATAAAGAAAATTATCAAAATTTAACTGTTCAAATAATTTTATATTAGTTTAGTTTATCTGGTATAAGCCCATTTAGACAAAAATCCATGAAACATGTATAAAATTACACAATATTTATAAGGTAAAATTGTTCGCTCACTTTTTTACTATATTTATTATGTCTGACAAATAATTGAATTGAACATCCAAATATTTTTGCAAATACTCATTCTATCAAAATGACATGATAAACTCGTAATATTGTAAATGTAAGAAGATAATCTTATAGGGACATCTCAACTTTTTTTCGAAAACACTTTTAATGGCAGTTAAATGTACTCTTTTAAAGTTTTTAAAAATATTTAAGTATTTTATTATTAAAAATAAATAAATATACTTCTATTATCAACTTTTTGTGTGTGTGTTTTTTTTTTAAATCAATGATTCTCATTTTTGGGTTCAAAATATACTTTTAAGCTGGATCAAATATTCTTTTTCTCAAACATGACACTTCTTTGTATGTTTATATGTATTATTATATTTTTTACTATTTTTACAACTAATTTTTTTTCTCAACATTAATTAAATCAAAAGTACACTTAAAAATAAATTATATCATGTACAAAAATCTTAAGAGATCAAAAATTAAAGAAAAGGAAGAGAGTACTTAAGAGCCACGTTTAGTGACTGACTTTTGCTATTTTAAAAAATTGAACTATTTCTTTTAACACGAAAATTGAACTAATTTAATAAATTTGGATTTCCTGTTATTTACTATTGTGCCTCAATAATATACTGATTATCACTAATTTTAATGTTTTAAAATATATTAAAAAAATATTTAAAGTATTAACATAGTGTATTTTTAATGTTCAACAGACGACAACATTAAAAGAACCATTAAAAATTTTGGAATCTAGTTTAATGGTCAATTCTTCATACTTACTGATTGTTAATCATATTTTATCATAAATAAGCATATTTATGTCAAGTTGTCACCAACCGAACCCAATGGTGAGGCAATAAAATTATGAATACTTCAATAGGTTTTGACGCGTTGACTCAGCACAACATTATTGACATTCAATTCAACATTCAAATTGCATTAAGAAAAAAAAAACATAAAAACAAATGCATTTAGCCACTTCTGGACTTTTTATCTAAAGTTTATGGAATGTTTTGTTTAGACCAAAGTTTATGGAACGTTGATTCATTAACTACCCTACCATAGGATTTTATCAGAATGTTCATTATCCGAATCTAATATGGATACAAACTTATAAATAATAAATATATATTTCAAATAAAAATATGTTATTATTGTAACACGAAATGACGTAAGGATTAAGAAATTTTTACGTACATGTCATGTATCTCTTGCTCATTGCAAGCGTCATTCCTCTCACCCTTCAGATTACTTAATTACATATTATATAATATATTATAATTATAATTATATTTACAGAGAGAAAGTTAAGTATGTTTTTAGTTCATGAACTTTGATTCAAAATTGGAATTCGTCCCTGTTCGAAATTTCAATACATTTTGATCCCTAAACTTTAAAAATGAATTAACATAGTCATTTTAACTCAATTACGTTAATTTTCTTTTTAGGTGTTGAACACATTTCTTAGTAGATATTGAACCAGGAATGTGTCAAACAGTATAAACAACTTTAATACTAACATGAAAAACGTTCGACATGTAGAAAAAAGTTAACATAATTGGGTTAAAAGAATTATATTCATTTATTTCTAAAGTTTAGAGACCAAAATATATCGATGTTTCAGACAAAGACAAATTTCAATTTTGGATCAAAGTTTAGAGATTAAAAACATACTTAACCCAAATTTACTCACTTTAGTTATCATAGTTCGTTTTGACTTTCCTACCTATTTATCGTTGATGTTTAAACTAAAATCAATCAAAATCATTTTTCAATATCTAATCCAATGATTCAACAACAATTACGAACCATATGCAAATCATTAAATTCATTATAGTTTAAGATAGGAAAATTATATTTTGATTCTTAATTTTTGTTTACTCTCATCTTTTAATTTCTGACGTGATTTGGTGTTGTTTATTAATTTTTTTTTAAAAGATAGTGGTACATTAATCAATGACCCAAACTACACCATTTTAAGAAGTAAAAGACGAAAGTAAAAAAAAAAGAAAATTATAATACCATTGTCATTTAAGATATCTTCCATTAACAGTTTTTTTATTGATAAAAAAAAAATAGTTACTAAAGAGTCAAATAACACCAATATCCTAGATGTTAAGTGATACACTATTAAATAAGTTAAAACTCCAATAAAATAACATAGTTAAAATAATCAATTTTTTCAATTGAAAGAACCAACGGAAAGATCAACCACTTACAAAATAAACTAAAAGAAAGTAGAAATTTAAGAAATATGATAGCAGAATCGTGCTTATTCCAAACTAAAATTTGTTTGAATAAAAATACGTATATGATGTTTTGCTATGATAAAAGATGAAAATTAGAATAAAAAATTTAAATGAATATAGAAAAATTAGAACCAAAACAAATTTACTTTAATAGAATTTGTATCGATTATAATTTATCTTCATTTAACTATCAGATAAGAAAATTATAATTAAGTCCAAAATTTTAAAAATGTATAAAAAAATAAAAGAGAGAGATGAAAGAAGTCTTACACCTTCCTCCTTGTCTTTGAATAATTTCACTCCACCACCACTTCACTTTCATTACTAAAATTATTTTTTAATCTAATCACTTACATACAAAATCTCAAAAATGTCCTCTTAATTACTATAATAACTCGTTACATTCACAAATACTGTATTATAATTTTTAAAATACAATAAAAGTAAAATAGAAATATGATTTATACAAAGAAAACGTTCATCATATAATTTAGTAAATAAAATGATAACAACAAAATAAATTACACAAAAATATTCAATATATCAATCCCATTTTATTTCAATATAACCTTACCATTTTGAATTTTTTTATTTAAAATAATAAATCACATTTCATTCTAATATAATTTACATTTATTAACTTTCATTTTACGTTACTTTCATTACTTTTATTACTAAAGATACAACGATAATATTATAATATTATAATTTTAACGATTAAAGTTCACAATCTCATAAACTTTCCTTTCGAATCATTCATTTTTTTATCATATTTTTCTTAATTTAAATAATTTTATGCTTACTTCTCGTTCCTTTCAAATTCACTCAAATTCGTCCTTTGAAATCTATCTTTAAAAATAAACTTACTTATAATTATTTTCATTCTACCTCAATTTAACTTGTTATATATAAACTAAATTCACTCTAACATAATTTCTATCTCAATATTTGAAAAAATATATAATATAATAAATGTTATAATTGTAATAATATGTATAATTTGTTATTTGCTACTTTACTTTTAATATTCATGAAAAGCTATGTCTAAATATGATATCAAAAAAAAAAATTGAGACATTTTAATATTAAATCTTTAATAATAGGGTTAAATATGTTTTTGGTCCCTCAAGATTAAGTGAAATTTGGAATTAGTCTTTTTCCAAAAAATTTGATCAATTTAGTCCTTCATTTTTAAAGATACATGAATTTAGTCATTTTAACTAAATTTTGTTAAGTTTATTTGACATTTCAAACACGTTTTATGATAATATTCGAGTTAACATTAAAGCGAAAATGTGCCAATCAGTGTAAACAATTCAAATACTATCATGATATGCACTTGAAACGTTAGATAAACTTAACAAAATTTGATAAAAAGACTAAATTCATGCATTCCTAAAAATGAAGGACTAATTTGGTCAAAAGTTTTGAAGAGAGACTAATTCCAAATCTCACTTAAACTTTAAGGAGAAAAACATATTTAACCCTTAATAATATTATATTTTTTATAAAAAATTATCCAATAAATATTTAATACAATATAAGAGTGAGTAAGCCTACATAAAGAACACGTAAAATACAAATTTCATACATATTGATATAATTTTTTTTATTTCTGAGGATGATGAGAGTTAAACTTATATTATTTTTTATGTGATCCTTATTCAACCATCATCCTTTCGTACACTTAAATATATAGTTTTTTTTTTTAAATTCAAAGTAATTAAGGGTGTTTTTATAATATATATATATATATATATATATATATATATATATATATATTTACTTATATATATACTTGAAAGAGACAAACAAGTTAAAAGAAAAAAAATTGTGATCCATGTAGAGGAAAGGGGTACATCATTCATGACATAAAGTGATGAATGAACAAATTATTTATCGATTCCTTAGTGAATGTGCAAATAATTATGACTACTAGTACCTAACTTAAATGTGCAGTTATGAGCTATAAGGGTTGGTAATTCAAGATTAGCCAATAAAGCGCGTCTTTAGAGTCAACAAACTTTGATATAGGGATTCGTCTTTGTTGGTTTTTGGTGCATGTTGCCAACGAAATTAGATAGGCTACTTTAATTCAACCCAAATCTCAATCCTAAGCCTCTTATAGATGCATACTTAGAGATGAAAGAAAAAGGAAACATATCAGAAAATAAAAATCTACGGTAAACATAAAATTGACATTTTTTAATATATATTTACAAGAGATTCATATGATAACAAATAATTGATAGATTTTGAAGTATTAACATAATTGATATGTCAAAAAATAATAGTAACGTTTAACATGAAACTAATACATGTATTTGAATTATTAGTTGATGAGTAAGTATAGTATTATTAATTACACATATTTATTAATAACACACACACACACATATATATATATATATATATATATATATATATATATATATAATATGTGGAGCGAGTCATATGGGTTGGCTTGCAAAAAAAATTACGAGGCGAACTAAGTATTTTAGTTTTTAGGCTCATCTTACATAATGTGTACCTTGCATGAGCCAATGATGTGCTACTTGTATTTGGTCTGCATAATCCACATAGACTTAATTTTTTAAAATCAATTTGCACAAGTACAACAAGTTCTACGTGTTTCTTTTAAGCAATATACTCATTCAAATTTATTCTCAATCCATCCAAAAATAGCTCTTTCATTTGTGTTTCTTTCTCGTTTCAATCTAGTTCAAAGTCATTTATATTTTCAATAGATGCGTACTTAAAAATTATAAATTATAAAATTGTTAATATTACTTATTTTAAAAAATGAGTTAATAGAAATTATTATTTTAATAATTTAAGTAAATAAAAATAAAGTTATTAAAATTCTTACTGAATCACAAACCGGTATGCAAACTCACACACCAAACATTATGGCCAAAAAAATTAGCTAATATTTCTTATGCAAGGTGGACGTGCTTGACATGCTTTTTGCGAGATGGATCAAAATGGGATGAGTCGACCCACATTGAAATCTCTAATTACACCAGTAGTTGAATTAATACATTCTTAAATAAAAATAACTTTTAGTCTAATAGTAAATACCGAATCCAATAATAATTATTGTAAGATGTTTCAATTGTCTCGTTATATAAGCCAAGTAAATAAAGTTATAATTGAATTTTTTATCTAGTTGTTAAAGCTTAATTCAATATAAGGATTCTTACATAAGATCTTATATTTCCTGCGATTTATTAAAACGCTATCTTACTTGTTCCAGCGAGTTATTAAATAATAATGTATGAACAATAACAAATCATATTCCACTTATCTTGTTTTGAAGGCTATAGTCTATTTTACTGATATTCATTATAAAATGTTGGTGTAACATACAGAAAAAGAGTGAGTTAATGTAATGTTTTAAATATAGTTATTAAATAAAACAATTATGTAAGTAGGATTTTAGAAATACTAAAGTGTTATGTACTAATTTAAGATCTGTTTGTTTACCCACGCAAGTTTAAAATACAGGCTTACACTTTCCTCTAAAATATTCCCATTCATCAAGGAGAATTTTACTAGTTTACTATCAACACAAATTGGCAAAAAATACTGGCTAGTTAAGTCAAAGAAATGTGAAAATTAAAAAAAGAAGCATATAAAGTGATATAGTATAGAAAATCGAAGTAAAAAAAAAAGTTCTATCCCCACCACAATTTTAATAGTTATGTAACCATCTTATTTTTATTTATTACTTTGGTTAATTAAGTGATTTCAAAAAAATTTGAAGCAAAAGGAATTTAAAAATATTATAATAGCATATGTGTCATAAAATATGAAGCACCAGTGGTATAGTGGTAGAATAGTACCCTGTCACGGTACAGATCCGGATTTGATTCCTGGCTGGTGCAATTGATTTTTTAATTAATTTCACTTTTAATTCTTGATTATACATTATATGAAACTTTTATTAATTATATAAAATATTTGTTTATCTTAACAATAACCATTTTAAAATTTAGATAAACTGACTTATTTAATTCATTAGTCCATGATAGGTAAGACTGAATTAATATTTTTAAAATTGCATGTAAATCAAACTGCCATTCATTTATAAAGTTAATCAAGATAGATAAAATTGATCAGCTTTACATAAGTATAAATCATCAACGTAACTTTTTGTAAAATTTATTTGTGAAAATTAATACACGTTAGTATTATGTTTATAAATGTAGATCAAACGATAAGCTTATTGATTTCTATGTCTACTTTTAATTGTTTGATATTATGGTCTTACCCATACAAACCTATTAAAAATATAAAAAAGAGTAAATATAATTTGCCATTTTTATTTAAAATAAGTTAATAATTGTAAAATAATAATTATAATAAAATAAAGAAGTAAATCCACCCCGAGAGCAAAAAGAGACGTCGGTATTCTGATTAAACTACACACTCATTATGCATAATTATCTTTTTTTTATATCTTTTGAAATAGAAAAATAAAAATAATTTAAAAGTTTTTTTTGACTGTTTTTACAAATTATAAAAATCGCATAAGATAGACCTACTTTAATAAGTTTACATACTATATATAAAATTAGAATACTTCACAATGCGTCACTAGTGACCGGAAAGAAGACACAAGTACAGTGTTGATTTCTTTTAATATATTTTCGATTGAGCACTAAATAATTTTATATAAGTTTATGCTTTTGGAGCATTTTTTTTTCAATTAAAATTAGTTTATATATATATATATATATATATATATTATATATAAATATTTTATAAAGTTAAAAAAAAATGTATAATTAAATTATCTTTTAAAGTGATATGAAACTATTAAATATATTATAACATTATTTTTTTAGCGATTCATTCGATGCAAAACTATACACCAATACATATAATACTAGATAATATGATTATAAATTATATTATCACGATAAAAACTGATTAGATAATGTGTGGTGAAGAATTATAACTAATTAAAAATTTAGCTGTTATTTTTCATGATCTCTCTTAAAACTCGAATTAAGAAGTAAGTAAATAGATTATCTCACAAGTAAATTGTAGTTGCAAATAGAAAAAAAAAATTGGGACAATTTAAAAAAAAATGTATATTATTGAAAAAATATGTTATGTCATAAAAAAAGTTAAAGGTTTAATTCTTGAGCTTGATGGTTAATCCTCCTATAAATATGAAACACCTCTCTAAAATAGAAGAAGTAGTTGAATATAATTACTTTATACTAGAACAATATATAATTTCATTCATAAATATAAATGAGTTAGAAAAATTTAGGAAAAATGTTGTGAAAGAGAAGGTATATTTGGTAAAAGATGAAGAATAAAAGAGAGTCAAATGAGAAATTCTCATTCCGTTCCCATTTTATTTTCTTTGATGTGAGGCGTGCGTCTCTGTCCTTCAATTGTAGGCCATATAATTTCAATCTTTCTCTCTCCTATCATTCATGCTCAAATTCTTCATATTCCTCACTCACACATTTCAAACAAAATGCAAAAATAACAATCCTTCTTATCCATGACACGGAAAAAAAAAAGGTTTGAGTCTTACCACGGTTCCTGTGTGTGGATGATACTGTTTGTGTATATTTGTACGGATAGATTTATGGGTTTGCAGTTGTTCTTTTGAGTGGATGTGCATTGATTTGTACGATCGGATTTGCGAGATTCCTTCCATATCCTATCTTAGATTATATGCTACAATTTGAGGGTATTATAGTTAATTTTACCAAATTAATCCTGCAGTTGGGTTATTTTCACCAAGCATGTGAGTGTAATAGCTCTTGCTTTCTGCTGCCAAGCTGCCAAGATGCACTGGTGTGAGTGAAGTGAACCAGTCACAATGGTGTTATTTAATGACAACATGCACTGGTGTGAGTGAAATGAACCGATGTTGGTATGGGTGTGTGAGTGAAGGAAGATGGGGTGGTGTGTGAGTGCTTTGTGAGAGGTGGCAGTTGCGCACTGGTTGCATAACCTGATGATGTGTGTGACACCGATTACGTAACCGGTATGGTACTGGTGCAATGTGAGGAGTGACACTGGTTACGTAACCAGTGTTGTGTGTGTGATGTTTTTTTTAACTTGTTTTCTCTTCTTGCAATATATTTTGAATTTCTACAAACAAATTATGTACAAATTTTAATTTTAATTTTATAACTTTTTTCCATTCATACAAAATTATATTTTTTTTATTTTTTTTTTAAATTCGTATTATTTAATTTTAGTTATTTTTATAATATTAAATTACAAAATCATTCTCTTTTTCCATCGAAGATATATTGATAACTTTCAAATTCTATCTATTTTCACAATTTTTTTATCTATCACATCAATCAAGTATTTTATAAACTTTCATAATATTTATCTCCAAAATCACTCACTTTACCATCTAAATTCATTAAAAAAAAAATACACATATTTATCCGATCAAATCCATTTTCACAATTTTCACACAGTCAAATCCATATTGATTAAATTCATCTGCACAAAGGAATATAATTATAGATAAAAATCTTAATCGTAACTTATTTCATATTTACTTCAAGCTTCAAAATCCGTACGATATTGTGAAATAATATAAAAAAGTGAGAGCAAGACCACCCATTGTCCCATCTATTTGTCTTCTCTACCTTCACTCAATAATACAATATACACAATTCCATTTTTTATTTTTGTTTTCTTCTTATTAGTTAAGGGTAATGTAAAAAATAAAAATAAAAAATAAACAAGTTGGTTTTCCATTTTTGTTGCTTTTGGGTTAAACAAGGTACAGCGAGTTCTGTAGATTCGTACGTTTGGTGCCAAACTTTAGCGTAAAGGCCAAAGGGTTAGCTTTGGGAACCGTATCGTACCACCAAGGGAACCGTACCTAAGCCTGTAGATGCGTTGAAGTATTCATTTGCCAAATAATAATTAATAAATAATAAATAATAATACACATAAATAAATAAATAAATTTGGAATCCGTACCTTATTCTCCCCGATAGTGACACATGGATTCCTCCATTCACTCACTCCATCTTTTGTTTCGTGAAACAAATAACAAATTCAAAAAAGTTTATTTTTAAAATTTAAATCGTTTTATTTTTTATTTTTTAAATGGATTAAAATTATCGGTTGATCCAATCAAACCTAAAATTCGCATTCCGTTAAAACACACTTAGAATTAAGTTAGGTGCTTTATTCTAGCTACTCTACGTTAGATTAGATTGTTGGTTTTCACAATTCTGATTAAAAAATAATTATATATTTAATACAATGTAAATGTATTTTGTTTCAAATTTCAAATATGTAACGTATTTAATTTTTTTTATTTGTTTTATAAGTAACAGAGTTTATAAAAATTACATTACTAATAAGGTAAAAACTTTAAAACTATTTAAGCAAAATGAAAACTCAAACTCTCCCCAATTTTGTTATCTATTATGACTTTTATTTTCTTCCTTTCCCGATACCTTCCATCCAAGTCCAGGATATTTTTTTAATTTAATGAATTGCGGTGCTTTTATCTTGACTTTTGAAAATTATAGTAATTAGTATATGAATTTCATTTTGTGTACATCGAAAATTTGTCATAATATCAACCAATAAAAATTACTATTTATATAAATTTCCAAAAGTAATCTTTAAAAATTAATAATTATAGAACAGAGGTCCGTGGCTACTAAACTGTACCAATTATTCAAACAGTATATTCCTTACTCTTAATATACAAGGATTAAGTAAAATCAAAAGAAAAGTAGAGATATAATTATATAAACTAATAAGACGCAAGTCTTCTAAGAAAAGAAAAGTTGCATATACAAGTTAGGTAAAACATTAATTACAGTGAGGGTATATTTTACCGATAACTAAAGTTATTAAAAATGGTCAAACATTTAAATCAGAGGAAGTGGAATATAAAAAATAAATGAAAAGAAAGGAATATAAAAAAAATTACAGTGTGGAAACCACTGAATATTATTTAAAAGGTGGGAAATATAATGAATATGATAATAAATTGTTAATATTGTTGAAAGAAAGGAATATAAAAAATAAAGTGGGCTTAATAACTGTGTTGCAAGTAACGATGAGCACATGTGTGGCCTACACGGTTTGAATTCACCCCACCAGAGGAGCAAAACTCATCATCACCGTTTCTGCTTGAAAACATGGTGTTCCAAATTGGACAATCCACGGTCTCTATTTCCTGCGTATGCGATACGAAGTGTTTCACATTCCTATTGACTTCACCATTCTAAAATTGTATTCTCAAGCTAATTACAAAATAATACACCAACACTTTTCTTTTTTTTCTTCTCTCCATTTCTCTCTCTTCGTGGAAAGTGGTATTTATTAGGTGCAGGATTTTTCTGTCCTTGCCACCATGTTATAAGCTCATATATTCAAGTTCTAATAGCAAAAACAGACACACCCTTTGAAGCACGCTGATTTCGGTTTTTCTGTACCAGAGGTAATGCAAATTTAGCACTTTACTAACACCCTTTTTTCTTCTTGGTATTTGGGGATGCTTTTTTTTTTTTTAAAAAGAAAAAAAAAAGTTTATTTCTTTTGTACCATTTGGCTTGCCGTGATGTAATTTCTTTTGTTTCTGTATCCGGGTCTTCTAATATAATAATAGTTTAATTGGCTTGTCACTCCTTAAAATAATGGGTATTATTGATATTGATTAGTGTAGTCAATGGGGACGTATAATGATGGTTGTTTCTGCATTATCAACATAAATAAGTAATAAGCAGCGACAATTCTAACAATCTTTTAACTAATGGTTTCTGGTGATTTGAATTAAAGTGTGAGTATTTTTTTTTGGTTGATTAGTTTATTCTGGTATCTATGTGGGATTTGCAGGCATTTACGGAAGGTGGGGGTTTGACTTTGCAGGTTAAAGGTGTCAGCTGTGGAGGTTACGGAAGGTCAAGTTTTTGATTGATTGGAGTTTCTGTTACCCCTACAGCACTGCATGTTTCTTGGCTTTTAATTCAGATTTTTTTCTTTTGGGGGGCTTCCATCACCGAATGGAATTGGATCTTTCATCTCAGATCAACTCATTGTTCCTGGGTCCTGATTGCTTTCAGTGGTTTTCTCATTCCATGTGGGAAGCTTTTGATTTTTCATGCTCCAATCTTTCAGTTGTTGTTGACGAGTTTGAGTAAATCTAGTCCCGGCGAACTCTCTCGTTAGTTTGAGAAGGTTGTTTTTGGGACCACCCTTTTGGCTTTGAGACTTGTTCTCAGTTGTGAATAAAGTGTGATTTGGTAACTTGAAGGTGTTTGTAGTTTTTTAATTTTTCTTGTGAAGAAGGGTTGTGATATGATGGATGAAGATAGCAGCAATTCTTGGTTAAGGAGGACCAAATTCTCCCACACAGTTTGTCACCGGTTGGATTATTCCAGTTCCAGATTAGGGTCTTTCAGCATTCAGCCAAGGACACATCACAGTTCCGGTCTGAAATCAAGGCCAGATGTAACTTTTGTTTCCGAAACCTCCTCGCAGGTTCGGAAAAAGTCCATAATGAGCAAGCAGAGATCTTTGTCCCCTTTGCCTGAAACCTCTCTGTCTGAAACCTTCAAGGAAGCTAGACATGAGTGGAAGAGGTTCTCCACACCTGGTCCAAGGAGGAAAGAGCATGATAAGAGAATCATGGGGAAGTTACTGAACAAGGATTCTCATGTGTCCAGTTCTAAATCCCCTTACAGCAGTCCAATGACCAAATCCCCTTACAACAGTCCAATGACCAAATCCCCTTACAGCAGTCCAATTAGACACCTTGCTTCAATGAAATTAAGCGACAAGTCCAAGCAGCGCAAGGATTCAGGATGGACGAGGTATTTTGACCATGGAGGAGGAAAGGTGACTGCTGTGGAAACAGCTGAGGAATGGAATGTTGATCTCTCTAAGCTCTTTGTTGGTGTTAGGTTTGCTCATGGGGCTCACAGCAGGCTTTACCATGGCATGTATAAAGATGAAGCTGTGGCTGTAAAAATTATCAGGGTACCAGATGATGACGAAAATGGAATGTTAGCCGATCGATTAGAGAAACAATTCATTAGAGAAGTAAGCCTTTTATCTCGTCTCCACCATCGAAATATTATCAAGGTACCTCAATCCTTTACCTTCTTTTATTTGTTAAAAGCTTGTTGTGCTGTTATTGTTTTCTGATGAAAAGAAGATATGCATGTGTATTATTTTTTGCACCTCAACTTCAAACCCTTTTAAAAGGAGGATAAGGTGGAACAAGAAGCACAGGACACATCATATTTTTAGTGAAGAACAGCACTGAATGCACCTGATTAACTTTTTCTAAGTTTTGTCCTTTGCTTTTGTTCCTATGCTGTCTGTTTTTCTTGTTGAATACAAAGCCGGCATATCCCTTATTTTGTGCTACTAATTACTGGACTAGAATAGACCCTTTAGTTATGTTTAAATAATCACCCTTGGGAGTAAGAATACTCCATTATATTATAGTCTGATTGCAAAGTGATGTAATGTTGAGAGAATTTAATGTGATTAGAGGCTGGTGCTTATACACTTATCTTATTTCTCTTGATCTGATTACACAGTTCGTAGCAGCATGCAGAAAGCCACCTGTCTACTGTGTTATCACAGAATATCTATCAGAAGGTTCCTTGAGGTCATATTTGCATAAGTTGGAGACAAAAACTATTCCTCTACAGAAGCTAATTACTTTTGCTCTGGATATTGCTCGTGGGATGGAATACATACACTCTCAAGGTGTCATTCACCGAGACCTTAAACCAGAGAATGTCCTTATTAGTGAAGACTTTCACCTCAAAATTGCTGATTTTGGCATTGCTTGTGAGGAAGCTTACTGTGACTTATTTGCTGATGACCCTGGTACCTACCGCTGGATGGCACCTGAGATGATCAAACGAAAATCCTATGGGAGAAAGGTTGATGTATATAGTTTCGGGCTTATCTTATGGGAAATGGTTACTGGAACTATACCATATGAGGATATGACTCCCATCCAGGCTGCTTTTGCAGTAGTAAATAAGGTATGTTCCTTTGCAATTAAGTCATATCATATGGATCTCTAATGCAGATATCACGATCTACTGATATTTTTAACATCATTCTTCACTGCCTGTAACTTTGTTCCTTTTAAAATTTTGTATTGCTTTTATGCACTATGCATTGAAATTCTGTCAATGATGGAAAAAGGTCCAAAGCCTCATTTATCCACCCAAATCTCACTTCTATGGTTTCTTATCTTTTGGTGTTGTTGGTTGCTGAGGACCACTGGCACATAAGAGTACTAACAACTATAATTGTGTTCAATTAATGGCACAGTTCAATTGCAGATAGACAATGCATACTATGTTTTGCAATCTTTGAGTGTATTTTATGAAAGTGACTATTACTCTCACGTGTAGCAGGCATTTTTTGCCTTGTTCGCCAGGGAAATGTTGGGGCCTTCGAAGTTATAGATTGTGAAGAAAAAGAACATTTTTTCCCTTTTTCAAAGCTTCCTCCACTTTACTTACGTCATGATTTAGGCCCTCTTTTCAGTTGTCATGTCAGCCTTTTTTTTTCTCATTTTTACTTGCTTTATTTTAGTTTTTATTTCAATGTTAGTGATGATTACCAAAGTAGGCTTCACTCTCCTGGCTGAGGAAATCATTCATATTTCGATTGAATAAATTGTTCACAAATAACCCGTCTGATGGTACTCTATAATTTATAGCTAGACCATGTGTTTTTGAGATGTTGCTAAATCCTTGGTTAGGTATCTTTGCTTTGAAAACAATGGCTGTGGCATGCATTAGTTTATATGAAATCGTTACATGATATATCTATTTCATCAAGTGTGGCACAGTAGTTGATAAGATTGCCAAGAATGGGGCTTGTTGAATTCTTAATGTATTGGGTAATTGTGGAAAATATATGCTAGTGAAAACTCAAATGACACTGTTTACAATGAAACTGTAATTTTGGAATAACTTTTTTCTGATTTTGTATTCAGAATTCAAGACCAGTTATTCCTTCAGACTGTCCAGCTGCAATGAGAGCTTTAATCGAGCAATGTTGGTCTTTGAATCCGGACAAGAGGCCTGAGTTCTGGCAGGTTGTTAAGGTATTAGAACAATTTGAATCTTCGCTTGCTCGTGATGGAACCCTGACTCTGGTGCAAAACCTTTGTTGCCAAGATCATAAGAAAGGGCTTCTCCATTGGATTCAAAAGCTTGGTCCGGTGCATCAAAACAATGGTCCTGTGCCTAAACCCAAATTTACATAAATCTTCAAGCGGGCTTGCTTTTTGTAGTATACCAGGTTCATTGTAATTAATATTGAATGGTTTGCTATACCCAAAAGAAAAACCAAAGGTTTGTTTTTGAGGTTTTCTAGCTGTAGTCCTCCTTATGGTGTTCATGTGAGAGTAAATTGATTTGTAGGCCTGTACATTGAAGTGGAGACAGCTTCTATTTTTACAGTTGTGTATACCACCAATTACAATTAAGTAATTGCTCTAGGTTAAAAGTTTTCTTTTTTGGGAATGGGGGCACAATTTCTTCTGCTTTTGTTATAGAAGGTACTTGTATTTTAGTTTCTGTAATGGGAAAGTTTTAATTCTACCTTTGTATGTGTCATTTTCTTGGCTAATGCAATGAACCTTGCACACTCAGCTGGTGAAACTGTAGTTCATATCTTTGTAATTCTGTTTTACTCTTTTGGGTCATAAAATTGAATCTAAAGTAGGCTACCATTCAACTTTAACGATTTGAAATGGCAAAACTCTAGTACTGTAGCAACATTCAATTGATAATGGAAAAGGGTGAACATGATAAAAGAGAGACATGATGGTATATCAGAAAGTCTTTTTACAAGATATTTGCTGAGATTCAAGGGTATTAGAGTAACTAAAGTGTTTTAAGTAGCAGATATGGATCAACACCTTTTATTGATGATTACTTTTTCCCATCTAAAAATGTGTCAGTATTCAGTGACTTAATGCAGAGGTAGTAGGTTTGGGAATGCATGTGACAATAAAGCTTAGTGTTAGGGGCATTTGCTTTTGGGGTTTATGCAATATATTCTACCTTCCATAACCTGTGGCTTCAACCAACTAACTAAATACTTGTTCAATGTGTTGTTATTCCTCATTGAAATATCACAAACTTTATTATTTGGTTGCTGTTTGTTGAGCACGTAAATGAGTCACATTCACAACACTTTACCCATAAATGACGTTGTAGGAGCTGGTTTTATGTTTGTGTTGTCAAATTATAGCTTTAATACTTTTACCAAACACCATTTAAGTATGTTCAGTGAATCTGAAGAATTGCATGTGACTAGCTAAATTCTATTGGATCAGTTGGCTATGTTAAGGCCTTGAAATGAGTATTACAATTGTTAGGTAAAGAAAGGCAACGTTTGTTTGTTTTTTTGTTTAGGAGCATGTAGCAGTGTGTGTGTGTGTGACTAAGCAAGCATGATTAAAATTTAACGTTGATGATGTAATTTGAGAAATCTTTTGTTTTTGTCGAAATGCAATGTTTTTGCTGACCAATGCCCTCGGTTAGGTGGCCATGCATTTGGAAGCATAAGCATTATCACGTTATAAATTATTGAAACGTTATTGCAGTAGGTCCCGTGATATCTATAGTTTCTTTATGAAAGTGGATTCTCTTTCACTGGGCTTTTTGTGTTCGAAATAGGACAAGAGTGAGTAGTTTTTTTGGGCTCTTTAGCAACTTGTTCTCAGGGTTCTCATGAACATTCATTGTTTGTTTATGAATGTAGAAGATGACGATGCAAAAAATAATTGAAGGGTATTCTTGCATTTAATCATCACTGTCATTTAAGTATTGTCTTGTTGCCATCAATAAAGTTTATCTAAGTGACATCATTCTATGCTTATTTTCCTTTCTACTTTTTTCTTGGTACTTCTGTCAATAGCTCATGAAAGGAAAACTCTTTTAAAATTTTTGTTAAGAATAAAGACTCATAAATATATTGTTTTAAAATTTTTGATTAAGATTGATGTCAATATTTTATATGATTGGACTCAGGTTTCATTGATGTTATATCTTCTCAATGAATCTCTTCCTCTATAGTCCTAACAACAAATATACACTCATTTTTATAACTTTTAATAAATAAAAAATGTGTTAACAGTTATTCTATCAGTTTCTTTTCAATATTTTCTATTCTTTTTTCTTCTGTTCGTAGAATTGCTACTTGATCTTTATTCAACTTATACTTCTGCGTTTATTACAAAAAAAGGAAAATGGGAAAACTTATAATTATTTTATTAGATTAAGAAAATTGTTATATGTATTGGTTTTAACGTATAAACCTTAAGTCACACGACGTCAACGTCAAATATGAAAATATGATGATGGAAGAGTATGCTTTTAATATTTTTAAATTAGAAAAACATCTTTATTGCACCAGTTATTATATAAAGTTTTAGTTTATTTACTTTTTTTTTTTTAAATTTTACTGTATTACACTTTTTTAAGACCTTCTTACAATTGTTACTTCAATACAAAAGTCTTACAAATCCATAGTCTCATTAAATACTTCACTTGATTCTTAGAAAATATATGTTTTTAAATTAGAAAAAAAAATTATTCTATAATGGAAAGTCTAAATAAAATTCTTCCTTTTTTTTTTATGTTATGTTAGCCTACTTTAATAAGAAAAAAAAAAGTCTTGTAAAATTAAAATATTTTGCTACTTAACTTATTATTATACAGATAAAGGTTAGAAGTTTTCAAATATAAATCAGGCTGCATCTCTACAAATATTTTAAGCTGTCTTTATTAATTGAAATTTGGAATGATTTATAATATTTTTTTAATTCTAATTTTATATATTTATTTATCTCAATCATTAAAATACTTATTAACTTTTAACATAAAATAAGATTTTATTATATTCTTTTATATCTCTTCATCCATTGATAAAGTAGAATTTTATCATATTTTATGTAAGACAAAACATTCTTAATTTTGTCTCTCCATTTTTTACCCGTAGACTTTAACTATTACACTATTTATAATTTTAATATTATATATCAAGATATCGATACACAACAGGTCTTTTTATTTTTTCAGTCTAAATATGTTTTTAACTTTTTTAAATATGATTCTGTCTCTTTTAAGTCCATACAAACATTTGTTTGTTTTAGAACTTTATACTTTAATAATTATTTTATATTTCTTATTATTAAGCATAACGTTAAAACCGGTAGACATTGATTAATATAAGTAAGATAATAAATAATGTTTAAATTAATAATTAAATATTTTTATGTGTATGATTTAATTATTTTTTAATATAAATGAGATGATTATTTATTAATGTAAATGAGAAGATTATTTATTATTTATTTTTCACATATATTTATTTTTACAAAATTTATATTTTACTTATGTAAAACTCATAATATTTTAATAACAACTTCAAAGTAAAAATAAAAATAACATATGTTAGAAATTAGACGTTTATTTTTTAGTGCATTCCGATATCTCTACTTTATAAAATTGTTTTATCTTAATATTTGAACTTGAGTTATTCTAATATTTTTAATATATTAAATAAATGAGAGATTGTGAATAAATAAAATACATGTTTTATTTCCAGATGTATATAAATGTTTGAACTTTTATATCATATTTTAATGAAAAATTGTTAAAGATTACAATAGGCTATTACATATTTAATTATTTAGCTTTACATTTATCAAGAAATAACTTGATTCCATAATTATCATTTGACGATTAATTTTTCAATTTTCATCTACTATCTAGTATTTCAATTAGTTATTATCTAAATTTACAACTTTTTTAATTTTCAACTATTTTATCAAGTAAATAAAAGAATGTAATATTTATGCACATAAAGTATAAAACTTATCTGCACAACTAAATAAAGTTGAACCATTCATCAATCATGCATTTTAAAGAGAAAGAATGCTAAAAAAAAATGGATTAACAAATGCATCCTGCACCCCGTCAATTTCTACACGCACCCATATGTTTTGAAAATCCTTTTTTATTCTTGTTGGTTGTTTTGATATTTCACAAATATGATGGTTCAGGTTGAAATTTGAGGGAGTGCAGAAAGCAATTGCCTCAAATGGAGAAATTGTTAGATGAGTCCAATGATAAAAAAAAAAAGTGAGTCCAATAGTATGCATAATCTTGATTAGTTTTATGTGACACTTAATTATATTATTACTTAAATTTAAATGCATAAATGCCACTCAGAGATTGGTAGGAACCATTTAAATGAAAATTTATGAGTACTTTATAATTTTTCTTTTCATAAAATGAGCTATAATGAAGCTAAAACTAGGAGTTTCAACTTCAACATGGAAAATCACATCTATAATACCATATCAGCGATGCTATTACTTGATCCCATTCCAACTAAAAATTTGTAGATAAATCACAAAAAAGAAAAACAAAAATTCTTTTGTTGAGGATGATTACAAAGAGAAACAATTGTATTTCATCCTAACAATGAATCAGGCCGAAGAAAGTTCTTCGATGGACCCAATTTTAAAAGCCTATTTGAATATAAATTGGGCCTCGGTGATAAGAGAAGAAAATAAACATATTTTTTTAAAAAAAATATTTTGACACCCATTTATTTTAAAAGAATTACGTGACAACTAACTCATGATAAGGTAACGTGATAATTAAAAATAATATTTTTTTAGTTCCAAAAAGGAAGAAAAGAAAAAAGTGAAGAGAGGGGATATAAAGTGGTAGCATGCATCCAATAATTGTTGGAGGTGAGATGTGAAAGGAGTGAAAAAATGTTAAAAAAAAAATTCCATTATTAGTTTGGATGATGTTTCTGGTAATGTTTCCTATCCACCCATATGCAACAGACAAGGGAATGATAAAAGTTAAAGAGGCAACACTCACTAACTATAAATGGCCTACATCAAAGGATATGTTTTTGTGTTTCGGTTCAACAACATTACATCTCAGTTTGGGAATGGTCGTTTTCCAATGTTGTTTTTGCAGTGGATAAAGACACTTTTATTACAACGACCAATCCTTCTCATTAGTGTGGGGATATCATGAGATGGGTGCATTTCACCATTGTGTTCTGCAGTAGGATCCTAAAAGAAAAAGTTAGACTATAACTTTGAGGACACCACATTTTTTTAAATTTTAATGCGAAATTGAAATTTGCTTTTGTGTCTCAATTTGATATATTTTGGTTTTACATTTGGGTGACATTCTTCTCATTTTAGTGTTCTTGTTGTCTTACGGTTTAATTTTGGAATTCTTCTTTTTAACTATTGTATACAAATTTATATAATGCATTAAATGGTTGGTGATGTGGTTATTAAGGTCCAAACGTTATTGTATACGGTGGAAGGATCTTTTGCAATGTCAAGAACTATCACATACATTAGTGACAGTCGTAAATGACAGTATATACACAAAATCCACACTATCAACATGTTTTTTAGTAAATGATTTCAATTGAAGTTATTATTAGTTAAAGACTGGTACAATAATTTTGTCATCCATGACAAACGTCAAATAACATTGGTACCAGTGTAGTAAGGGCTTTTGGCCCCGATTGTTTTTGATATTTTGTCCCGGTTCCAGAACCGAGACATATTAGGGTGAGACCAAAAGGAAATGGTTTTTGGTCTCGGGTGTGAACCGAAGCCATAGAGCTACTCTTTTACCTTGTTTCTACTGTGAACCGAAGCCATTGTGTCAACGGTGGCTTAGTCGCGTCCGCAATGGAGGCGTTCTCATCGTGGTAACGTGTTCGTGGCGGTGCTCGTGGCTCGCGCACAACAACAATTGTCAATGATGGTTTGTGAATCTGCAGGGGTCGCGACAATGTTTGCAGATCTGGTTTTTTGATTTGCAGGTTTCGCAATCGCAAATCTGGTTTGTTCAACCACTAATGGCGTTGTGTGAATGCGGGAGAGCGCTCTGTGCAGTGAGGTGCAACACCAGCGGAGGCGACACCGCGACGGTGGCTGCAGGATCGTGGTGGCAGCGATGGAGGAGGGTGGTGGCAGTGACGGTGGCAGGGAGAGAGACGAAAGAGCGACGGTGACGGGAGGTGCAACACAGAGAGGGTTCGCGTTCGCGTTCGCCTTCGCGTGGTTGCAGTGGTCGGAGGTGGCCGGAGGTGGTTGGAGACTTTGGTGGTAGAGGTTGCAGCGGAGAGACAGAGAGAGAGGAAAGAGTTGTAGATTCGCGGCGCGTGGAAGTAGAAGGGTTCGCGAAATTGCAACCCTAAATAAATCCTATGGCTTTGGTTCCTCTAACAACCGAAGCCATATACCCCTTTTTGGCACCGAGTCTTGTTAGACCAAGACCAAACACCTAACGACTACTTCACTTTTTTAAAAATACAGTCCCTTTTTGGCTTCGGGTCTTGTTGGACCGAGGCCTATAACACTCTTTGGCACTAGTTTTGCGCGAACCGAGGCCTATAGTTGTCTTTGGCTTCGGGTGTTAGCTGAACCGAGGCATAAAACTTGGCTGGAATTGCAAAAATGTCACCCCGTCATTATATGCTTCAGTTCCTGGCCAACCGAGGCATATAAGGCGAGGTAAAAGGGAAATTATGCACTAATGTGACCTACTGTTTTCTAAATTGATATTACAAAAAGAAATCTATAACCACAAAAAATATATCATTGATTAAAATAATGTTTGTAAACATTAACGAAAACATAATCACGAAATACATTAGGAAAATGAATTTAGGTAACTTTCATAGAAATTAGTCTCATCGAGAAAAATCAAATGATTTGACTCGAATTTCGAGCTCAAGTGATTTGGTATAGTTTTCGGTTCAACTCTACTCAGTTTTATCTTCGATGAAGATCTATTCGACTCAACTCTCAATTCGTACTAGCACGTCTTGAATTTTGACTAAGGGTGACTTGTCTCGAATTTCGATCATGATCAACTTATCTCAACCTTTAGCTAGGGTTGACTTATCTTGAACTTTGGTAAGGTTGACTCAACTCGACCTTCTACCCGGATAAACTCATATCGTCTTTTCAACTTGGGTAGGCAATGCTTGATTGTTGACACGAACTGACATAGTTCAACCTTCGGCTTGAGCAACTTGGGTCAACTTTCGGATAGGGTCCATTCAGCTCGACCATTGGCTCATACCTTGTCAACTCAACCTTTAGGTTTGGCGTACTCAACTCAACCTTCGACCTATGCTGACTCATTTTGAACCTCGACCAAGATTGAATCTTCTCGACCTTTGGTCTTGACCAAATCATCTCGAACTTCAATTAGGGTTGACTTTCTTCAACCTTTGGTCGGGTTGACAACTCAGCTCAATTTTCTGCCTAAGTCGACTTTGCTCGGCCCAATGCTCGACTTTTAACCCGAGCCTACTTAGCTTGGCTTTCAGTCCACGCCAACTTTTATCCTTGGTCCCAGTTTGACTCATCTTGATGGTCTACTCGTCTTGATCTTTGGTCAAGATTACCTTGTCTTGACTTTTGGTCAGAGTCGACTCTTCTCAACCTTCAACTAGGGGTGGTTAGTTTGAACCTCTAGCTAGGGTCGACTAGTGTCGACCTTTAGTCAAGGTTGACATGACTTGACCTTTCGCCCGAGTCGACTTTCTCGACTTTTTGCCCTTGTCGAGTTGGCTTGACCCTTTGATTCAAATCAACTTAGCTCAACATTCAGTGTTGAAGGTCAAGCCAATTCAGCTCGGGATGAAGGATAAGCAGAATCGATCATGGTTGATGGTCTAAACAAGTTGGCTAAGGCCGAAGGTTGAGACAAGCCAACTTAAACCAAATGAATCAATCCAATTCAAAAGTTAAGCCAAATATTTTTAAAATAGAATTTTGCCTTAAAAAAATAATTTGCTTTATCTAAAAAGAAATTCAATATATTTTAATAACTCTACCCAAACAAATTATTTAAAAAATGAAAAGATGTTTAATTATAAATAATTTAAATATCATATATTTTAATTTCTTGAAATTATTAAAATTCCTTATGCAAAGACAAGTCAATGTTTTCATTAAAAAAATAGTAGTTAACATCAATTGACAAGTACTTCCATCATTAATGGAAGAGAAAACCGTCAATTCAGAAATCATTTTAACCTATGTCGACAAAAACTATCTTTTCTTGAAATTGATTGAGAAATAACTAAATATATATCTAGTTGAGGTGAACAAAAGAAAATCATGTGTAGGATCAGCTAGAAAATACTTATATTCATAAAATCAATCCTTGTAAGAATATTTCTTCTAAGAATCACAATAAACAACAATAACAAAATAAGAAAGAAACTTGTCAAAATCAATTGTAAGAAACTTGTCAAAGTTGTTAATGTGTAGACCTTGACCAAGTCGATGACATTTGGATCACAACCAAGTTAATTAATGATATCTTTATTGAAATGAACCAATAACTCATCTCTCAAATCAAGAATAGTATAAAAAAGGAAATGACATAAATATAAAAAAAAAGGAATAAAGAAATTTAATTATGATATTACTTTAAGTAAAATTTAAAATTATCTAATTTTATATAATAAATTTATTTTTATAATTTTGTAAAATTACAATTTCTTTTCATGTCAAAATCACATATTTTATTATAAAACATTTCAAATTTCAAATTATATGTAACATCTAATTGTATGTCAAAATTTCCCACTAATGTGTTTGACCCATTTAAAAAATCAGACGTACATTAAAGTTGTGTTTTAGCACATTCAAAAAATCTAAGTCTAATTGACGTTTGTGTTTGTGTTTATTACATTAGAAAACAAACTTAAACAAGTAATTAACATGTCAAATTAAAATAATTCACAAATAGCTCACGGACAGTTTAACTCATTTACACCCGTAAAACACATGCAATATACTTCTTAGTTAATATATCATGTTCTTTACTTGTTAAGTATATAGGTTATAATTAAGCAATTTCATTGTTCATAATGATTAAAGATTATATATTAATGAAATCTTAGATATATAAAGCTATAATATATTAATTCTTTTATCAGTAAATAAGTTGTACTTGTATATATCGATTTATACAAACTCAATTTTGATTAAGACATTTATATAGCTACAATTGAACTATTAAAGAATGTGGATTGTTATAATATCAACATATAAGAATAATATCATTTTTTGATTTACCATAAAAGAAGTAAAGAAAATATTTAATTTAGTTCATGTAAAAGTTTGGATTTAGATTACAAATAAAATTTTAAAAGTCAAATTTTCATATTTATTAATTAATGTGTATGTTCAATTTTAGACATAAAATCTTTAAGCTATTTTGTTTGAAGTCGAAGTATTACATATCTGTTCTAATTATTCTGTCCAATACTGCATGCAAACATATTTATCCTCATTATGCATATGTGAGAGATTTCTTTGTGCGACTTTCATTTGCATTTATACGAATGACAACAGAAAATATAATGTAAGATCGTGATTTTGATGTATAATAAACTTGTTTATATATTGAAAAATCTTAGTAATTAAAAAATTAAAAATCTGTTTTGTTATAAACTTTTTGGATAAAACATCATATTTGTTCCACCAGTATGTTTTTTATTGCAGGTAAAAAAAAATTAAACTACCAAGAGTTGGATTATAAATATAGAAATAGAAAGGAAAAATACATACCGGTTGAATACAAACAGTCAAAGACAATCTGCGACAAAATTGTGTCCCCACCACATCTCATATCCCATAACCTTTAGCAGTAGCATTTAATCATTGTAATGTGCTTTACTAAAAGTCACTAGAAACTCCAACAACCTAGCAACCCTTATCTGGTATGAAATCCAGTGGTTGATCCATTGAATCCTTAATTAGCATATTCATGGAGAACAACCCTAGTTCATCAAAAAGTGGTAGAAAATTGGTTGAGAGGGATAGAAGAAATCAAATGAAGGATCTTTTCTCCAAGCTCAACTCAGTTCTTCCTCCTCAAAGCTCAAGGGTATCATCCTCTTTTTTCTCTTCATAAATCTCTTCTTCTCTATATGCTCTCAAACATTTCAATCTTTCTTTGCAGGAGGGAATTTCGCGTCCAGATCAGATAGGTGAAGCCATAGACTACATAAAGAACTTGCAGATTAAGTTGGAGAAAATGAAGGAGAAAAAGGGTAACTTAACAGACATCGTAAGGTCAAGAAATGCTACCATGAATATGGAATTCAAATCTCCACAGTTTAAGATCCAACAAATAGGTTCAGTCTTGGAGGTTGTTCTAGTAACTGGGTTGGATTGTCCTTTCATTTTCAATGAGACCATTCGTATTCTTCAAGAAGAAGGATCTGATATAGTTAATGCCAGTTATACAGTTCTTCAAAATGCAGTTCTCCATAAAATACACTCTCAGGTGAACTATGAATGAACTTGTGTGTAAAAAAAGTGAAAAAAATTGTATTTTCTAAACTATCAAGATTGAGCTCACATTTAAATTAACTTAAGTCTATATTTCAATAAAACTATACTACTCTTAGACATGCAACTTGTTTGCATTTTGCAGGTAGATGAATCTGGCAATGCAGCTTCGAGGATATCCGAGAAACTGAAGAATTGTGTCAATGGTCGGTAGCATGAATTGAATTATATTAGAAGAGGACAGCATTGTTTTACCTAGTAAGCAGATTCATAATCACTGTCTTGTTTGCTTTCAATATCACGATTCGGATTATGTGTTTCTGTGTGTATCATGTTGCAAAATCTGATGAAAAAGGTTGTTTTGTTTGTTTTATAGTAAGAATTTTTGACGTTTATTCCGATTTCATGTTCGATGTGAATCGAAGATCACTATGTTAGGGAAAGAGAAAAATAAGAGAATAACGAAGGAGTCTGGAGATGATGTATGCATATCATTTCATGAATCAATATTTTTGATCCAGCTATCTTAAACGAGTAAGAGGGGTTTTGCATGCCAAATTTTTCTTCTAGAAAATGTAAGATCTGTTAAAAAAATGTGTATTCTCACTATTCTGTCAATTTAAGTAGATAAATTATTTTACATAACTTGGTAAAGACTGAATAACCAGTGATAAGAAAATAATCAAATTCATATTTATATATTGTAAAAGTGTGTGTGAGTGTGTGTATGATGGAAACAAAATAACATTTACATTTACGATATATCCCTGCACTTTTTATTTTAGTAGGTTTATTACCATTTTAGTTTATATATGTGTGTTCATATTTAATTTGTAATGTATATATAGGTCAACCCTGATCATACACAAACATATACTTTCCCTCGTATGTGTTCAGTTATGCTAAATATTTTTCATTAAGGTCACATGGTTCCTATGTTTTACTTATCAACAAAATTAAATTGGTTTAAAGGAAATCTAATATGAATGAAAATATAGAAATTAAAGTCTTTTAGCATTACCAGGAAAAATCAATGCAAATGACCCTATGAGCATTGACAATGTGTGAATCACAATACAAAATGTCTTTAGTATATTTTTATTCCATCAGAAAATACTTTTTGGCCCCTTTTAACTAACTATATTATCCTTGTTGATCAACCATACATCTATAGCAGAAAAAATTGATTGGAATCTGCGAATCAATCCAGCTCACTACGGGTTCGGATCGGGTTTGATTGAAAATATTTTACAAATTTCGATACGAATTGATGTTTTACCTGACCCACTTAGAACTCGGCTCACTCAGGTTGAACTCGTGGTGAACCGGGTTGACTCACCAACCCGCAAATAAAAGGTTACACAAGTGTTTTTTTTTTAAGTTGGGGTTTGCATTTAGGTAAGGTTATGTTGTTTTTTTTAGCCAACACATAGATAATTTGTTTTTTTTTGTGATTTTGGTTTGTATTTGTACTGTATTAAAGTTTATTTAGATTTTAATTAGAATTATAATTTAGTTTTGAGTGAAAAAAATAAAAAAAATTGTATTCTTTTTAATTAAGTGCGTTCGTGAGTTAATCCGTTTAATTCACCAACCTGTGGTGAGTCGGGCCAAGTTCAAATTTTTTTGGCTCACTAATAAGTGAGTCAAATTGGGTTGACTCATTAAGTGATCAACCCATGGTGAATCGAGTCGGGTCTGACCGGATTACCTGCTTTGACAGCTCTAGAAACATCCATGCAAAAGTATAATACTTTCACTTAAGTAATGACATAGAGATTTTATTTTTATCCTCGAAATTTAAAAGTAATTTTTTAGTCTATAAATGTAAATTTGATATTTTCAGTCTCTCAAATTTAAAAAAAATATATCTTTTTAATCTTTTGATAGTCTGCAAATTTAACATTTGTTAGTTGTTAGTAGAAAGTAAACCTACAACTTTTCCCCCTTCTTTCTAAGAACTAAGTCATCTTATGAATCCAGCTCAGTTTGTTTGTGAATGAAATGTTAGCTTATGAGTTTTTCTTTTTAGATTAAATTATAGTTACTGTGATCAGAACATCCGAATACAATGTTTTGTTTTGCTTCACAAAGATTTAGGGAGTTTAAAATCAAAAACAGGTTCATCTTTTACACATTGTTCGTTACTTGAAATTACGCAAGCTTAAAATCAGGAAGAATTGTATTCATAAAAATGTTGGAAAAGATGTTCTTTATACACTTAAACCTATTCATAAAATACAAAAATGTTGGCATAGAAGTTATACGCCAACTATTTTTTTTTTTATCTTTTAATTTTACTAATAGAAAGAAGACATTTAATACTAGTTATTTATATATCAATATTTACATCAATTTTAGATTCATTATAGATGTGATACAATAAATCTGTAAATGGATGAATGGAGAAACATTACAACAATTTAAATTTCTAACAAAATTACATGAATACTAATTTGGCATACATAATCTAATATTAATGTTAATCTTAAATCTAATGTTATTATAATTTTATTTCTAATTATAATTTTAATTTGACTAATATTAATTTTAATTTTAATTTTACCAATATTAATTCTGATGATTTAACTTAAATTAATTTAAAGGAAATTTAAATCTTAATTCTAATGATAGTCTAATCTTAATCTAATCTTAATAAAAGATAAATAAAGTTATTCCTACTTTAGCTATATATAAAAATAAATCAAATGTTAGTAATTTGTTGCTGTAGTTATAACATGAACAAAAAGTTGCGAAATGGAATGTGATAGTGTTGCAGTGAACTGGCTACGTGGGGTTGTGATGACGAACTGGCGGCACAATGTTAGAAGAGTGGCTACGTAACAAGCAACTGTCATGATGAAACGGGCGATTTGGCCAGTAAAGTGAACCTTTGGGGAGAAACGCCGTTGAAGGAAACAAAGAAAAGGGATGTGTGAAGCAACAAAAACAAGATGAGAGGTGTTTTAATGGTACATTACATTTGTTGTTAAGTTTAAAAATCTCGTTAGGATAGATACGAGAGAAGAGAAAGTAATGATTATAATACCATGTTAGAAATAAGATTTAAACAAAACTCAACTCCACATAACTAATTTATAAAATGAGATTAGTATCCCACTTATGTACTGTAAAATGATTTTATCTCTAGTCGATGTGAGATTTTCAACAACTCCTTCATCAGTTGGCACAATAATCTCACACAATAAACACAAACATAACTTCACGTTTGTAACTAAACTCAAACTATATGTAAATAATTATCAACGAGTAATATTGCGTCCTACAAGATGAAGGAGTATAAATCACAATGAACTAATTCAAACAATCTACTTATAGTGAAGTGAACAATGATTCTTTTGATGGACAAACATCACATATTCTATTATTGTTATTTATGCTAAACTGACTCACATAGGAAATGAATTTTAACACCTTGTCTGACGGGTGACTCAGAAATCTATCATAAATCAATTGATGAATCTTTGACAAATATTAATTCATACACCTTTGAAATACCACAAAAAATAAATGTGACAAGTATTACAATCGACGTCCTTGTCTTTCGATCCTAAATTTGATAGAGTATGAGACTGATTCTCATTGTCCTCCATCATAATCTCTTACAATTCTGAAAAAGAAAAAGAAAAGTAATTTTCCCCAACAAGAAAACTCATATATCTTTATTCATCAAGTCATCAATATAAATGCATATTACAAAACTCTACTATCCAACATAAGATAAATTTACAACTATTAAAAATATCTATCAAATAATGTCTATAAATATGACCATAATCATACCCATAAATAATTTTAGAATAATCTGCTAATAAAATAAAATAAATATATTTTCAAATTTTTGTGTTTGTCTAATTTGTTGTTTTTTAAATAAGCAATTTTACTTGTTTATAAGTAAACGAGATTTCTTAAATTAGTGATTATTTTAATTTATTATTTAAAAACACTTATTTTAAATTTAGCCTAATTAATCGAAACCAGACTAGGCTAATGAACCCTAGTATAGTTTGCATGGGGCAAATTGCTTCGTACACCAATATAATTTTGACCAATCCCAAAATTTGTTTTTATGCATCCTTATTTGATTGTCCATGTGATGTGTTTAGATTGACCAATCCCACATGGTGGAGTTAAATAAGAAAAATCCTTCGGACCATAAAAGTGCAAAAAGATATGATGAGGTAGCGGAAGAAAAAGCCCAGTATGAGCAATTGCAAACAAGAGGCCCAAGAACAAAGCCCATGCACTCATTCGGCTTAGGCCAAGTTTTTAAGTGTGTAGTTTGCAGCAGGTAGGGGTCAACCTGAATCCAAGTTTAATGTGCTTGCTTGAGAAGATTCAATAAACACTTCTTCAAGAATGACATTGATTGCTTCACGTGAAGGATTTAGCCTCAATTTTTGTGACACTTATTTCTTTTTTATTACGCTTGCCTTCATTAATTTAGTGTTTGGATAACTTTCATAACATTTCTATAGTCAACTGCTATTAAACATCTTTTCAGCAAGAAATCAGATTCCCAGACCAATATCATTGCTTACTACAAACTTAAATAAAATGAAGGGGTCTTCTTTCTACATAATATTTTTAACCCAAGTTGGTACTTTTACATATTTTTAATTTTTTATATAAAATAAAAGTCCCGTTGATTATATTGTTTCTTCCGCCATTCACATGCCCTTAATTTTAATACTTTATATTATTTTTAAAGATTAAATATATTTTGGTTTCTTAATTTTTAGTAAAAATTAAAATTAATTATTTTTCAAATTTTGGCTCAATTTAGTCTTTCGACTATAAAAGTGTCTAGATTTAATTATTTTAATCAAACTTTACTAAGTTTATATAACACTTCAAACGCATTTTATAATAGCATTTGAATTGTTTACATTGTTTGACAAATGTTCACTTTAATGTTAACTGAAAAACTATCATGAAACGCGTTTGAAATGTCAAATAAATCTAACAAAATTTGATTAAAAGAATCAAATCCACGTGTGTTTAAAAAATCGAGAAACTAAATTTGGACAAAATTTTGAAGATAAACTAATTTCAATTTTCATTGAAAATTAAGAAACCAATAATACATTTAACCATCTCTTTTGATCGGTTAGTAAAATAATATCAAACTTCATTTAACACGATCTCTAATATTGTTAAAAATTAACTTTAAATTCAATTTAACCTCATAAAATCTACTTTTAAAAAAAACTTATATCCATTTATATATTATAATTGATCTTGTCTCTAAACGTCGTTGCATTTCTAAAAAAATTATAAATATACAATCTTACCAAAATAAAATTAAAAGCTCGACTCATTCTAATTACTTTTTTTAATGATGGTAAAAGTTATTGCCTCAACATATTTAGAATGGAAGTATATATTGATAATTATTAGGAGAAGTTGTTAATAGTATTTCAATAGGAAAGAGTATTATAAATGTTGTGCGTGGTTTTATGTGCAAAGTACATGCAAAACTCAACCACATAAAAGAGTGTTAAAACTTCCCTAGATCAATCTTTAAATACTGAATTTCCCATAACATTATGAGCTACCAACACCAATGTGAAAAAAATTGACTTATAATTGATATGCAAACAACATGATATTGGATTGAGAGTTTTTGAAAAACTTGACAAGAACACTATTTCCAAAGTTGGGGTTGGAAATCGAGCAATATCATGCTTCATGGTAAAGGAAGGAATGAAATTAATCGTGATTAAGGATTGGAATTAATAGATAATGCCTTCTATGACCTTCAAATTAATTAAAACCTCCCCTAAGTGTAGCATTATTGAAAAAAAAAATAAAGATTGGGTTTAACTGGGGTAGGAGAGTCTTTCTAAATCTTGCTAATCCCATCAATGATCCCACAGTTTTTTATACATTATTTTTTCAGTAATAGAAATAAAAAAATTGGAGTTGTTGGTAATTAATGATTATACATGTGTTTCATATATTTTATTCACATAAAAAGTGAGAATATTACTTACACATATGAGGAAAAAGAGAAATTTATCTATCCTATATTCAGACATCTAAAAAGAACTTTAATAATTAAATATTAAAATTACATTTAATTTAAATGTTATTAATTAAAATCCACCAATAAATATAATACTGTCTTTGATATCAAAAGTTGATGAATATATACATGTTATCATACAAGTATTACTCCATCATCGTTGATTCGTTATCTAATTTTATATTCATAAAACTATTAAATATTTAAGAAAAACTTATATATAGAACAAAATTACCCTATTACAATGTCTAAAGAACTTAATTTGCACAATTGAGAAGCTTGATAACAAAATTTTACACTTACGATATTGGAAAATAAAAATTACCCAAACTGTGACTTTTTTTATGTGAATTTAACAAACAAAGTATTTATGTATAATATTTTGAGAACATGATAATATATTTTTATTTTAAAAAGTATGTTATATATAAAAATATATCTTAACCTAGTGTTATAATTAATTTATTTTACGTATTAGCCATGCTGAATCTTGATATTGATTCATAACATTAATATATTCCATTACATATAACATCGAGTTTTAATAGACTTTTCTAATTATAAATTGTTTGCAAAATATTTTATATTTTATTTTTTAACGTTTTTCACAAGGAACGAAAAATTATATTTATAAACGTGAAAAATCAATTTACGTCATTCTAATAACTAAAAAAAAAATGATTTGAAAATTTAAATTTTATCTTAAAAGGTTATTCTAGAGATGATATGTTAATAATATATGTAATAGTTATTTTGGTTTACATCTATATATTTGAAGTGATTTTCAAAAGAAGGAAAATAAGGTTTGTTCCTTCGTCGTAGAAGTGAGATCAAAATTAATGTAATTACAAATTTGCTTTTTAATTATAAAGTTTTAATGTTCAGTGGAGTGTTGTAATTGCGAATAGATTAAAGTCTTCAAAATTTTGAACTTAAAAATTAATTAGTATTATATTCCAATATTCATATAAAAGGTAAAGTATCTAATTTTATGGTAAATATTTTCATAAATTAAAAAATTCATATCATCAACAAAATAAATTTTAAGATAAATCATTGACTATTAAAAAATTGTTTCATTATTGATTTTTCGATTATAATTAGGTTTACTAAATTTCTTAATTGATAGGACTATTTAAAATTTAGTATAATAATATAGACAAAATAAAATAATAATCTTTTTTCTAAATTCAATTGATGAAATTATTTATTTTCGTGCACCATTATCATTGCACTTAAAATCAACAAATAAAAAAAAGTAAGCTAATATTCTAAAAGAATATTATACAATTCACTTTTTATTATATAAAAATATATAAACAAATTAAATATATATATATATATATATATATATATATATATATATAATATATGTAATTATATTATTTATAACAATATATAAAAAGATATTTTTTTTTATGTTTACGTTTGTTATTTCAGTTTTGCAATTAATTATTATTTTGAAAATAATTTATTTTATAAATAATTTATTTTTTATTATTATTTTAAAATTCTTTTTTATCTTTAACAATTATTTTTGAAAAAAATTTTCTTTTATAATTTTATATTTAATAATTATTTTAAAAATTAATTATATATTTTTTATTTATCTTAATTCAAATTTTTATAAAAATTAAAACATACGAACACACGTAATAGCATAATAGGTACTGTGTTAAGAATAGTTTGATATAATTTATTTTATAATTTTTTGTTAAAAAAATTTAAATTGAATAGAAATAAAAAAATTTAAATAGCATATAAAATAAAACACTTATAAATTTATTATTTCATTGGGAGATTTTAAGTTAAAGTTAATATGAATCCTTTATTGATTATGTATGGACATTAAATTCTTTATATGCTTTTACTTATATTTATTTCAGAAAAAACAAACAGGACATGAATATTTTAAACTAAAAATTAAACTCACTCCAAGACTAAATTCAGAATCAATGAATTCTTGCAGTCCATGAAAATCAAACAGAACTTCTTTTAATGGAATTTTCCTAAAATCTGTGAATGCATAATACCACATCTCAAAATTATAAAATTACAAAAATAACATTGTTATGATTTATTTAACCATTCAGTTATTTATTGAATCCATATACTTGTAAATTATTTGTTTAAGATACAACTGTCATCTTTTTATCATTTTAGTTTTTGTTATCTAAATAATAACAAAATACATTAAATTATAGTTACCAAGATTAAATAAAATTATTTTATAGATAATATAAAAAATATAAAGTTTGTTTAACTTTAACCCATCTAAATAAGTAAGTAATTTAATTAATTTTATATACAGATTTAGATGTTTCATTTTGGAAAACTGAAAGAGATAAAATAATAAGAGCCAGAAGTGTTGTATTTATGTTTCTTGGGGGCCGGACAAGATAATGGCTTGTGCGCGTAGAAACGGCTTTATTTTGGACCGTTCAGGCCAGAACAGGTTTTTGTCCCTATATTAACGTCAGTTCCCATAAAAAATACGGGAAAAAATGTTGCAGAAGTAAGAATGATAATCATACAGACATAAATTTGTTCCGTTTTATAAAATTTTAATATATTTTAATTAATACAGTAAATAATTGTCTGGACAAAATCATTGGTACAAATTAATGTGATTATTAATTAAATTAAAAAGTTATTTTTATTATTTTTAAAGTTTAGAATTAAAATATATTAAAGTTTTATAAATTTTAATTTTGTGTCAAATTTAAAGATTAAAAATATATTTAACTTTAAATAATATTAATATTTTTTTAAAAATATATTAAAAACTGTAGATTAAATCTAATTTACATCAACACACACGTTAAAAAACTTAATTAATCATTTGTCATATTTATTTATAATTTATTATACAAATTTAATTTACTTAAGATACTCTTCTGTTACCCATCATTTCACCTAGCCTCTTTCATGCTTTAAAATTTGAACTTTTCTTTTTGGTGGGTTTGCTTTTCTTTTTTGCACAAATAATTTCATTTTCTTCCTTAATAAATGCAATATCAGACACTGGACCCAAATTGTTTGATGTGGGTATTAAAGAAACGGAAAACTATTACCATAGCATTGGAAACTTCTACATAGATCTCGAAAGAAATGTAAAATTCTAAATATCCTATGCATGTGCATTTATCCGGCCATTTCAGCATTCTTATAAACAAATCCAATTATCTTCAATTAGAATATATTTTTAATATTTTTAATATCATATTAAAAATAACTCAAAAAATTATATTACAGCTTATGCTAATAATTTTTTTTTAATTTATTATGTTATCGTCGGATTGTTGTTGAATCACCAATAAACATTTAATTCATGTTTGATATATTAAATTCTCACAATAAAAAATATATAAAAATATCATATTAATTATAAATAAAATTAAATCACAGTATATTTGTGAGACAAATCACTTTATAAATTAATTTTATACAAATAAGATAGAGTTAAGTATTTTTAAATAAAATAATTTATAATAATTACTTGAATGATGTTAAAATAAACTTTTTACATGACATGAAATAAGAAACATTACTTACTTAACTGTGTAATGTTAGATCTTTTTATTTAAACTACATAAAAAAATTAAGAATTAATTAAAGATTATACAATTAATAGTCTTTATAAAATAAAAATAAATAATTTAAAATATAAAAAGAAAGAAAAAATAATCTACAATAACAAAGATAAAGTACACCTTATAAATTAAAAACTCTTATAATGTAATAAAACATAATTAAGATTACTGATACTGTAATGAAAAAAACATGATGTTACCTGTACATCAATTTTACCTTCTCACATAGCAGTTTTCTACTTTCCATTCTCATCCCAACACCACAAACCTAACCAGCTAAGCTACATATGATTAACAGGGAAACACTCACTTCCCTAATCTTCTTTCACAAATTTTGTTTACATATCAATAAAAACCGCAGAGAATCCCGGCATCAGCCCCTATAAATCAACCTCTGTCACCCTTTCAATACACTAACACTTCTCTTTCTTTCTCTTTCTCTCTCTCTTTCTTTCTGTCTTGGAACAATGGCCAAAGCCATGGCATTAGTGTTTTTCATGCTCCTGGTGACTGTGTTTGCAGAAGAGCTTCACACTCTTCCAACACCTCACTCCCCCACATCAGCCCCACTTCACCCACCAGCTTACCCACCGGCAAACGCCCCTCACCACCATCACCACCACCACCATTCACCAGCATCAGCACCTGCACCTCTTCACCCTCCTTCTCCCCCCACTCACCCCCATTACCCTCCAGCCCCTGCTCATCCTCCTACCCATCATCATCACCATCACCCTTCTGCTCCCGTTCACCCTCCTCTCAAACCTCCCGTTGCTCCACTTCACCCTCCAGTTCCAGTTCACCCTCCTGTCAAGCCTCCGGTTCCGGTCCGCCCTCCTGTCAAGCCTCCGGTTCCGGTCCACCCTCCTGTCAAGCCTCCGGTTCCGGTCCACCCTCCTGTCAAGCCTCCGGTTCCAGTCCACCCTCCAGTTCCTGTTCATCCCTTCCCTAGAAGTTTTGTGGCAGTTCAAGGTGTTGTCTACGTCAAGTCCTGCAAGTATGCTGGAGTTGACACCCTCCTGGGAGCCACACCACTGCTTGGTTAGTCTCCATTAACTATTCTTTAACTCTGCTTACTTTTATTTTTTCTGCAAGGTTACTATATACTCATACTCTATGTTTTGCTGTTCTAACCAAAGTACAAGTTTTTGCTTCCGGGGAAGTAAACCCTTTAAGAAATAATACCTTGCAGATGTTATTTGATATGTTTTAGATCTGGTCTTTTTATTTGTTTTTCTACTTTTTTTTCTTTTGCCATCTAATTTGTTGCCATTTCTAGTTCCACCAGACGAGGATCTAGGTAGATAAAGTTAACTTTGTTTCACTTTCATTTTATTTTACCTTAGAAGTATTTTATTTTATTGATACCCCCCCGCATGTACAATGATGTTATTTATTAATACGCCTTGAAGTGTTCTATTTTCAACTTGCTCTTTCCCATGCATGGCTGTAGCTTGATTTAAGGAAAGGAAATTTTCCAAAAGCAAAACCCATAGAAATGAGTGTGTTTTTCAACATAATGTAATGAACTTTAGTTTCGCATCTCAAGACAAAATAAATCCATGAGTTGGTTTGTGTACTGGTGTTTGAGAGAGAGAAAGAGGGATTTCGAAACAGCAATTACTTTAGGTTAAAGTTGATTTGTCGTGTTTCACCCAACCTGCACGGTTTCTGAGAACAGGACTTTGTTTGTTGTGACTGTTTTCACCTTTGTAAAGGTGACCCTTTTTACTCTTGTGAAATGACAATGTTGTCCCAATCTTGAGATGATTTGAAACTGCAGGTGCTGTTGTGAAGCTCCAATGCAACAACACGAAGTACAAGCTGGTCGAAACCACGAAGAGTGACAAGAACGGTTACTTCTACGTGGAAGCTCCGAAGGGCATCACAACGTACGGGGCTCACAAGTGCAATGTGGTTCTGGTTGGTGCACCAGGTGGCCTAAAAGCCTCAAATCTCCATGGTGGTGTCACCGGTGCTGTTCTGAGGCCAGAGAAGCCATTTTTGTCTAAGAAGTTGCCATTTGTGCTTTACAGTGTTGGGCCTCTGGCGTTTGAGCCGAAATGCCATTATTAGAAACAAGAAATTTGAATGGATTGTGTATGGGTTTGTTTCCGTTGTGGCCCTGTAGCTGGGTTTTCCCGTTTGTAGTGTTCTGAGTTTGAACTGGTCATACACAAAATAAGTGACATAGTTATGTATGAATTGTTTATTTAGTGTAAAAGAAATGTTGTTTATGGCTTTTTCTTAAGATGCTGCTGTCTCTTTTCTTCTATTGGTTTAGGGAACGTTATGATGATTAACTTTCAAAGGAAATTGTAGCCTAAACTTTTCTGAAAGGATCATGCTCCTCTTTTTACTCATTATTTTTTATTGTGTCGATTTATCATGATCTTTTTCTAAGATATACTTACTCTGTTTCATTACAGTCTGTTTTAAAAAAGATCACGATAATATGTATTAATATTCTGAGTTAAAAGAATTAAAATATTAATTTATTTATAACATAAAAGTATTATATTCTAAAATAGTTCTTGTATTCTTTTGATACATCGGTTTAATGTTTAGACTAGACCGAAGGTGAAGAAAGAAAAAAAAGAAGAGCAAAAGGAGATGAAGTTGTTTAAATATGTGGAGAAAGATGATGTAAAAGTAAAGAATGAATATTTTAAAATATTCTAATAGCATAATAAACAAATAAAATATTTTTTCTATAAAAACTTAATAAGAATGAATATAAACTAAAGTTGAAAAGTAATTAATTATAAAATGATTCTTATATACAATTTAAAATAACATTATGTTATTATATCATATATTTTTTTAATATAAAAAATGAATATCAAGCACGTTTGAATTAGGAAAATGATATCACATAATAAATCTTAAAAGAAAAAAAAAATCAAAATTTGGGTTTTAGTGTGTAAATATTTTTATTACATATAAAATATTTTATTTGTAGTCTTGAATACATATAAAATATAAATTATTAAAATGAAAGTTCAGTTATTTTCTGAAAAATAAAAATGTTTATTTTAATGTTTGGATATGTAAGATTTAAAATGATGAAAGTTAAAACATTGTTACATTATAGTTATGTTCACTTTGATATGACTTTTATTCCTTTCATTTTACAAGTAGTATCATTACTCATTATCAGCTTGTATCACGCTGTGTTTTTATTTATAATATGTAATAAATGAGTGTAATGATTTATGTATGGAGATGGAATTATGAAACATCCCTTTATATATATATATATATA
>Ga0214545_1001317_pt1 | contig 45841 bp, 47 predicted proteins | sample CNSS4metaG_FD_160064 | JGI IMG/M metagenome (GOLD analysis project Ga0214545, IMG submission 160064) | Root nodule microbial communities from cowpea collected in UCLA plant growth center, Los Angeles, California, USA - CNSS4 | ecosystem: Host-associated > Plants > Roots > Nodule | place: USA... | reverse complement strand
TATAATATATGGTTTATATATATATATATATATATATATATATATATATATATATATATATATATATATATATATATATTTCTTTTTTATCTTTCTATGACCTCTCTTACTTCTTCTTACCTTAATTTCTTCTAAGAGTCTTTTTTTTGGGGGTTTTGGCATATTACATTCCTTAAATATCTTGAATCTCATGTTATCCGTGTGTACCAATTTTTTCATCCTCATTTATGGTTAGTATGTTTTTTCTTTCAATTTGTGTTGTTGTTATTTTTATTTTGTTTTGGATTTGTATTAGAATTAGAAATATGTTTCTTTTGTCTAATTTTTTTTCAGTACTTTTAGATTTACGAGTTTTGAGTTTTTTTTTGCAGATATCTTGAGGAAGAATTGATTCTATTTTACAAAACTATTAATTAAATTATGATTTAGTCTTTTGATGGATAATAGATTAATTTGAGCATAATGCAAAGTTGAGTTTTTTGTAGAAAGATAATTCAAGTTTTAGTATGTTTTTTCTTTCTATTTGTGTTGTTGTTATTTTTATTCTATTTTGGATTTGTACTAGGATTAGAAATGTGTTTCTTTTGACGATTTTTGTTTTTCAGTCCTTTTAGATTTACGGGTTTCGAGAGTTTTTTTTTTTGCATATATCTTGAGGAAGAACTGAATATTTTTACAAAAATATCAATTAGATTATGATTTAGTCTTTTGGTGTATAATAGATTAATTGAAGCATAATTCATAGTTGAGTTTTTTGTAAAAAGATAATTCAAGTTTAGGAAAAAAAAAGACTTACTATCGAGATGAGAAAAGTAATATATATTTTTTATTAATGATTAATCTTAAAATAAATAACTTGGCAGGTTTGTGAAAAAGTTGAGACTTAAGAACGAAAAAGAGATACAAGTCTACTATCGAGTTTATTTTCTTGATAACCAGAACCAGGTTTTTTTGTTTTAATTCATTCGTTTTATATATTTATCTTTAATAGTGTTTTATATGTTATCATTTTTTATTTCATATAAAAATATATAGACATGTCAATTAGAAAATTTGAATCAGGCTATTCAAAAATTCAAAATAAAAGAAGAATTGAGGCTTTAATTGCATAACAAAATGGAGCTCTGAAAAGAACAAATGTCTTGAGTATTACGATAAACCAATTAAATATCTTAAGGGAAGTTATCTTAAGGGAAGTTAATTATAGGTTTGGAAAATGATAAACCAATTGAAATTCTTAATTATATAAAAAGAATATATATTTTTTTCAAATACATATATAGCTTATAGAATAATGTTAACCTTTATAGTGTTAGTTGTTTCAGCCAAAAGAAGTTTCTCAACACTAAAGATAATAAAAATCTATTTAAGACTAACAATGTCTCAAGAAAGATTAAACAAATTAATCTTATTGTATATTGAGAAAGAAATGTTTAATGAAATTACTAATGAGAATTTAATAAATAATTTTGTATAAAAAAAACTCAAAAAATAAATTTTAAATAAAAGGCCTCAATTTTTAAGTTTGTTTTAGACTTCCCAAACTGTTGAGCCGCCCTTGAATCGGAGTTAAATTGTGTATCAAAACTTTTTAAATATTTAGCAAAGTTGTGTATGATAGAATAATTATAGTCTCAAACTTTTAATGTCATCAGACAAATTTCTTAAATCTTACTATTTTTATAATTATCATTCTTTTTTAGGACATATTTTATAACATGAAATTTACGCTATGCATTTTTTTATACTAGTTCGTAGTTCGTTTATAAATGTAAATTATGTCGAGTTCTTTATCGACTTATTAAGTTCTACTAGAATGACTAATGCTACAATGTTATAAAAAAAGAATTATTTAGAACTCACTCACTTACCGGTACAAAAAATACGTTTTACATTGATTATTTACTTCTTATTACATCAATTTTGAATCCGATGTAAATATTAACAATATAATAAGTTTTACATTTTTTTACATCAGTTCTACGATAATCGATGTAACATATTGTATTAGAGAAAAAAAAGTTACACATACATAAACTGTTCCTACTAGCAATCTTGACCAAAAAGAATAATAGCATATGTAATATCTATTTTTACAAAACAAGGCATCTTTGTCAACTACAATATATGATCTTTACAATTGCTACTTAATAAAAGAATATACATACTAAATGAATTAAACATAGAACTCTAGCCTCGAGCCAAGATCAATATAACCAAATATTCTCAACATAAATTCATAGTTAAGCGCTTACAAGGGGAGTTCTTTAGCACAAGATAATCAAATCAAAGATTTAAATTTTAATACATTAATCTCATTAACAACTCTCATTTTTGATGATGAACAACAATCCTTATGGCAAACCAACACTAGCGATGAATGGAACAACAATAATAATGAGTGGAGTAGAAACGACGATTAAAGTAGCAGATTTGATTACAAAGCAGAGCAGATCCAGCGACGACGACAAGTAGAGCAGATCCAGCGACGATGACAGGCGGAGCAAATCTAGCAGCGACAACAACAAAATCCAAGAAACATACGACCACCAAGAAGATTTGCTATCCGCTTAGATGAATTATTGTGTGACTATGGTAAATTCCAAAAACTACACTTACCATGCTCACATGTGCTTGATGCATGCAAATATGCACACCACGATTTTGAAAAGTACATCACACCTATGTATAGATTGAACCAAGTGTCTCAAGTATACGAAAGTTTGTTTGGTGAACTAAGAAATGAAGATTATTGGCCTCCTTACACTGGCTGAAAACTACGTCCAAATCCACAAATGAAAAGAACATCAAAGGGTTGACCTAAGTCAAGTAGGATTAGAACAGAGATGGATGTAAAGGAACAATATGATTGACCCAAAAAATGTTCATACTACCAAACACCAAGACACACCAAAAGAACATGTCTGAACAATGCTGGGGCATCCACTTCTCACTTGTTGATTATGTTTCATTTAGAAAAGTGTGTTCCATGTACCATTACTTAATGTATTTAATGCATGCATGTTCATTTCTTTGTATTCATCTTCAACTTATTCTTTATCATTTTTTTGTTAAAATAAACTTTTTTTAAAAAAAAATTATACTTTCTCTATTTTAATTTTTTTGTTTTTAAATTCTATTAAAAATTTCTATATTTTTCTATATTTAAAATATCTATAAATATTTATATGGTCCAAATCAAGTACATCAAACACGGTGTGTATAATTTTCAAAGTTTTTTATTACTTGTACAAAAAGTCGTTCTCAGCTCCCCACTTATTTGCACAGGACTTACCACATATGTGTGACATGTGCTATGGGATTTATTTGGGACTTTAGGCGAGGCAATTCAATAATTTGGGTTCATAAGCATTTTAATGTAATTACTATGGTTCATACTAAGTACATCAAACATGGTGTCTGTAACATTCTGAGTTTTTAAAAACTTGTACAAAAAGTTCTTCCCAGCTCCCCATTTATTTGCGCAAGGCTTACCATATATGGGTGAGGGGTGGTATGTCATTTATTTGGGACAATAGACAAGACAATTCAATAGTTTGGATTCATAAGCACTTCAATGTAATTACTATGGTCCATACCAAGTACATCAAACATGGTATGTGTAATCATTCCTAGTTGCCCTAACTCACACTTTTCACTCATTTCAGAGAACCTACAACTGCAGCCTTCAACCTCTCTACTAGGGTTTGCTTCCACTATTACGTTGAGCTAAGAGGACTCGGTGCTCCACGTAAGTATCCATTTCTAGTCTGTGCTGGTTCCCCTTTAATCATCTTTCGTATTCCTAGTTAGAATCCTATGTTAACCTCATCTACTGGTTCTGTTCACATTTATTTCAGCCCTGTAGTTCATCCCTAGAGCTGCTGTGCTCATAGTCGTGCCGTCAGGGTCCTTACTGAACTTTTTCCAGGTACGGGGAAGTTAGAGTTTTGGGTCTTGAATGATTTTCTGGCAGATTTAGAGTTTGTTGGTGTTGTATGAACTATATGATTGTGATGAATCTGTGAACGACCTTGTACTGTTATTTGGGTGCGAGCATATGACTGTTGTAGGAGAAATAGTGGCGAGATCTTTTACTCTCGCCCAATCGAGAGTAACTTGCCCAATCGAGAGTAACTCGCCCAGGTGAGACTTGTAGGAGCAAGCCAGGGGTTTCGCGAACCCTCGCTCAAGCGGAGAGCTCTAGTTTTGAGCGAGGCACTATCTCGTTCAGGCGAGAGTCACTCGCCTAAGCGAGGAGGAGTGAAAGCTTTGGGACGCTACTGTGGTTTAGCCCAAGCGAGGGACCTAAGTTTTAGGCGAGGGGTTATCTCGCTCAAGCGTGGCAGGGCTCGCCTAAGCGAGCCTGCGAGAACTCCCAGCACCTGTCGTGATCTCGCCTAAGCGAGGGTCTACCACCTAAGCGAGAACACCTCTCTCGCCTGAGCGAGGGCTCTTGGCTTGAGCGAGATCCGCTGCAGGTTGGATGGTTTTCTTCAATTGGTAATTGGATTGTTGGTTTATGATGTATTTTGTATGAGGTATGAAATCTGTGAAATGAAATGCATGGTATGTTCTGTATTATAAATTGAATAGATGTGATTAAGGGATCTTGGCATGCGAAATTAATGAGTGGGTTGGAAATCAAAGAGGCATGGTATTGGTATGAGGTGAGGCCCTATATTCATGGAGGGGTAATAACCAGTGGTATGGATTCGACATGTGATACGAATGAGGATTGATTTTTAGAGGTTGGTATGAAATCATAAGCATGATTAGTGTTCTCTTATTGTTGAATTATGATTGGTCTGTGTTAGTGTGTAATTCCTTGGAGTCTGTAGGTGAGACTTCTGGGGTCGTGCTTCAGTGGTCGGGACGTAATTCCATGGCCCCTATTAGTGGGCGTTCATGGTGGTGCCCCATCTATATGGTCTGGTAAGGATTCAAGTTAAGGTTGCATCCTGACACTCTAAGGAGTCAGTTAGTTTCAATTAGAGCGGACTAACTCCTGTGGTGAGAGTAGCAGGAGGCCTGTAATTCATTAAGGGCTAACCTTGTGGTGAGGGAAATTGATTCATGGTAACACTTGTAACACATAGCTCGGGGGTGAGCGGAGGTATCCACTACAAGTGCAAGCATCCGCTGAATCCGACCAGACTATATGTATTTGGATGAGAGTCTAGTGTATTGTTTGAAAAGTCAGAACATGTTTGGATGATATATGAAATGCTTGGATTATGTATTGACATATAACTACTTGATGAACTGTTTTACTCTAGCTTACCCTGTTTGTTGTCTGGTTGTCTTGTATGTGGCTCTTCTCTTTTGCGATGATCATCAATTTATTGATGGGAGCAGATGTGCGAGGTCTTCGCGGTCAATAGGGGAACGGTGACTCCGCTGCTTAGCCATCTGGGCTGGATTTTCTTTTTCTTTGAGCTTTCTTCTAGGGCCACGACCCATGTATTGGTTGTCCTTTAAACTTCCAGTTCGTTTCAGTTAAATTTCTGAATTTGTTTGGTTCGATATCGTGTATGCCTTGGTTCATCGTAATGCGTTTTGTGGAAAGTTTAAGACTGTGCTACTCTACTATTTTGTTGTGACATTTCCTTTAATTATGGTTATTAATTAAATGGGGTGTTACATTTATGGTATCAGAGCAATCACTCCTTAGTTTTGTGAACTTGGATGTCCTCTTAGCTTTCTCTGTGTCTTCTGAGTGTTCTTAGTTATATTCTTGCCTTTGTCAAGCTTAACCAAGTGATTTTCTGTGTGCTAGTAAACTATGGCACGTACCCGATATCGCCAGGGCAATAGAGGCGATGGTAGCTGCGATGATGCAGCAAGGCACGACGATGATGCAGCAGCATGAGGCATCGATGCAGTGACAGGCGGCGTCACTTGAGCAACAACAGATGGTGATGCAGTAGATGAAGGCTGCAAGAGTGGCTGCCGAGGATGCGTATAGGCAGCATATAGAGGCCCTCCGCCAGTTGGAGGAGAACAGGGCGGCTGCCCCTGTGTTTGGTCCCGAGCCACAACCTGCAGCCAAGGAGTGGAGCCTGGAGGACTTTCTGAAGCACCACCCAGTGAAGTTTAATGGGAAGGTTAGCCCTGACGCAGCAGACTAGTGGCTAAAGGATTTGGAGAGGATCTTTGATGCAAAAACATGCCCAACAGAGAACAGGTTGGCCTTCACAATGTACATGCTCACCGGAGAGGCTGAGCACTGGTGGATTAGTACAAAATCCATCATGGACGAAAAAAGAGAGCTGGTGACGTGGGAGACCTTTAGGGGGAAATTCCTCTCAGAATATTTCCCAGACAGTGTTCGGTATGCCAAGGAGGTGGAATTCCTCCAGCTGACCCAGGGAGGGAAGACAGTGATGGACTATGCTGAGAAGTTCAAGCATCTCAACCGCTTCTATACCTTCCGCTCGATGAGGAATGGAGATGCTGGAAATTTGAGAACGACCTCAGGGGAGATATTCGCTTGATGGTAGCACCCTTATCAATCAAGGATTTTGCTGCTCTGGTGGAGAAGGCCAGAGTAATAGAGAAGATGAAGAATGAGGTAGAGGGTCAACGACCACAACAACCTCAAAGGATTGGTAGACCATCTGGGTCCAAGCCTAGACATGATGAGTGGAGGAGACCATATGACAGACCTCACCATCAGGCTCAAGGGTCTAGGAACCTTCCTCCCTAGCAGGGCAGAGTGCAGTGCTACATATGTGGGGGCCCTCATCTGAGGAGTGCTTGCCCGCGCATGGAGGGTTACTGTAGATGCAACAATTGTGGCAAGGAAGGCCACTTTGGGAAGGATTGTCCCAACCTTGCTAAGGTAGCGACAGGCCCTCCAGTTCAGACTCCCCACCAGCATTAGAGGAGGGACACAGGCAACATGCCTCAAGTGACAAGCAGGGTGTATGCTATGTTAGGAGCTGAGGCAACTGGCTCAAGTAACTTAGTTATGGGTAGTTGCATAATAACTGATACTTCATGCTATGTGTTGTATGATTCTGGAGCGACACACTCATTTGTGTCAGATGCTTGTGTGAAACGTTTGGGTCTACCGGTGTGTGAGCTACAGTGTGAGCTGGTGGTATCTACTCCGGCATCAGGTTTGGTCAGGACGTCGTCCTTATGTGCTAGGTGTCCGGTGGAGGTGGAGGGACGCAGGTACAAAGTGAACCTAATCTGCCTGCCCCTACAAGAGTTGGAGGTAATCTTAGGGATGGATTGGCTCTCTGCCAATCGCATTCTTATAGATTACCGAGAGAAGAAATTGTTGTTCCCCAACTCAGTGGAACCTGAGCTGTTATCATCTCACGGAGTCAGGAAAGAGCTACAAGGTGGTGCGCAATGTTTCATGATCTTCACCCATCTGGAGGTGGAGAGAGGAAATGTGACGTCGGTGATACCGGTTGTACATGAATTTGAAGACGTGTTTTCAGATGAAGTGTCAGGGTTGCCTCCTAATAGAGAGGTGAAGTTCTTTATTGACTTAGTACCCGGATCTGGTCCGGTGTTGATGGTCCCGTATCACATGGCTTTGGTAGAATTGGTAGAACTCAAGAGTCAGATTGAGGAGCTATTGGGAAAACAGTTCATCCGACCCAATACTTCGCCTTTGGGAGCACCAGTGCTGTTGGTGAAGAAGAAAGATGGGAGCTCACGCTTTTGTGTGGATTATAGACAGTTGAATAAGATGACGATTAAGAATAAATACCCCTTTCCGAGGATTGATGACTTGATGGACCAGCTGCATGGGTCATCAGTATTCTCGAAGATAGATTTGCGGTCGGGATACCAGCAGATCTTGGTGAAGGCTGATGATGTACAAAAGACGACTTTCAGGTCCAGATATGGCACTACGAGTATGTGGTTATGCCTTTTGGTGTGACCAACGCTCCGATGATGTTTATGGACTACATGAACAGGATCTTTCGGCCCTTCCTGGATAAGTTTGTCGTAGTCTTCATAGACGATATTCTCATTTATTCTAAGACTCAGGAGGAGCATGCCGAACACCTGAGGTTGGTTCTTGTTGTTCTGAGGGAGGAGCAGCTGTATGCCAAGTTATCCAAGTGTGAGTTCTGGATGGATGAGGTTCAGTTTTTGGGGCATGTGATATCCGCCCAGGGGATTGTAGTGGACCCAGCAAAGGTCGAGGTAGTGGTAAAGTGGGAAAGTCCTAAGTTGGCCACAGAGATCAGGAGCTTTGTGAGGTTAGCGGGCTACTATAGGAGATTCATAGAGGGATTCTCCAAGATAGTGGCACCTCTGACACTGCTTACTCGGAAGGACCAACCCTTCACTTGGACGGACAAGTGTGAGGAGAGTTTTCAAGTGCTTAAACGGAGGTTGACTAATGCTCCAATATTGGTAATTCCAGATGTTGGGAAACCATTTGAAGTCTACTGTGACACATCTCATCTTGGGCTCGGTTGTGTTCTGATGCAAGAGAAGAAGGCAGTGGCGTATGCTTCAAGACAACTTAAGGTGCATGAGCATAACTATCCCACTCATGACTTGGAGTTGGCAGCCATATTGTTTGCCTTGAAGATCTGGAGACACTGGTGCTCAGTTTCGCGTATTCAGTGACCACAAGAGTCTCAAGTACTTGTTTGATCAGAAGGAGCTGAACATGAGGCAGAGGAGGTGGATGGAATTCCTGAAGGATTAAGACTCCGAGCTCCTATATCACCCAGGGAAGGCAAATGTAGTGGCTGATTCCTTGAGTAGGAATACCGTACATGCTGCACACCTTATAATCAAGGAGGTGGAATTATTGGAGAAGTTCAAAGACATGAGGCTGCAGGTGGAGTTGGGGTCCAAGTCCATTAGGTGTAGTACCCTTACTGTATCTAGTGACTTCTTAGACTCAATCAGAGAGAGGTAGTTATTGGATGCCAGTCTAAACAGGGTCAGAGAACAACTTGGGTCAGATGAGGCCAGAGACTTTGCTTTGGGTGATGATGGCATACTTAGGTTCCAGAGCAGAGTATGTATACCTGACGATATTGAGGTAAAACGGTTGATCCTTGAGGAGGGGCATAAGAGTCGTCTTAGTCTGCATCCTGGCATGACTAAGATGTACCAGGATCTCAAGGAAAACTTCTGGTGGCAAGGAATGAAGAAAGATGTGGCACAGTTTGTATCCGCCTGTCTGACGTGTCAGAAGACGAAAGTGAAGCACCAGAGACCTAGTGGAATCTTACAGCCCTTGGAGATACCAGTGTGGAAATGGGATAAAATCTCAATGGACTTTGTGACCCATTTGCCACGAACTTTTAGAGGGCATGACACCATCTGGGTGATAGTGGATCGATTGACCAATAGTGCTCACTTCTTGGCGATGAACTTGAGGATGTCAATGGCCAAGTTGGCCCAGTTGTACATTAAGGAGACATTAAGGCTTCATGGGGTGCCTTCGAGCATAGTTTCCGACAGAGACCCACGGTTCACTTCTCGGTTTTGGCAGACGCTACATTGTGCTATGGGTAGCAAGCTCACCATGAGTTCAGCTTATCACCCACAGACCGATGGCCAATCTGAGAGGACAATTCAGTCATTATAGGATTTGTTGAGAATATGCACACTAGACCATTTGGGTGCTTGGGATGAGGTACTGCCCTTGATCAAATTTACCTACAACAACAGCTTTCATGTGAGCATTAGCATGGCACCGTACGAGGCTCTTTATGGCAAGAGGTGTTGGACTTCTCTCTATTGGTATCATGATGGGGAGGCAACGCTTGTTGGACCAGAGTTATTAGAACAAACTACCGAGAAAGTGAGGATGGTGAGGAACAGAATGCAGGCTTCTCAAAGTAGGCAGAAGGCTTACGCTGACTGTAGTGCTGGGAGTTCTCACAGCCTCGCTTAAGAGAGCCCTGCCTCGCCTAAGCGAGACAACCCCTCACCCAAAACTAAGGTCGCTCGCTTGAGTTAAACTACAGCAACGTCCCAAAGCTTTCACTCCTCCTCTCTTAGGCGAGTGACTCTCGCTTGAGTGAGACAGTGCCTCGCTCAAAACCAAAGCTCTCTGCCTGAGCGAGGGTTCGCAAAACCCCTGGTTTGCTCCTGCAAGTCTCACCTGGGCGAGTTACTCTCGCCTGGGAGAGTTACTCTCGCTTGGGCGAGAGTAACAGATCTCGCCACTGTTTCTCCAGCAACAGTCACATGCTCGCACCCAAATAACAGTACAAGGTCGTTCACAGATTCATCACAATCATATAGTTCATACAACACCCAACAAACTCTAAATCAGCCAGAGAATCATTCAAGACCCAAAACTCTAACTTCCCCGTACCTGGAAAAAGTTCAGTAAGGACCCTGACGACATGATTATGAGCACAACAACTCTAGGGATGAACTACAAGGCTGAAATAAAGGTGAACAGAACCAGTAGATCAGGTTAATAGAGGATCCTAACTGGGAATACGAAAGATGATTAAAGGGGAACCAGCACGACTTAGAAAGGGATACTTACGTGGAGCAACGAGTCCTCTTAGCTCAACATAACAGTGGAAGCAAACCACAGCAGAGAGGTTGACGGCTGCAGTTCTAGGTTCTCTGAAATGAGTGGAAAGTGTGAGTTAGGGCAACTAGGAATGGTTTTATCCTTTGGGCCAGCCTTTAGGCCTAATAGTTGTAAGGCAACCCGTAAAATGTTAGGGCAGAAAAACTAGGCCTTACATTCTCTCCAACAAGATAATTTTCGACCTTGAAAATAAAGACTTAACAAGTAAACAGATGTGGATGTGATTTTCTCATGGCCTCCTCTAACTCCCAAGTCGAGTCACCTGTCCTCCAAGGAGTCAGTTAGATTCACTTAGAGCGGATTAACTCCTGTGGTGAGAGTAGCAGGAGGCTTGTAATTCATTAAGGGCTAACCTTGTGGTGAGGGAAATTGATTCATGGTAACACTTGTAACACATAGCTCGGGGGTGAGCAGCTCGGGGGTGAGCAGAGGTATCCACCACAAGTGCAAGCATCCACTGAATCCGACCAGACTATATGTATCTGGATGAGTCGAGTCAGAGTCTAGTGTATTGTTTGAAAAGTCAGAACATGTTTGGATGATATATGAAATGCTTGGATTGTGTATTGACATATAACTACTTGATGAACTGTTTTGCTCTAGCTTACCCTGTTTGTTGTCTTGTTGTCTTCTTTTAGGGCCACGACCCATGTATTGGTTGTCCTTTAAACTTCCAGTTCGTTTCAGTTAAATTTCTGTATTTGTTTGGTTCGATATCATTGTATGCCTTGGTTCATCGTAAGGCGTTTTGTGGAAACTTTAAGATTGTGCTACTCTACTATTTTGTTGTGACACTTCCTTTAATTACGACTATTAATTAAATGGGGTGTTACACGACGATCATTATAGTATATTATTATCATAAATTTTCTATTATCATAATTTCCATACATATTTATATTATCTTATTTAATATTTTTATTTTTCAAATTGTTTACTCCTTACTTATTTATAAAAATTAAATTGAATATATTTTTTTAGTTTCAAATTCACCTGTCACAACAACGAAATTTTAAATTTATAATAAACTACTTTTAATAAATAAAAAATTTTAAAATTTTAATAAACAAAAATAATTTTTAATTTTTTTTAACTTTCTAAAATTAGAAGAAAAAAAAACTTGCTCATAGTTCGTCTCTCAGGGAGCCAAATTCCAGTAGGGATTCTGGAAAAAAAAATCACATTGTATTTTTGTTTGTCCGAGAAACAAATTTGTACCATATATAGTAAAACAGTGTATTTCATTAAGTAATGTTTGACAAGGTATATTGAATTTACTAAATTAAAAAAAGTGGTCCACTTTAATAAAAAATTATGAAATTATGTGTGCGTAAAATTTAAAAAGATAAAAAAATTTGGCAGGTAAATCCATCAACTCCTGTCACTAGACAAGTCAAGACCAATGACGTGATGGGACTAAATTGACTGGACCACCCGTTTTTTCCTCTAATATCTAACAAAATTGATTTTTTCACAAACAAATTCTCTGACAAAGTTGTCAATGGTACTAAATTTAATAACTTTTTTATTTTTTATGAAATTTATAAAAATAAAGTAATAAAATTTTGGGATTTTTCTAAAAAAATAATTGTTTGTCAAAGTTTGTCATACCAAACATTCTCAAAATACCATTTCCCAATATCTAAACCAAAATCATATACATTCTTACAAGCATGCCCCTCCTACTTCTACACTTCGTATTTTCCCAATTCCTTACACAAAGAACACTCATTTAAGCCACAAGTGGCATGTAAAATAATATTTGGTTAAGCCACGAGTGGCTTTTGGAAAGAAGTTTATGGAAATAATACTTTAATGAATTCAGTTATGAGTGGTTGAAAGCCAAAAGAATACCCTAGATTGATCCAAGAGTGATTTGAAAAAGAATATTTGATTGAGCCAATAGTACCTTATCAAAAGAGTACTCTAGGGGTTAATCAAGAGTGGCTATGAGCCCAAAGAATATTCAAATTATATTTCGCAACATTAGTCTACTTAGTGGAACTCATTAGTTTATTATTAAATGAATCAAATTAAAATTAGTAAGTGTACTCTCTACTCTTTTACTTTGCATGTTACTACCTGTTATAACATAAAGAGAGTCGTTGTGTCAATATATGAAATTGTACCTACTCGGTCCAATAATGCGGTCCAACAAGGCCCATTAAGCCTCAATAATATAGAGATATTATAAGATACACCCATAAGAGTGAATATTCTCATATTAACACTATCTATGACAAATATCAGTAGTATGATTACATCATGATATTCTTTAATATCATATATTTACAGAATATTTGGTATAAGAAATATGTTGGCAGAATATTATTATTATTGTTATTATTTAATTGAGGTAAGTCGTTATTTTACTAATATTATTCAATATCTCATTACTAGTTTTATCGCTTAGACCTATGGGCTCAAAAACCTTATATCTTCAAGAAAACACATATTCTCATACTTTAAAGATCATATCTCTCTTATTGACTTAAACGTCAAAGAGTCTTTTTGTAAGTGGATATTTTTCTATATTTCAACCTTTAGGAGCATCATATCGAAGTCTATCAAAGTCATCAAGATTTTTTCACATATCCAAAAGTTTGCCTGCCCAGTAAAACTACAAACCAAATATGTTTTCAAAGAAGTAAATCAACTCAGTTTTAAAGTTACATTTGTTAAGCTTCTTCGAACAAAAACACTATAAACTAAAACATTATACAGCCAAACACATTGGTTAACATTAAGGACAATAACAAGCGTTTTTAAAACTAAACAACAACAAAACTACGTATAATTAAAGATTAAAACATAAATAAAAAATTACTCAAAAAATTATCAGAGCCAAACTTACAAAATTTTTAAATTACATTATCAAAATTAAAATAAAGCCTATATCAATTACATATATCTATATTGTTATATAAAAATAAAATATATTTTATAACTAGCTTTTGTGTTAACTTCTAATTGAATAATTGTATCATTTAACAAATAAAAATATTTTATTCATTAAGTGAAGAGTGTCCTTTTACTGACAAAAAAAAAGTACGTAACTTCTCTACTTAAAAATTATACCACATAAATTTTGTAATATTCTATATTTTTTAAATTATATTATTTTAATTTTTCTCACTGCCCATTTTATAAAGGCATGTTTAACAAAAAAATTGATAAACTAATTAGTAGTAATTAAATACTGAACTTTTTTAGATTTCCAGTGAATAATTTCTTTTATTAAGAAGTGACTCAATATATACCAAAAAACGTTATTTTTAGAAATATTGATGATCAATTCAGTTTCATCATACTTGGTTGGTAAAATATTGTTAATTTGGCTAACTCAGTGTATTAATTTTGTTCGTATGCTGGATAGTTTGGATTTTCGAATTCTGGAATATAGTTGGGGTAAGGAATTTGAACTTGGGAAAGTGAAATTAATAGACCCTAAGAGGCATGTATGCTATTGTAGGACTAAGAGAAATGAGGTGGGTAGAATCCATATCAGTAGCGGGTGTAACATCCCTGTGGCTACCCCTCATCGGGTCCCAGAGGCTGTCAGGTTACTATAGCCCGATGCACCCCAACCCCTCACCCTTCTCCGTCCATTCATACTGGGTGGGTTGTTGCCAGTGGGAATCGAACCCCCAACCTGACCTTTAACACCTCTGGCTCACCAGCAGATGCTACCAGTTGTGCTAAGCCAGAGGTGTTAAAGGTCAGGTTGGGGGTTCGATTCCCACTGGCAACAACATACTCAGTATGAATGGACAGAGAAGGGTGATGGGTTGGGGTGTATTGGGCTGCAGACCTAACACAACCGGTTTGAGGGTGGCAGGTGGGATGCCTGGTAAGCCCAAGAGGATCCGGGGGTGTTACAGCGGGATTTTGAACATGATTATTTTGTGACATATTACAAACTTAAATTTGGGAAGATGTATAGTGGTAATATTCTATATGGATGTTTTATGATTGCCTATATTTTGGTGATATTTGTACTTACAGGCCACTTGATATTGCAATATATAAATTGAATAGATATATAATTTAATCTTATATAGTCAAATAAGCATATATTTATATAATGGCATTTGTTTTTTATACTCATGTTTGTTGCAATTGACATTTTTATATCAATGTAACAATAAACGTATGTATGCGAAAAGTTGAAGTTCAAAAACGAAGTTAAAGTTAGATAGAATAAACTTATACTTTGTTTAATACATTAAAATATTCTAATTTACGTTCGAAAAAATTAAATTTCAAAATTATATAAGTGACAGTAGACATCATGGCTGGATTTGTAATATCACTATAAAGAAACACTAAAGGAATTAGTAAAGAAACAATAATATAAAATTAATTAATATTAAAAAAAACATGAAAGTTAAAATTAACAAATCAGACAATTTAAATTATTTAGTCTTTACTTATTTCAAATTGTGAAAGACTTATAATAAAAAAAAAATGTAGAAGTATCCAAAATATAACAACAACCGAAAGGCAAAGGGCTGAAAACAAATGCTACCAATTCTATTTCTTAGTTGGGAAACTTTTCTAGAGAGTACTCTCACAACAAATCAATGACTTCCAGTTTTACTGTTTGTCATGTTGGGTTTATAAATCACAATAGCTTTTTATATAATACTACATCAAATGTTCTGAGTATAAAATTGATTTAGGAAAACAAAGAAAAGATTCATGTACAAATATTAGATTAGACCAGCATTAGTATTAATGAGACCTGTAATAGAAAAGGTTGCATACAAGTACTAAACTATTAATGAGGAATAACAATTTAAAGCTTCACTACTTATATAATTTAAACCTTCTAAAATGTTAAATTTTTCAACGCAAGTACTTATATATACAAAACAGAAGCTTCCAAAAGGGTAAACATTATGAAGTCCTTATAAGTTAAAGCTTCCAAAACAGTGCACTACTTATATACAAAACTGATTTACAGATTCGTCAATATTCATTTCTCCTTCTTATCACTTTGGTCATCTTAGTAGTTGATAATTGTCTTGATTGTTCCTCCTGTGACATGTCATCATCATTGGTCGATTCAGTGGACAATCTTTTTACAGGTGTTCTATAAACTTATGAATGAGGATCATGGTCTGTTGTACCTGAGAGATTATTCTACATAAGCACAAATGTGCATTTTATAAATATGAAAACTGTGAAAATATTAGAAGTAGAACTATTGGTATAAATAACCAAATTTAATTATGGTAAATACTTACAATAATCTATTAGTATCAACACTTAAATCACATGTGCTTTTCGAGCTAAAATCTGCAATCTGTATGATGAAATACATACAGTCAAAATTAGCAAATAATAAAAATAGAAATCATATCAATACTTACAATTTGGTTGTCACTGGAGGTTGGAACATGACAATCAATTTTGTGGCTGTCATCTACACATTGTTCAAGAACTACATAGAAGTACTTTTCTAACTTATGTGTACAACCTGTTACAAACTACATACACTACCAATTAGCAAAACATACCATAAAATTGAATAGTGCATTATTAACCATTACCGACCTTTAGCAGTAATTACCTCATTATTCTGGGATTATCTTAAAACACTAATATAAATAAAAAATTATAATCGATCACTAAATTTGTCATTAATTAATTAGAGAACAATTTAGTAATTAAGTTAGTTTGGTAGACAAAGCTTAGGTAGCTAATTTTTAGTTCCTCTATTTATATCTTAAAAATCTCAATTTCTTGGTCCCAACTTAAAAATATTGGAAAAACAAAAAACAAAGATTTAATCATGTCTTGGTCCCATCTTTATAACAAAATCTCAATTTAGTTCCTCTATTTATTTTTATCTAATTTTTTTTTGTTTCATTTAGAATGACCACATGTAATCTTAATTAGACAATAGAAGTTGAGATGAATTGAACGATAATTTTTTTTGTAATTTTATATAATTTTTAACTCATTTTCTTTTATATATTTTTTAAGAAAATTAAAGTTAATCATTCAACAGAACTTCCATGACTTTTGTCAGAAAATAATTACTTAGCATTTTAGATCCTAATTAAATAAAAAATTGTTTTTTGAACGGTTTAAGTGGTAGTGTGTTTAATATCAATACTCATAAGTTAATTAATAGTTATTGAACAAATACGAGAAACCAATCTATATCTCATTAATATACGAGAAACGATACATTAATTGTATAATTTTGTTTTTCCAGTTCTATTTCTATAAAATATTTAATCTTTTTTAATTTATAATATTCCTTTTAAGATAAATAAATATATTCAATCAAGTAATACTAACTATTTCATATATCAACATCATCTTTCAAATTATCGTTTCACAATTTTGAGAAAGCAATAAAACAGAAATTCAATGTTCGACATCAACAAATATAGATTTCTAGTTAAAATTGTATCATCAACAAAAACATTTAATGCAATTAGAGATTAAAAATGTAAGGCCAGTTTCATTTTTTTGCCCTAATGCTTAAGGGTTGGCCTTAATCTGTTGGGCCTAAAGGCTGGCCCATAGGGTGCTAAGGCCTTAAAGCTGCTAGGATTTTCCTTTCAGCCTCACTTTGGCAATCTGAACCTAAACACTGCCTCCCTTCCGTTTCAGAGCTCTGCTAGGGTTAGCCGTCAACCCTCTCCAAGCGAACTTCGACTTTTCCACTCCATGTAAGTTGTTCCTGAACTCGTAGTAGCCTTCCTCTAACTCTATAGTGGCGTTCCCTTGAGACTCATTTCAATAACCCGTTCTGCTCTATTTCTTGGTTTCCTTCCAGCCACTTATTTCGTTCCTAGAGCTGCTGCGTTCTTACGTTCTGTGTCGGGGGCGCGTCGGGATATCCTACTAGCTTATTTCCAAGTAAGGGAAGCTAGAACCCTCTATTTGTGTGATGCATTTTCTGTGGTTGTGTGTTAGTATCGTGATTGGTTGAAATTGCATGTTGTTGTGAACGTATGAGATGGTTGGAAATATTATTGGGTATGGAAATATAGCTGATGCAGGATGAACAATGGCGTGACCTGTTATTCTCGCCCAAGCGACTTGGTCTCGCCTAAGCAAGACTTGCAGAGAACCAACCCCGGCTCGTGCTCGAGCTCTCGCTCAGGCGGAGGGTCTTAGTTTTGAGCAAGGTGCTATCTCGCTCAGGCGAGAGACGCTTGCCTAAGCGAGCTCGCGTGGGAGTTCGAGGTTGGGTCGCTGCAGCTGCAGCGCAGGCGAGGGACCTCATTTTTGGGCGAGGAGTGGGCTTGCTCAGGCGAGGGAGGGCTCGCCTAAGCGAGTACGTGAGAAACACTCCATTTACCTCTGTTGCGATCTCGCCTACGTGAGGGCCTGTCGCTTGAGCGAGGGAACCCCTCTCGCCTGAGCGAGGGCTTCTAGCCTAAGCGATAGTTGGGCGAGAGGATGTGTGGGTACTGTTTCAATCTTTGTTTTGGGTATTAAATACATGCTTGGTTGTATTGCTATGCCAAAGTATGAAATGAATGAATATGCATGAAATGGGAGGGTGTGTGAGTTGTGAATGATGAACTTGTATAAATTCTTGTCATGTGATGAATATGAGATTGGTTGGTTATGAATGTGACATGGTAATGAGATGAGTTGAAACCCTATATTCATGGGTGGAGTACGACAAGTTGGTATGGATTTGACCTGGAACACGAAAGAGGATTGGTTATAAGGGTTGGCATGATATATATACATGCATGCTAAATATTACTTGGTTGTGTGAACATAATTTGGTCCGTGTCAGTGCGTAATCCTTGGGATCTCTTGGTGAGATTCTCAAGGTCGTGCTTCAGTAGTCGGGACGTAATTCCATGACCCCTGTTAGTGGGTGTCCATGGTGGTGCCCCATCTATATAACTTGGTAAGGATTGCATCCTGACACTCTAAGGAGTCAGTTAGTCTCACTTAAAGCGGACTGACTCCTATGGTGAGAGTAGCAGGAGGCCTGAAACTCATTAAGGGCTAACCTTGTGTGTGAGGGAATTGATTCATTGTAACACTTGTAACATACAGCTCGGGGGTGAGCAGAGGTATCCACCACAAGTGCAAGCATCCGTTGAATCCGACCAGGTTATATGTATCCGGATGAGTCGAGTCGAGTCTTAGTGTATTGTTTGAGAAGTCATGACATGCTTGGTTGATATGTGTGCATTGGACTGTGAAAATATATCTGACTGTATTGATGGAATCTTTTTGGCTCTAGCTTACCCTTTCTTGTTTGAATGCCTTGTATGTTATCCTTCTACTTTTGCGACGATCATCAATTTATTGATGGGAGCAGATGCGAGAGGTACTCATGGCCAATAAGGGAGAGAGGATTGGTTTCTTCCATTGCTTCACTACTTCGTTGCAGATCAATAAGGTATATGGTTGGTTTTGATGATCAATTCAGTTTCATCATACTTGGTTGGTAAAATATTGTTAATTTGGCTAACTCAGTGTATTAATTTTGTTCGTATGCTGGATAGTTTGGATTTTCAAATTCTGGGATATAGTTGGGGTAAGGAATTTGAACCTGGGTAAGTGAAATTAATAGACCCTAAGAGACATGTATGCTATTGTAGGACTAAGAGAAATGAGGTGGGTAGAATCCATATCAGTAGCGGGATTTTGAACATGATTCATTTTGTGACATATTACAAACTTAAATTTGGGAAGATGTATAGTGGTAATATTCTATATGGATGTTTTATGATTGCCTATATTTTGGTGATATTTGTACTTACAGGCCACTTGATATTGCAATATATAAATTGAATAGATATATAATTTAATCTTATATAGTCAAATAAGCATATATTTGTATAATGCCATTTGTTTTTTATACTCATGTTTGTTGCAATTGACATTTTTATATCAATGTAATAATAAACGTACGTATGCGAAAAGTTAAAGTTCAAAAACGAAGTTAAAGTTAGATAGAATAAACTTATACTTTGTTTAATACATTAAAATATTTTAATTTACGTTCGAAAAAATTAAATTACAAAATTATAAGTGACGGTCATGGCTGGATTTGTAATATCACAATAAAGAAACACTAAGAGTGTGTTTGGATAGAGTATTTTAATAAAGCAATTCATTTTTTTGAAGAATTTAGATTTCTTTGTAATGAAATGCTTTGTTTGGATAGAGAAATTAAAAAGCATTTCAAATGCAAGCAGTTTTTTGAAGGATTTCAATTAGCTAAATTAGTATAAATTCAAATACCCTCAAAATAGGTGGAATTTGAAATTTTTCCCACTCAACCTCACATTCTAGATGATCCGAACGAGCACGATGACATGGACGTGCCCGACGATCCGAACGTGCCCGATGACCCAAACGGGCCTAACGACCTGAACGTGTCCGACGACCCAGACGGGCCCAGCGAACTGGATGGGCCCGACGACCCAAACGGGCACGATGACCCAGACAAGTTTGACGACCCAAATGGGCCCGACAATCTAGACGGACCCGATGGCCCGGACGGGCCTAATGACCTAGACGGGCCAGACAACCCGGATGAGCCCGATGACCCGGACGGGCCTAACGACCTAGACGGGCCAAACAACCCGGATGAGCCCGACGACCCAAACGAGCTCGACGACCAGGATGGACCCTTCCAAATCATTGGGCCCGACGACCCGGAAGTGCAGGATGATGCAGACAGGCTCTACAACCCGGACGAGCCCGACGACCTGGACCGGCCCGACGACCCGAACGAGCCCAACGACCCGGACATGAACGATGACCCGGACGGGCCCGATGACATAGACAGTCTCGACGATCTAGACGGGCCCAAGGACTCGTACGACCCAGACTATCCGGACGGGCCTGACGATTTGAAAGGGCCTGTACGAGTTGTCGGGCCCGTTCGAGCCTTGGGCCCGTCTAGGTCATCAGGCATGTCCAGGTCGTCGAACGTGTCCAAGTCGTCTAGGTCATCGGGCACGTCCGGGTCGTCGAACGTGTCGAGTCGTCGGGCACGTCTGGGTCCTTGGGCCCGTTCGGGTCCTCGGGCCATCCTAGTCGTTGGACCCGTTCGGGTCTTTGGGCTCGTCTGGGTGTACGGGCTCATTTGGGTATTTGGACCCGTCTGGGTACTCAAACCTGTCTAGATATTCGGCCCTGTCTGAATTGTCGTGCTTGTCCAGGTCGTCGGGCCCGTTCGGGTCGTCGGACCCATCTAGAGCATTAGGCCAATGACCTAGACAAGTTGGACCGGGCCATATTGACGAACTTGACGGCACAATCGTGCAGTATGGGCCGTCATGCCTCTAGATCATCGGGCCACCCAGCTTATATGGTCGAGTTTGGCTGCCTTGATATATGCATTGTTTGCTTATATGGTCGAGTTTGGCTGCCTTGATATATGCATTGTTTGCTTATATGGTCGAGTTTGGCTAGGTGTGGTACAATTCTAATTAGTCTTGTTTTGTTAATAGTAGTCATTTTCCAAGCTGCCAATTGATATTGGGCCTGCGACCCAATTCTCCTCCACACCTCCATGCTAGCAGCCAACAAATTCTTTAGCAGCAGCGACAATTGGGCCTGCATATAGCAGCCTAATTGCATCAAGCAGTCTCTAATTTGCTGTTGCAGCCAACATTATGGATTCCGTGTCTGTGGCCAATAGTGATTTAAGGCATCATGCGCCCTTCTCTTTTATTGGGCCTGCACTGAAACTACTTCCAGCACCACAATCCTGCTGCAGCCAACACCACGACACGAGCCCAATTCTACCACTTATTTGCGTGACCAACCAAACACGGAACACACAACTCTCCTCTTCACATTTCACTCTGCCAGCCAAACATCACGCAAACCTTCACAACGGCTAGGGTTATTTCACGCTGTTGAGATTCACTCAACCTTTTTGTGGCCTCCTTCACACGTTTCTTCTTCCTTTAGATTAGGTTTCCGTTCACGGCCTTCCATACGTTAGCGTTAGGGTTTCACATTTCTTCCCCAACCTTTAGCCGTTAGGAAACATTGTTAGACAGCTTTAATATCTGTTTTTCTCGGTTGCCTTTTCATCTATAAAAGGCAAGCCGTCATTTGTAATCTTCAGCTTTTGATGAATGTTAGTTCGGTTGAGATCACTCCCACTGTTTGTCTTAGCTCCCGTTTCCCTTTAGATGAGGATTTCTCCTCCTAGGGTTACCAAACCAGTGAGATACGAGAGCAATTCGAATGTTGAACACCATAACTGAGTCTTCTGTTGTGTTTTCCCCTCGCCTTTGCGAGTTTTGATCGGTGGAACGCCGATTGGAGAGATTTTCCGGCGAGTACTGCGACGGAGGAGCCTCATCAAGTGGTATTCAGAGCCACTCGGTTCTCGGATGTCTTCAAAGCTAAGTATTCGACCCTTATCTTTACTATTTTTCTCTTTATATGTTCGATTCCATCTTGTTCGTGATTATTTGAGTATGATTCTCCGTTGATTTCGTGCTCTTGATGTTTTTCTTGCTGAAATTGATTCAAGTTTGCTTGTTCTGATTTGTCTGAATCAATACTACGATGAAATGTATAGATTGTTGAATCTGCCGCTCCAATGCATGTCAAATAGGTTTTACTTTCAATTTGCTTACCTAGCTTTCAGTTTTATAATCTCGTATTTTGTCATCAGTTTGTGTAATTCGTTTTATATGTCATTGATTCCATAGATTTGTCTCTACTTTTTGTGTGTTGTTCTACTTTTCATTTGTAATATGTTTAGTCTTGTGTCTGCGTCTGTGTTTTGTGGAGTTCCTTAATTACTATTAGATCATTGGCGATTGTTCTACAGTGTATGATTCTAGTTGTTCCTGTTTACTTCTGCTAAGTTTGCTACTGATTGCTTTGTTCTGTTGTTGAATTCCATTTCCTGTCCAAGTGCATTTGCGTTTCTATTTCACTTTGAATTTGTTGCTTTCTTGAAATTAAAATTGTTGTCCAAGGATTGCTGTGACCGACACACCTCAATCGCATTCCATCACGGTAATCTAAGTCATATCAGACTTTATGTGTGGAAATGCAAGTTTGGTCATGTGAAGGCATAGGCTATGTTAGCACTTTGTTCTTGAATACTTTGTTTTCAACAAATGAGTCCTATCTCGTGATTGATTTTTGAGTGCTCTACATAGAGTCGTATCCATCTATTTGAAGTAAAATCCTGTTGATCCTTCTTTGCGTTTTGGCTTACAGTGGATACTTACTGTTGTGTAACAAATTCAGTTTTGCCCTATAATTTTGTGTTGGTGCATTCTGGATTAACTATCTTTGTGGATACAATCTGCTATGCAGACTTCACCCTTGACCGTTCTATTTTGGCTAAATCATACCTATCTGTTATGGTTGAGTGACTTAGTTTTTGGCCATTTCTGTTTCCAATTCATTAGTTGATATGTGTGGAAAAAGTATTTCAGTTTGTTAATTGGAAAAATCTTGGCTGATTGGCTATGTGCTTTTCTTGTTTGAACAGTTTCCAGTTATTCGACATTAAATCTATTTTGCTCACTTCTATTTGCTATATCACAATTGTTTTTGTATCTGTGATTGGCCTAGACTGTGCATCTGTCATATATCTGCAGTTTCATTTTTTTGCTTTGATTGTGTTGGCACAATTTCTGTGAACTTTGATGTATAATTCTGCTAGTTCACTACACTAGTTGTGCATTTCTTTGTTGATTCTTGTTGCAATCTGTGTCATATTAACTGGATTCTAGTTTACGCAATTTTGCTGTATACTGTTGAGTTATATCTATTGGCCGATGGATTCCTTTCTTGTATGTCTGTTTCCATTGTTTTTAAGTTGAATCACCTTTGAACTCTGTTATATGCATTTGATCATTGATTTAGCAGTAGCACATTGGCACTGTGTCAGTTGTGTTTAAAATCTTTGAGAGCTGAAAAGAAAAGGAGAAAGAAATCAGTGGAAAAAGAATGTATAATGAGAAAAAGCATCTGAAAGAGAGTGATTCAGTCTTGATTGAATTTGAACACATTATTTGTTTCAACAAAATACAAGTTGATTTGCACAGTTCCGCAATTGAATACTTCTCTTTTCAATGTCAATTGCATATGCCCTTGATTCAACTTGTTTTGAGTCTTTGTTTGATTTTAGCTTTGTTCATCAAATTCTAGATACATTCCATAGGTTCCTTTTGTGTGCCTTCTTTATTGGTTAGCTTATTTTCTTGTTTGTCTTTATTGGCTCTCCATTGAGTTTGTCATTAAATCCATCACTTGATGTTGTCCTTACCTCAAATTTGAACTTTTATTGTTTTTTGCTTTTTACTCTCAAAAGTGACTGACTGCTCACTGCTCATTTGCTCTTGGTTCATTTGGATTGAAACTCACTATTTTTGGTAGCCTTGTAGGTGATCACCTTTATGAAAGGTGCAACTGTGGTGAGGAAAAATAAATTTAGTGGACACCGAGAAGAAAAAGGAGTGAGCTGGGACCTTTAAGGAGGAGTGCAAACACTTGAGGGTGACATATTTGGAGGTTGGACCGAGAGCTTGAGAGACATAGCTTAATTATTTTCTTTTGTATTGATGTTTTCATGTCACAGTACTTTGGGGTTGTAAATGTTCTTTATTTCAGTTTTTTCTTTTCATTTGGCTTAGGTGGGAAAATGCTTTAGAGCAATCCCAACCTAGCTTGGTTTGTAATAGTTTTTAAACGTGTAGTGTGAGACTCAAGGGGTTCCAAAGGCCATTTGAATTTTTACTTAGGATTTTCGTCTAGTTTATGTTTTTAGTCTTTATGTTTTATGTTTTCAATGTCCAAGTTTTGTGTGATTTGTTTGATTGTTTCTATTTTTTAGGTCACCGTGATATCTATGTGCTATGTGTTTAACACCTAGTTGACCTTCTTTTGGTCTTTAGGTTTTATTTGGTCCACACACTTTGCAAAATTATTTTCACACAATCTGTTTTCTCTAGAATTTTATTGAGAATTTTTTGTGAAAGTTGTTTAGAAATCTCTGGCTATGAAAGACTTGGTTTCTAAGCTTGTAAAAGAGACTCACCTCCCTTTCCTGGGAGTATTTCTAGACTATTTTCACTCGATTTTCTCTTTACGAATTCGTACATTCTTTTGTGCAAATTTGTTTGGATAAAAGTGTTTCAAAAAAAATTGTTTGTAACATGAGTTTTTCTTCTTCTAGCTGTATGCATTTAGATGGGCATAGTAGTGTGCATTTAGGTAGGCATAATCGTAGTTATGAGTTACATCATACCATTCATAGTGACATTCCATTCTTTGGGGAAGATATAGGACCAATATCATTTAGAGATTGGATGTGGGATACTGAGAAATTGGTGCAACAATGTTTACTAAGTATAGTCAAATAGACATTCTTAGGCATGTTACTTCTAGGTTTGTAGAACGTGCATTTGATTGGTGGCCAGAGAGGCAATATAAAGTGAAAAAGGGGATAAAATCATGCATCAATACATTTTATGAATTAAAAACATGCATGTGGAAACATTTCATTCCCCCTTCATTTAGGATCACAAAAGAGCAACAAGCTAGGATATAAGACTTCATTGACATTGGGGATGCATTCATCCAAAACATTGCTACGTTTTCTAGACTAGAAAAAGATTTTAAGCACAATTTGGACTTGCTCTTGAGGGAACAAAGAAAGAGAGAAAAATATAAGAGAGAGCAAGCAAAACTTGAAAAGCTTCACGAGTATGAAAAGAAGAGAGAAAAAGAACAGTTTGAGAAGCTTTGCGCTCAAAGAGAACAAGAGGAACAAGAGATAAAAGAGAGGAAGAAACGAGATGTGGAAGAAAAGGCTAGAGAGGAGAGTCTAAGAAAAGCCAAAGAAACGAATGAGAGAAAAGAATTAGAGGAAAGAGAGAACATAAGACAAGAGAGTGAGCTAATACAATCTCAAGTGGTTGAGTTAAAGCTCATTTCAAAAGGAAAAAAGGGAACTCATTGTTAAGGATTTGGTGTTCCATCCTTCACTAATCCCTTCCATTAAGTTCCAATTTTCAAAGGGAGTTCTTCCATCTTTAAACTCTATTCACTTTCTCATTAAATCTTTCAAGTTGTTTTTCTCTCCAACATTTTGTTTCCCATCTCATTCCCTTATTTCATCCTCCTCCACATCTTGTGCAAACACACACTTTGACTCTAAATTTTTTTTCAAATATCATCTTCATCAAAGTGTGAGCCATTATTTTTGTGAAGTGGGCCTAATACCAACTTTTTCAAAATTTGTAAGCCACTTTCACAAATTTCCCAATCAAGTTTACTGCATGGTCATTATAATTTTAATGTTATTTTGTTTGATGATTATTACAGATTTTGTAAGACCTAAGAAAATGAAATAGTTAATTAAATAATTATTTAATAAATGCGGGTAATAGAAGCCTTTAAGGCATTTAATGTAGAGAGCTATGATGTGGAAAAGTACTAGCTCAAGTGGTTGAGAGTACTTAATTGTGTGAGAGGGCTTGTGTTCAAGTCCTAAGTATGCTAATTGTGTTTTATTTTAATTTAATTTATGCATTATTTTGATGATATACTTGAATGCTAGACGTGATAATAAAATCCTAAAATTGTAGGAATTATCACAAATATGAATTGGTTGTGCATTTGACTTGGTAATTGTTGGGTTGTGGATTCAAACCTTGCTAAGAACAAAACTAATTTTCTTTTTGGCAAATTTCTTTTGCATGGTATTGAAGAGACGTAGAAACCCTAGTTGTATAGGGAGGCAGCCTAATGGGCTAGAAACAACCAAATAATGGTTCATGATTAGCTATTAACATGGCACTTAAAGGTAATTTTCGTTTTAGCATTAAGCACACTCAATTAGGGTAGTAAGTAAGAGAGAGAGGGCTAATTAAAGAAGAAAAGGGTGCTGCAATTTCGTGTAAGGGCTAGGCACGAAATTTCCAGAAGAGTAATACTGATTGCAAGGAGTGGTGAGACTGAAGAACGTTGTTGGAGTGCAAAAGAAGGCTAAGAGAGGTTTTGGGTTAGAGACACATTAAGAATTCAATTTTAGAGTAAGGATTTCAGGTAAGGGAAGTTGTCTCTTATGTGTTTATTTCGTATTTGAATGATTATGGTCTGCCAAGTACAATTGCATGAACTTTTCCCCATTCTGACACTGTTTTTCGTGGTTTCTGGACTTTTACCCAGAAACCGCCTGTTGGTCATGAATATGCCGCCAGGAAATGCCTCTTTGTTGTCCAGTTTTATGGGTTCTGTTACCATCCGCCTGGCGGCCAAGGTGGGTCTGCTAGGCGTCGCTTCGTGATCGCTTTTGTTTTGGGTTATGTTTCGTGAATTGTGATGCTATGACTCTTCATTTAGATGGCTATTCTTGTGAAATTGTGTGTTGACATTGTGTCATCATAGTTATGATGTGGGGATAATTAAATCATGAACGTGAGTATGAGACGAGTAGGTTAAAACTTATGAAAGAATTAGAACTAAGGAAAAGAGGAATCAATTTCGTTAGGGTTGGATTTATATGATGTCATTAGTTGATTATACGCCTGGAATTGTAATGATCGTGAACTACTAGACTGTGCATGACATACTGGTTTTGGTGGGTTAACAAAATGGTATTCCATGGCATAGAGGAACCTGGTTTTCCTAGGAACTGATGTGCCGCCTAGAATTTCGGGGTCTGTGATTGAGAGAGAGAGAGAGCTAGTGAATTGAGTTATGGGGAAATTATTAGAGGTAAGGTGATGAGAAGGGTGTATTAAAGCCGGGAATGGAAAGGATTAATGAGGAGAATCCGGTGGCGGATAGTCTTGTATGTGAGTGAGAAATAATATTAAAGGGAAGAGTAAGTAGGAGGAAGAATGCTTCTAATAGAAATGATGCAGGCTTTGGAAACATAGTTCATTACTTATGTGTACAGGGTACTTGGTGATCATGATATATGGGGTTGTGTGTCCTTCGTGATTTCTATGAATGGTGGGATGATGTGTGATTTCGCAATATTGGGGGTGAACATAACTTATGGTTTGCATAGTGGAAGTTAAATATGTTAGGCACATGTTCTGATATTATTTCCGACCAGTAGAATTATGATATGTGAATTGTACGCTTACTAGGTTGGTAGGTGCTGCCATAAACTTGACTGAATTCTTATATAATAATTGTTCAATTGGTAAACTAGAGATTTGGAATAGAGGAATTGGAAATTTTAAGGCGTGGGTTCATGAATCATAGAGGGGTAGCTTAATGCTAATAATCTTATCTGGATCAAAGAGGACACATCTAGACACTTAGGTGTACATATAATCATAAGTTTTTAATTAGTTTGGATGCTAAAAACCAGTAGGAATACGCTACTCATATAGCACCTGGTGGCACGGGTAGGTGCGCCAGGCGATATAACATCCAGGGAAGTACCTGCATTGTGTAGCGCCTGGCGGCAAGGCGTGACCCACCAGGCAGACGATGTTCAACAAAGAAGGTTGAACTAACCTGGCGCCAAGCGGTGAGGAGTGAACCACCGGGCGGTCTGGACCAGTTTTGCCTGGCGGCGCTTGGTGCTGCACCGGGCGAAAATCCAACAGACTATGACTTGTGTATGTGTTGCATTTTAAAGCAATGATGTTATGCTTGGATCGGGAGATGTTGTGCCATGAGCGGGTAGGTTCATGGATGGTGGTTAACATGTGATGGTATGCGTAGGGAGGTTCATATCCAGTTACTCTCGCATGGGGATACGAGCGAGGTAGGTTTGTATGTTCCGTGCTCACGCTTGAGAGATGTTGCGTGCGGGGAGGTACGTGACTGATGGATCACATGTGTTGGACTACGGACGGGTAGGTCCGTGGAGCAGGACTACGAGCGTGGAGGTTCGTAGAGCAGGACTACAAGCGGGGAGGTTCGTAGAGGCAGGACCACGAGCGGGCAGGTTTGTGTGAGCATCATATTCTCGAGTCCAAAGCTAACCATTTGTGTGATTTGAAGACTGAGAAGTCTTGGGGTTAAGGTCTTGGCCAAGAACTAAATAGGTTAATTAAGATGGGTGTCTTATTTATAATCTGTGATTATATATGTTACTTTTATTTTTATCAGCTCACCCTTTTTGTTTGTATATGGCAATGATTGTGTGATTCGTTACACGGGAGCAGATGTTGATATAGGTGATGCTGAGGATGCTCAAGCGAAGGAGTGAGGGCTAGCTAGGATTAAAGCTAGGGATTTTCATTATGTTATCATTTATGTTTTGGACTTCGGAAGTTGTAAAGTTTTAATACTACGATTTTAATAGTTTTGTCGCGATGTTTAAACATTTTAAATTTTCCCACGTTTTGGGAATAATAACATCTTGACGTTTTAATTTCTTTTCTTTAATTACTTATTTATTTAAGTAATATTCCTTAGGGATGTTACAAATTTATTTTTGATCCTGGTGGAACCATAATTGGTTGTTGTGAGCTTTATCAACCGTCTTGATCTGAGGACAAATCCTCTTCAAAAGGGAAGGGATGATGTGACCCCAAGAAGGCTTATAGCATTAGGCTAACGCCTAGGCCCCTTCCTTTTAATTTCTTTTATTTTAATTAAATAAAGGTTGATTCTAATTAGTCTTTTGTTAATTGTAGTCATTTTCCAAGCTGCCAATTGATATTGGGCCTGCGACCCAATTCTCCTCCACACCTCCACGCTAGCAGCCAACAAATTCTTTAGCAGCAACAACAATTGGCCCTACATATAGCAGCCCAATTGCATCAAGCGGAGTCTCCAATTTGCTATTGTAGCCAACATTATGGATTCCGTGTCTATGGCCAATAGTGATTTAAGGCATCAGGCGCCCTTCTCTTTTATGGGGCCTGTGTTGAAACTGCTTCCAACACCGTAATCCTACTACAACCAACACCACGACACGAGCCCAATTCTTCCACTTCTTTGCGTGACCAACCAAACACGGAACGTGCAACTCTTCCATCTTCACATTTCACTCTGCCAGCCAAACATCATGCAAACCTTCACAGCGGCTAGGGTTATTTCACGTTGTTGAGATTCACTCAACCTTTTCGTGGCCTCCTTCACGTGTTTCTTCTTCTTTTAGATTAGGTTTCCATTCACGGCCTTCCATACGTTAGCGTTAGGGTTTCACATTTCTTCCCCAACCTTTAGCCGTTAGGAAACATTGTTAGTCGACTTTAATCTCTTTTTTTCTCGGTTACCTTTTCATCTATAAAAGGCAAGCCATCGTTTGTAATCTTCAGCTTTTGATGAATGTTAGTTCGGTTGAGATCACTCCCACCGTACGTCTTAGCTCCCATTTCCCTTTAGATGAGGATTTCTCCTCCTAAGGTTACCAAACCAGTGAGATACGAGAGCAATCCGAGTGTTGAACACCATAATCGAGTCTTCCGCTGTGTTTTCCCCTCGCCTCTGCGAGTTTTGATTGGTAGAACACCGATTGGAGAGCTTTTCCGGCGAGTACCGCGATGGAGGAGCCTCATCAATTGTCACCATGAATCATGGAATTGATCAGAAGCAAAATTGAGCATAACCATGCATCATGCAAGTTCAAAAAAAATAAAAAGACATAACATGTGTTAACATTCCAATGTTCAAAACATGAATCATTGTCACCATGAATCATGCAATTGATTAGAAGCAAAATTAAGCACAACCATACATCATGCAAGAAAAAAAAACATGTGTTAACATACCAATGTTCAAAACATGAATCATTGTCATCATGAATCATGCAATTGATCATAAGCAAAATTGAGCATGACATGTGTGATCATGTAACACCTCTTTCCCGTGTCTTGCACATTATGCGTCATGTAATTGATAAAAAGAAAAATTAAGCATAACATGTGTCACCGCACCATATTAAAATTGATCATATCTTGACATCAAATCAAGTTTCTTTATAATAAAAATATACCAAAATATGAAATTCAATATACACATTATCCTCTCACTCTAAGTCAAGGTTCAAACACCACACGAAGGCTCTCACCTTATTTCACACGAACTAGATTTTTTAGTCCCCATGCTCAATATTTCAATCCAAAAAAATCATTTTTGAGTCCTCGTGCTCAATCGTTTTTAATCCAAAATATGTTTTGAGTCCATGCTCAATATTTCAATCCAAATATATATATATATATATATATATATATATATATATATATATATATATATATATATATATATATATATATATATATATATATATATATATATATATATATTGAGTCCCCATGCTCAATATTTCAATCCAAAAAAGTCATTTTGAGTCCCTATGCTCAATCTTTCAATCCAAAAAAGTCATTTTGATCCTCGTGCTCAATCATTATTAATCCAAAATCTATTTCGAGTCCCTGTGCTCAACTTCTCCATAAAAATATCATTTTGAGTCCTCAATCTTTTAATCAAAAAAATCATTTTGAGTCCTTGTGCTCAATCTTTCAATAAAAAAAAATCATATCGATTCCTTGTGCTCAATCTTTTGAAAAAAAGGAATTGCATGTTGAGTTTTTATGCTCAATCCTTCCATCCAAATAGGTCATTTTGAGTCGCCATACTTAATCTTTCAATCCAAAAAAAAAAACATTTTGAGTCCCCATGCTCAATTTTCATTTAAAAAAGTCATTTTGAATCCCCATGCATGCTCAATCTTCCAATAAAAAAAATCATATCGAGTCCTCATGTGCAATCTTTCAATAAAAAGAAAGAAAGAATCATATTGATTCCCTGTGCTCAATCTTTTGAAAAAAGGAATTGCATTTTGAGTCTTTGTGCTCAATCCTTAAAAATAAGGGGGTCATTTTGAGTCCTTTTGCTCAATCTTTAAATCCACACCAAAAAATCATATCGAGACCCCATGCTCAATCTTTCAATCATCTTTTGACAACAAGAAAAATTCATATTGAGTTATCTGTGTTCAATCTTTTAATTCAAAATTTATATTGAGTCCCGCACTCAATATTTCAAAAAATTTATACTGAGTCTCTAGGCTCAATCTTTTAAACCTAAACAAATCATTTTGAGTCCTCGTGTTCATTCTTTTAATCCAAAAACCATTTTGAGTCGTCGTACTCAATCTTTCAATCCAAAAAATAATACATTTTTGTCCCCGAGCTCACCCTTCCAATTTTGAGTCCCTGAACTCACCCTTCCAATTTTGAGTCCCTACACTAACTCTTTTAATTCACACAAACTGCGTTTGAGTCTACACACTCACTCTTTTAACCCATTAACTACATTTTGAGTTCCCTAACTTACTTTGTTAATTCACACGATCTGTGTTTGAGTGTCTGTACTCACCCTTCAAATTTGCACAAACTACGTTTTGAGTCTTCGCACTCACTCATTTATCCCATGAACTACGTTTTGAATCCCCACAATAATTGCTATCAAATAAAAAAAAAACTTCGTTTTGAGTCTCTGTGCTCATTCTCCTCCCAATTGTGCACACCATGCTTTCTTGCTTTTAAGTCAAGGTTTTTACACATTTATGAGGTTTTCACATATTGTTTGGTTATTTTATTAAAGTTTTAACATTTAACCCTCACTCCCCTCTTAAAAACTCGAACAAAATTGTTGTTTCTATCTTTACTTATCTTTTACCACAATAATAAAAAAATGTAAAATTTTCATATTATATAGTAAAACTTAAGTAGAGATGGACAACTATTAACACCCAATTTTGTCCGGATCAATACATTCTATTTCAGAAATTAATTAAAGATGAATGTTTAATTTATTTGAAAAAGAAAAGAAAATTAAAAGAAATAATAATAACAAACAAACAAAATAAAAAAATCATAAAATATATTTCTTCTTACATCTACAAATTTTGTGTTTACATCCCTTTCAAAATGGACTTGGTCCAAAAGCTATTTTCTATACTCCCTTGTTTTAATTCACACACCCATTCAATCCTTCCACTCTCACGTTTCCACATGGCCCACCTTTTCTCTCTCCCTTTTATTTCCGTATCCTAATACATCACTTAAAATCCTTTCTACTCCCATGATGACACTTGTCCCACTTTCTTCTCTCTCAACTCACCTTTCAACTCACGCACACAAGAGAAAAAGGAAATAGTCTCATCACTTTAGTCTCTTCCCAACCACCTACACCCTCATATGATTACCTATCCAAGGTACCAACAGAGGACTCGATTTTTTCGATCACCTTTACACAACCCCATCTGGATCTTCTCCTTCCAAGGGGACCACACAGAAAAAGACGAATTTTCCAAACATTCAGGAGAACGCACTCTTCTCATCTTTTTCCTTCTTCCCCTCCATTAACAACAAGACCAACACCAACTATATCATCTCATTAGGATATTACATATTTAAAGAAATAAAATAAAGAAAATACTAAATACTCGTCATTTAATAAAACATCATTTCCCAAAAATGCGAGAAATTTAAAACTTTATTAGATAAATAAATAATCCAAAATCCATAAATTAGAAAACTGGAAATAATATAAAATATGTCATAAGCTTTTACAATTTATTTCAAAACCATAAAATATAAAAGCTCCCCAAGCTATCCCTGCTCCGTAGCTAAGCCTCACCAAAACCACCTGCAACAACATCGTCTGCTCACGTGTACCGCATACACGATCATCGCCAACCACAAACAGATAGGGTGAGCTTAACAGAATAATCATATAAATACATATACATATATTAAACACACTTATCATACAATCACACCAGAGAGATTCCATCATTCGATTTCATATCACATGGCCACCACCATGTTATTCGTGTTCTACATCTTCTAGTGATTACTTCAAGGTGTCTTGCTGCCACACCTATCGGCCACAACCGATAGAGCACGTGCAGGAAACCATGCTACGGCTCATACACCACAATGCCAGGTGGAGTTCCCATATACGAACATAATTTGTAACGTCCCAAGACTACCAAACTCGTAAGCTAATTGTTGAGGAGGGCAATCTATCTGGACCCATCTGTACTAGCCACAACCAGCACACTCACACGGTAACACTCGCCAACCCGAGCTCAACTCAAGGGTTCCTCGTGTTCGTTCGCCATCTAGAGCTCAACTCGAGGGATGTCATTCCGAGCTACACTCGAGGAATGCCACGTGCTTAACCCCTATCCCGAGCTCAACTCAAGGGATACGTTCTAAGCACAACTCAAGGAACACCAACAAACCAACCTTGGAAGCACCACTAAACTTTGTAGATCACGCACTCCAAAGCAAGCAACCCAACTCGCATCACGGTATCGCCTGACGCATTTGGCCTCCAAACCGCCTGGCGGGGGACACTTACCGCCAGGCGCCTCACGCCTCTGATACCTCTGTTCGTGCAAGTGTTGCCTGGCGGGACACCCCTTGCCGTCAGGCGTCTCGCGTTCCAGTCTTCCTCTGTTGGGTAACTTTCGCCTGGCAGGTCACATTTTTTCACCAGGCGCCACACCAGTATTGGCGCAGTACTGGTTCTGGTTTGGCTTTAGGTGTTGTATTCCATTCCCTTACTCACATCTTTACTCAACCAATCCAGTCCTTATCTCTTGGCTCAATAAAATCACCTACAATACACTATCGTCCCCCCAATTAATATACACAGAATTTCACATTCACAATCATCTCCCTAAAAAATCCTTACTAACACATAGGCTTTGGGTATTCCATACTTTATACACTTGATACAAGCCAAACGTCAACGTTAATTCAAAACACTACTAGTACCACTCAGTTAAGTCAATGCTTTGTCCTATTCTATAGTTAATAGACTTAAGTTTATCCATTGAACTCTTACATACACATATTCATGAACTCCTACTGCTTATCACACCAATCCACCACCATTCTTCCTCTGCACCATCAAACTAATTTCCCACTGAATTATGCTTCCTGTCACTCTGGTAATCCCATTTCTAATACATCCTAATTAGACTTTAGTAATATTTCCACCAATTTCCCCACATAAACAATTCCCCAACATCCTTCACTTTTAAAATTATACTTTGTATGTCCCAGATGAATTATTCCAGCCACCAATGTACACCACAACACCCAGAACCAACACCTCACCTTGCAGCCACATAGATTCACTGTCCCTGCATTGGCGCCTAGCGGCAAGCCCCGTGCCGCCAGGCGGTGCATCAATTTTCTGGAAATTTTCCAGAATTCCTGCACCTACGAACTCTAACCTTTCCCAATTTTTCCATTCCTTGCACATCTCCAATACTTCTCATGCCACTCACTTGTAATCATAATAGTTCATAGTCTACCCACGTCCATTAACATTTTTCCAAAGCAATTCAATCGCTAATGATCCTCACGACATCAAAATCCCAAATTGTTCAACCCTAAAATCACATTTATCCAATTTTCTTCCAATTAATATCCAATTACAACGTAATTATGACGATTCTTGATCCCCACCAAACCTTACATAAACGAATGCCATTTTTCTCCGATCAGAATCATCCAAGAACCTAGAAAATACCAAAATCGAACCAAAATGGTTCGCGTCGCCTGGCGGTTCAATCACTAACGCCAAGCCCTTCATCAAGGAAAACCCAGAATTGGGTTGAACACAAGCGTCGCCTAGAGGGCCAATTCGTGCTGCCAAGCGGTTCCATCTTTGGAACCCATAATCAACATAATAGAGTTGAGTCGCCTTGCGCAAATTTAGCACAAGCCAGGCAGCTTCTGGAAATTTTCCAGAAATGTGAATTTGCCCAGTTTTATCCTGACATATTCATCCAATTATTCAATTAATCATGCAATATTAACTACACAATTAAAAAAGAACGGAGTCCAACTCCCCTAACTTGGTTTCCTTGCTTAAGATATAGTGCTTGAGTCCTTTTCTTGATTTCCAATGGTTCCTCTAAGTTCTTTCACTATTCAACCCCTCAATTCCACTCCCTAACCACTATTTCCCTATGATTTCATGCACCTCTCAATACCCTCAAATATCCAGACTAAAAAACCTTCCTTTCTCTCTCAATTAGCCTTTTAATGGTGTCCTTAATGCTAGATTAATTATCAAAAACGAAAATAAGGTTGAATGGTAATGTTAATTACCATTTAATGGTTCTTTATGGTCTGTTTTTCAACCAGCCTTGGCTTCTCCTTAGCCATCTAGGGTTTCCATGCTCTTTCACCTTCATGCCAAAAGAAATTTTGGCAAAAAGAAAGATTAATTTGAGTTCACCAAGGTTTGAACCCATAACCATGCCAATGCCAAATCAATGCACAACTATTCAACCAATTCATGTTTCTTGATAATTAATATAATTCTATAGTTATCTCATCATTCAACATGCTCAATCATATTATTAGAAAAAAACAATAATAATTAAATAACACATAATGGCATTCATAAGACTTGAACCCAAGTCCTCTCACACAAACAAGTACTCTCAACCACTTGAGCTAATACTTTTCTACGCACATTAATCAATATTAAATGCCATAAAGGCTCCCACTACCCCCATTTATTAATTAATTATTTATTTAATTAATTAAATTTTACGGGTCTTACACCAATGCTTATCAAGATTCAATCACACCCTTCGCGAACGAACCAAAGAGCACAAAATCAAGACACATACCCACATTCTTCCTCAATCCAAAGTTCACATATGACTCCTTTAATATCCCCTCCTCACACACCACAACATCTTCATCCATTGACACACAAAACAACAAGCATAAGCATTTTACAAAACAACATCTTCATCCATCAACCAATACAATTCCCTCTCATCACCACCTTCCTCCATTCCATAATCACACAACACCACCAATCCTCACCATTTCTCATATACTACACGACCCCAACACAATTGTCAATATGCTGCTTCATCATTCAACCTCCACCTCAATCTTCAACCCATTTGTAACATCCCGGTAGGATATTACATAAAATAAATAGAATAAACAAAACATAATAAATGCCTCATTTATTATTAAACCATTTTCCTAAAACGCGGGAAATTTTTTAAAACTTTATAGTGGAATAATCGCTATAAATAGTCACATTACTCACAACGCACTTTTACAGTTGGAAAATCTAAATTAGTAATTTAATTACATGAAAATGAAATAAAACATGTATAAAATCCCCTCATACTCTGTTCCCTCACTCCGCCACTAAGCATCTCCTGGCTCACCTGAAACATCATCTACTCCTGGATAACAAGTTACCCGATCATCGCCACACACAAACAGATAGGGTGAGCTATGCACAAAGATATAAATAAATATGAAGTAATCCCACCCGACAATTCATAATTATTCATTCATTTACAATAAAATGCCCATTTCCCCACTCATAAACATTATGAGTGCATGCATGCACTCTTAATTATTGGGACTCCATGTGCTTCCACGACCCTCCTCGCTCGTGATCCAACCTACAAGCCTATCCCGCTTGTAGTCCTACTTCACGGACTCCCTCGCCCATCATCCGAACTTCCTGCTCGGACCCGGACCCGCATACCTGCCTTTCCTACTATGAACTCCCTCGCTCACAGCATTCTCAAGTTGAGCATGAGGTGAACTCCCTCGCCCACTCATCCCAACGAGAGTACCTCCGGTGAACTAAACCGTTCATGTTCCGCATGCGGTCGACCCATCATGAACTCCTCATTCGCGACTCAAGCTAAGCATATCCCAGATCCTAAAGACTTAGTTCTTCAAGTCCAAACACATCCACACATGCATATAATTCCTATAAGGTAGTAAAAAATACAAGCAACCAGCGCGATCAGTACTCATAAGCATGAATTCTCACCATTCTCGCTTAAGCTAGGGGTTTTCGCCTAAGCAATCGTACGTGTCTCGCTTAAGCTAGTCCTTTTCGCCTGAGTGCGTGCGGAACCATGGCTCGCCATAGTATCTCGCTCAAGTGAAACATTATTGCCTGAGCGAGACCCTAGTTTGCTCAAACCCAAAAACCCCTCGCCTGGACGAGGATTCACGCTTAACACATATAGGTCTCATCGTGACCTCGCTTGGGCGAGCCATTCTCGCTTGAGCGAGAGACCAAGTCGCTCAACCCTAACAGTGGTTGCTTGAGCGAAAAGCTCAAACCAAAACCAAGATCAATATTCTGCAACTTTCGCTTAGGCGAGAGTAACTCGCCTGGGCAAAATTAGTAGAGTTTCGTCTCTGTTCACGCATCCAAACCACTAAAACCATACCAAAACCCAACTGAATCATTAGCAACATATGTAACGACAAGCAAACCTCAGAATCATGTTTTCTATTCATATGGACTACCAACATTCGAGTATATAATCAACAATGACACATACATACCAAAACCCTAATCCTACTCATATAAAGCACAAAAGGCTTTGCACCCAACATCAAACCAACCACATTTTCAATCATATCATACATACTACGAGATTCACATCATGCATAATTCATTTGAGAATAACAATTCTCCAAAATCATAACACACATCAGTTAATTTACACGCACAAAGGGCAGCTCCTCTAACCTGGAATTCTTGATTAGAATTGAGAAGAAAAGAGTGCTTCTCCTCAAGCCTTCTCCCAATTCAACGCAGAAACCCTTCTTCCCACATAGAATTGGCCTTTTATATGTGTCTTAATGTTGGGTTAGTGAGTTGAAACGAAAATGGGCTTAATGGTGTTTTAATTTCTATTCAATGATAATTACTTACTGGTTTTTCAGCCCCTCTTGGCGGCCCCTTCTGCTAGGGTTTTCTCTACCCTTTCACATTCAAGCCAAAGCTGATTCTAACAAAATCAAAAAAAAGTAATATAAGTTTTAATATATTCATGGTTATCAAGGTTTGAACCTATGACCATAACAATGCCAATTCAATACACAACCATTCAACCAACTCACATTTAATGATAATTATCAAAAGGCTATGATTATACTATCACTCAATGGGCACAAATATATTATCAAAATAATAATAACACATAAATGGCATACATAGGACTCGAACCCAAGTTCTCTCAACATAATTAAGTACCCTTAACCACTTGTGTTAATACTTTTCCACGTCATACCAATTAACATTTAATGACATCAAGGTTCATACCACCCGTATTTATTAATTAATTAATTATTTAATTAATTAATTTGCATGGGTCTTACACCATTCATCATCTTCCCATTTTCCAAATACCCATTAACAAGTTCCTTCACATAATCTCAACCCACACATGCTTTATCACCTTCATCTCAACCAATCATTTTCATGTCTCATGTTTTCATCCCCATTCACTAGCATCATCCTATTATACTCACGTATAACATTCAACCTCAAGTGGCACCATCACCACTCATTAAGAACCCAATTTTGTTCATCATACAACAACCATCTTCACTCAGCATTGTAACATCCTGACTGGATATTACGAATTTAAATAATAAAGTAAAGAAATATTACATCAGCTTCATTTATTAAAAAATCAATTCCCAAAAATGTGGGAAATTTAAAACTTTATAATAGTAATGAATATTCTCAAAACTTCTACTATAAATCAACATAAAAATCCATAATAAAAAATCCAAGTCTAATAATATAAATTATTACAACTGTTTCAAAACATCATAAAAACTCTAAACAAAAAAATTGAATCCCAGTCTAGCCCCGCTTCGGCTCTAAGCCTCACTGGATCCACCTGCAACATTGTCTGCTCACGTATACTGCGTATACGATCATCGCCACACACAAGCAGATAGGGTGAGCTAACAGAATAAACATATATACAATACATTTATATATATATATATATATATATATATATATATATATATATATAATATAAGACCCGAGAAATTTAAATAATTAATTAAATAATTATTTAATAAATACGGGTAATAGGAGTCTTTAAGGCATTTAATGCGGAGTATTATGACATGGAAAAATACTAGCTCAAGTGGTTGAGAGTACTTAATTATGTGAGAGGACATGGGTTCAAGTCTTGTGTATGCCAATTGTATGTTATTTTAACTTTTGTATTATTTTAATGTATATTTGAATCTGAAACGTGATAATGTAATCCTAAAATTATAGGAATTATCATGAAACATGAATTGGTTGAATTGGTTATGCATTGACTTGGTAATTGAGGGGTTGTGGGTTCAAACCTTCTTAAGAATGAATTTAACTTTCTTTTTGGCAAATTTTCTTTTGGCATGAATATGAAAGGCCAGAGAAAACCTTAGCTGCAAGAAGGACAACCTAGTGGGCTGGGAATGCAGCCAATAATAGTCTTTCAATGATCATTAACACCTAATTGAAAGCATTTTCGTTTTCCCTAACATTAACAAGTATTAAGGCTTAGTTAATGGTCTAATTAGTGTAGTTTTGGAGAAGAAAGAGAGGAAAACGTGAAAGGGTAGTAGGAAAAACGAATTTGACAGTGGAAAAGAGAGTCTGAAGGTGAGTTTTCATGTGGAATTGATAAGAGCATCAAGTGCATTGGGAGAAGGCTAAGGTAGGACTATTGGTGACACAAGAGAAGCCTTGATTTTTCAAATTGAGCAAGGATTAACAGGTTATGGGAGCTGGAACCATACCTTTAATTTTGTATTGTTTGATTGCATGAATTATATGATTATTGGGTGTTAATAATCTGTCCAAATTGTATGAAAATTCATGTTTCTGGGATTTTTCCAGAAACCGCCTGGCGGGTGAAGAAATGCTGCCAGGCGACTCATCTGTGTTGTGTTATTTCTGGGTTCCTAGAGAGGAACCGCCTGGCGGTAAGCTCCCGACCGCTAGGTGACGCATGGCTTTGTACCAAGTTTCTGGGTTTTCCAAATGAAGCGCCTGGAGGTGTTGATTGACCCGCCAGGCGATGCAAGCCTTTTGGTTCGATTTTGATGTTCTTTGCGTTCTGGGAGGTTTCTGATCGGGGAGAAATCGCGTTCTAATCTTTAAGATTGATTAAACATCGTATTTCATTGGAAATTCGTGGAATTGGGGTTTAATTGGGAAGAAAATTGCATGAAGGTTATCTTAGGGTTGATGAATTGGGAATTTCGAAAACGACTCTAATCTAAATGGAAAATGTTAATGAATTCATGAATGGGAAGCGTTAGGGATGAACCATAATCCCAATAACTAGGATCGTATCCTATGGAGTCAGAAATTGATGGAAATCAAAGTTGTTGTGAAGGGGGTAAGGTTCGTAAGTGCAGGAACTGCCTGGCGGCACCCCTTTGGCCGCCAGGCGCCATACCAGTGGTGCGTGGTGTTATGATTCATGAAAAATGCTGTTTTCCGTATTTTTGCAGAACAGGAACCGCCCGACGGTAGTTTTGTACCGCCAGTCGCTAGGCTACTGATTCTGGCACTAGGCGCCACCAATTTTCCTGGTCTGCGCACTTTTTGTAAAACTGCATTTCCTGATTCGTTAACCGTCCGATTTAAGTGAATTTTTGGAAGGTTTTTCACACCATGTTGTTCTTCACTTTGAACGGTGGAGATTTGAATTAGATGCCTGCAGAGGTAGATATACGTCACTCATGATTGGGTGTTTGAATTCCCTAATAGTATGATTACTAATGGATGATTAAGTGTGCTCAAGTGCTGATATGGCCTTGATTGGTGAATGTATATATATAAACATATAGATGTGTGATTGATGAGTATGTTTATGGTACTGCTTGTTGAAACATGTTGAATATATGAACCTATATATGTTAGCTCGAATGTATGATGTTATAAGTGTGTGAATAAAGCCACTATTGATGATATCACTATGATCGAGTGGTGCATGATCATGACGGATTTTGGGAAAGTATGGGAACATTATAATCATACTTTAAAAGTAATGGAATGGCGAGGAGTCATGTTTATATGTGTTGTTTGTACTGTTACTTGTTATTTCCTAAAGTATAGGAATTATGTGCATGTGTTTGTGGTGTTGGCTTGAAAGACTAAGTCAAATAGGGGTCTGGGATGTGCTTGATGGTGGGACACATGATGGGCATGGAACTGGTTGAGTTCTCGTCGGCTACTATTGGGCGAGGAGTCCCAGAAACTTTATTGTTTTGATTTTGATGTAAATATTTTTATGATGAATTTTAATAACATTTCTATTTAACGATATTGTACATTCGGACTATGTATGGTACTAATTATGGTTTTAAATTTCCCGCGTTTTTGGGAAATAATTATAATCAATGCGGTATTTATTTTAATTGGAATTTTATTTATTAAAAATTAGTAATATTCCTTAGGGATGTTACATATAACACAATCACACTAAAGGAATTCCATCCTTTGATATCATCCCACATGGCCACAACCATGTTAACCGTGTTTTACGTCTTCTAGTGAGTATCTCAATATGTCTTGCTGTCACTCCTATCAGCCACAACCAAGAGAGCACATGTAGGAAACCATGCTAAGCTCACCCTATCAACCATTCAACCTAGTTATATGATTAATCTGTTAAGCTCACCCTATCTGCTTGTGTTTGGCGATGTTCGTGTACGCGGTACACGTGAGCAGATGGTGTTGATGTAGGTGGTTCTGGTGAAGCTTAGCCACGGAGAAAGGATAGCTTGGGATTTTTTTATTTTATTTTATGGTTTTGAAATAATATGTAACTCTTATGAGACGCTTTTATATTATTTCCATTTTATAAACTTTAGATTTTGGATTATATTTGGAAGTAATAAAAGTTTAAATTTCCCGCGCTTTGAGAAATGAGGTATTATTAAATGAAACCGAGTTAATAATTCTTTATTTTATTATTTAATTCGTAATATCCTGGTGGGATGTTACAATGTGGCAATCCTCCACTCACTATAATAACCAATTAAAGCTTGTCACGTCTTCAATCCTCCACTCACTAAAATAACCTCATGGAATGACACCTCATCACCCTCTCTCCTTCACAGAACCAAAATCCTAACCCTAATTTTCCTTCTCTCCCACCATCTCCATGTCGCAGCCGCCACCCTCCACGGCAGCCACCGCAAAATCCGTCCACCTCTATATGCCGTTGTTTTAATGTCGCGTCGTTACCCTCCATCACCTGTAGTATCCAAAACGAACCTCCATTGCTCCATCTTTGCGCCACCGTCTTCTACGTCACGCCATCACCCTCCATCATGCTACCACCACCGCTACGCGCACCTCGAACATCCTCAGACCAGCAACCCCGTCCATGTCCACTGTGAACTCGGCAACCACCGCGAATCCTCCATTTTCTCCTTCACCGTGAGAGAAACCGAGAGCTGTGACGCAACACAACACCTCCATACCTGCACCTGCATGCGAATCACCTTGTTCCTCACGACGTCAACCATGGAAACCATCAAACTAGCAGTTGTGTCTTCTCGTCGGGATTAGATCTGTATCTTCTTCGTCATGGCAACGCTCATGGCAGCGGGAAACACAAAACCACCATGCTTGATACCTTCAATGGCAGCACCACGGTCGACTTGCAGCAACAAAACCTTCTCTCAACCATCATCGCAACTCTCGAACGCGAACCTGTTACCATTTTTCTGCAATAGCCGCGGACCTAGCACTTCCATTATTTCCGGAACTCTGATATGCAGCCATGAGCACCACCATTGCCACTGCAATGCATGCCTAGCGTTATTAGCATTGCAACAACAACAAATGCACTACCGAACACGTCCTCCATCGGAGAACCAGTGGCCACAATCAAAATCTGCAAAACGAACCTTGTGGCAACCCTCACGGCAGCCAAATCCTAATTGCGAAAAAAGAATTCTGACTTGAGAGATAGATTGCTCTAACACGTGGCAGCCTCTCACTGGACAATCAAATAGTCAACTCTGGTCGATTAGTCAACTCTTGGCAAGGATTGGTCAGCATTGGTCAATTAGACTATTTGGCACTATATTTAGCAGGTGATTCCTCTGGAGGAACCCTAACTGGCCTAGAAAAGAAAAGAGTCGTGTGACGGCAGTTCATCGTCGGCCAGACAGTTTCTGAAATTTTCCAGAACTACAAGCTTTAAACGGAATAAAATAATTCATGCATAATCATACCATATTTAGCATGCCAATAAGACTTAAAATAAAATCAACACATAAAACTACTATTTTTAGCATGCCAATCAGATTTAAACAAGGAATTAACGCGTAAAATTGCTATTTTTAGCATGCCAATCAGATTTAAACAGGGAATTAACGCGTAAAGCTCCCATAACCTGGATTCCTTTGCTAAAAATGAAGATTCTTTGGAGTTCCTCTTTGATCACTCTCCAATTTCGTGCCAAAATTAATTTTAGCCAAAAGAAAGTAAATTTGTATCTATCAAGGTTCGAACCCATAACAATGTCATTATCAAATCAATGCATAACCATTCAACCAATTCATATTTCATGATATTTAATATAATTCTATGATTATATTATCACTCAACATGATCAAGCATGTTATTAAAAATAATATTAAATTAAATAACACACAATTGGCATACATAAGACTTGAACCCAAGTCCTCTCACACAATCAAGTACTTTCAACCACTTAAGTTAGTACTTTTCCACGTGATATAAATCAATAATTAATGCCTTAAAGGCTCCCACTACCCGCATTTATTAATTATTTATTTAATTAATTAATTTTCACGGGTCTTACATTCTCCCCACCTTAAAAATTTTCGTCCTTGAAAATAGGACTTACCAGGAAACAAGTGAGGATAAGACTTCCTCATTAGATCCTCCATCTCTCAAGTCATCTCCTGAGTTGCCTCATCCTAGAGGACCTTCACAGTTCGGATCTCTTTCCCTCTAAATTGTTTGACTTGAGAGTCCAAGATTCTCACTAGTCTAACTCCAATCGTGAAGTCTTCGCGTACCTGAACATCGTCCTCCTCCAGCACATGAGTAGGATCCGTAATCTACTTCCTTAGCTCTGATACGTGGCAGACATTGTGCAGATTTGCCAAGTGAGGTGGCAGATCAATCTCATACGCTGCTAGTCCAATTCTCCTCGTGATCTGATTAGGACCAATGAATCGAGGAGTCAACTTCCTCGACCTGAGAGCTCTCCCAATTCCTGCTATAGGTGTAACCTTGAGGAATACGTGGTCACCTGCCTCATACTCTAGTGGCATCCTCCTTTTATCTGCATAAGATTTTTGCCGACTTTGAGTTGCTCGCATCCGATCCTGTATCACCTTCACTTTCTCAGTGTTGCAAAAATTCTGATCCAAGCACCTAAAGTACTCTTAACCATTTGAGCTAGTACTTTTCCAAGTCATGCATGTTAAAATTAAATGTCATAAAGGCTCCCACTACCCGCATTAATTAATTAATTAATTAATTTTCAAAAGTCTTACATTCCCTACACCTTAAAAGTTTTCGTCCTCAAAAATAGTACTTACCAGGAAATAAGTGAGGGTATGACTTCTTTATGAGATCCTCCATCTCCCACGTCATCTCCTATGTTGCCTCATCCTAGAGGACCTTCACAGTTTGAATCTCCTTTCCTTTGAGTTGCTTGACTTGAGAATCCAAGATTCTCACTGGTCCAACTCCGAGCGTCAGGTACTCGTGCACCTGAACATCGTCCTCCTCCAAGACATGAGTAGGATCTGCAATGTACTTCCTTAGTTGTGACACGTGGAAGACATTGTGTAGATGTTCCAGGTCAGGTGGCAAAGCAATCTCGTACGTCGTTAGTCCAATCCTCCTCATGATCTGGTACAACCCAATGACTCTAGGAGTCAACTTCCTCGACTTGAGGGCTCACCTAATACCTGTTGTCGGCGTAATCCTGAGAACTACATTATCACCGGCTTCAAACTCAAGTGGTGTAAGATCCACGGAAATTAATTAAATAAATAAATGATTAATTAATAAATACGGGTGAGTTGTGCATTTATGACATTAATTTCTGTTATGTGTGACATGGAAAAGTATTAGCTCAAATGGTTGAGAGTACTTTGATTGTGTGAAAGGACTTGGGTTCGAGTCCTATGTATGTCATTTATGTGTATTTTGTTATTAATGTTTTAATAATATGTTGGGCCACACTCAGTATGAGATAATGCTTGAATTGTATGGGTTAGCAAGGAACATGGGTTGGCCTGATGGTTTAGAGTTGATTTAACTTTGGCATGGTGTGGGTTCGAACCTGGGTGGACTCCAATTTTTTAACCTTCTTTTTGCTAAAAGGTTTGTGTGGCTGAATATGAATAGATGAGAAAGACAAGGTTGTGTGGCTGAATATGAATAGATGAGAAAGACCTTAGCAGAAGGGGTAGCTAAAAAGGGGCTGAAAAACCATTAAGTGATGGGCCTTGAATAGAAATAAAAGTTAATTCCCGTTTTTTTTAA
>Ga0214545_1001313_pt1 | contig 45884 bp, 32 predicted proteins | sample CNSS4metaG_FD_160064 | JGI IMG/M metagenome (GOLD analysis project Ga0214545, IMG submission 160064) | Root nodule microbial communities from cowpea collected in UCLA plant growth center, Los Angeles, California, USA - CNSS4 | ecosystem: Host-associated > Plants > Roots > Nodule | place: USA... | reverse complement strand
GGTTCCTGTTCCACGAAAAGTACGAAAAACAGCGTTTTTCATGAATCAGACACCACGCTTCACTGATATGGCGCCTGGCGGTAACCAACGTGCCGCCAGGCGGTTCCTGCTGTTCCAGGAACCCCAATATTTTTCTTTGCACCTACGATATTTATCAACTCTTACCATCATCCAGACTTATGACTACCAGCACTCAAATACAACATTACAGATATGATGACTCCAATCTAGTTTGCAATTCAAATCATAATATAATCGTGACCTCCACCCTCACGCGTTCAATCATGAGCGACTCCTCACGAGTGGTCTAAGTCCCGCTATCATGCCATTCTAATCCAATTTCAAGTTAGCATCACATACAATCAGGTCAGCAAAATATGATTTCATAAATCACAATGACCTTTCGCACAACAACATCAAAAAAATTAGACAAAGAACACAAGCACTGTCACGCCGCGTGGCGGATATTCATCCCTGCCAGGCGGTTTAAGTCACCCAGAAGCCAATGCACTCACAAACTGTTGAACCGCCTGGCGGCACATGCATGCCCGCCAGGCGGTTTCTGGGCAGAACCCAGAAAACGCGAAAAACCAGTACAGTTAAGGCAAAATTTCATACGCTTATGATCATTCAAGGCATAACAAGACGATCATGAAAAAGAAACACTCGAAAGCAACTCCCCTTACCTGGAATTCGCGCTCCAAATTGAGATTCCCACTCTCCTTGCACACCTTTTCCCTTTTGCTAAAAGAACCACTCTAATTCTTCTCTCGCTGGCCTCCTTCACGCACCAGAATTGTTCCTTCTCACTCTCAGAGCTATTTGCACCTCTCACAGACTGATTTTCTCCTCTCCTTCTCTCTTCTCTCCCACGCTTAATGTACCCTAATTATTCTCTATTTTACTAAAACGAAATTTATTAAAAGAATTATGGTTAAGGCCATTCAATGGTTATCACCCATAAATTTTCAGCTCCCTCCTCATTGCCTCTCCAGTATCTGCTAGGTTTCCCAATCCTTTCATATTCATGCTCAACGGAACTTTAGCAAAAAGAAAACTATTTAGTTCTCAACAAGGTTTGAACCCACACTCATGCGCATACCAAACCAATGCTAAACCATTCAACCAACACATATTCCATGATGACTCCCACAATTTTAAGGATTTATCATCATCCCTACACATTCAATATATAAGCACACAAAAACACATGATTTAAATAACATCCAAGTGGCACACATAGGACTCGAACCCAAGTCCTCACACACAATAAAGTACTCTCAACCACTTGAGCTAGTACTCTTCCATGTCATAATTCCTCGCATTTATTGCTTTAAATGTTCTCGCTACCCGTCCTAATTAAATAATAAATTAAATAACTATTTAATTTTCCCGGATCTTACAATCACCATCCATGGCAACCAAAGAAGCCTGTCCTAACCGCCAACAACATCAAGTGAGAACCTGGAGCAGGCGTCGCTTTGGTAGGGGAAGACCTCGACCCAAGAATAGGGTGTGACTCACAAATTGAACCAATTGAAGAAACCAAAGGCTTGGAGGTGTCATCAGGGGAAACTCTAAAACTCAGTGTAGGTTTAAGCAACGGCGACCAAGCCATGGTCGAGGCAACACAAAAAGATAATGCGGACCTCTTCACCTGGTTCGCAACAGATTTATTAGAGGTCGACCCTCAGGTAGTCATCCATAGGTTATCAATTTTCAAGGAGGCACGATACGTCTCTAAGAAGTAAAGAAAATTGGGGGAAGAAAGAAGGCTGGCAGCTAAAGCAAAGATAGTAAAACTCCTCAAGGTAATATTCATCGGTGAGGCCCAAATGACGAATGGGCGTCGACTACACTGATCTCAATAAAGTCTTCCCCAATGATGCGTACCCTTTACCCAGCACTGATCGCTTAGTAGACAGAGCAATAGGAAACCAAATACTAAGTTTCTTAGACGCCTACTCAGGATATAACCAAATACCTATGGCCATATCAGACATGATCAAAATCGTATTCAAAACTAAAGACACAAACTACTTCTACAAAGCAATGCGCTTTGGCCTAAAAAACTCAGGGGCCACCTATAAAAGATTAATGGATAAAGTCTTTAGCCACCTAATGGGCAAATGTGTCAAAGTATATGTAGATGATATGATCGTAAAATCACCTAGCCATTTGAACCACTTCAAGGATTTAGTCGAAGTGTTTGTGGCGCTACGAAAGCACAACCTCAGGCTTAACCTAGAAAAATGCGTCTTTGGGGTAATGTCGAAAATTTTCTGGGATTCATGCTCACCATGCGGGAGATCGAAGCAAACCTTGAAAAGTGCAGGGCCATAATAGAAATGAGAAGCCCAACAAACGTCAAGGAAGTAGAACGGTTGGTAAGCCGACTTATAGCCATATCCAGATTCCTGCCCAAGTTGGCGAATAAAACATGCCGCATCATCTACCTTTTACGAAAGTCTGCCAAGTTCTCATGGGGAGAATAATGCGAGCAAATATTTCAAGTCTTAAAGAGGATCCTAGTATCCCCTCCAGTTTTACAAAAACCAGACACTAACCTCCAATTGCTGGTATACATCACAGCCACAAAATGCACGGTTAGTGCCGCCTTGGTGCAAGAATCAAGAGGCACCCAGTATCTGGTATATTTTGTCAGTAGAGCGTTGCAAGATCCCAAAACCAGATATCAGATGGTGGAAAAACTGGCTTTATCCCTAGTAAAGCAGCAAGAAGACTTAAACCCTACTTCCAAACCCATCAAGTCATTGTGAAAACTGACTACCCTATCTAGAGAATTCTCTAAAAGCTTGACTTAGCGGGAAGAATGTCGTCTTGGTCCGTTAAGTTGTCAGAATTCAATATACACTATGAACCACATGGACCCATCAAAGACCAATGCCTACTGGACTTTGTCAATGACCTACAACACACACACACACTAGAAGAGGACCAATGGACCCTGTATGTTGATGGTTCCTCTAACCAGAAGGGAGCAGGAGTTGGCATCGCCTTAGAAAGCCCAAACCAGATCCTCATCGATAATTCCTTACACTTCACTTTAAAAACATCTAACAATCAAGTCGAATATGAAGCTATCCTGGCTAGACTATTACTAGCACGAGAAGTAGGAGTGCTCCAGCTAACGTGCAAGACCGATTCCAAACTCACAGTGGGACATCTCAATGATGAATACCAAATCAAGGACCTAATGCTCTTCCAGTACTATCACTTGGTCTACGATATCATAAGCTCCAACTTTAATGAAATAACAATACAACACATACCAAGAGGGAACAACACACGGGCAGACGCTCTATCAAAATTGGCAAGTCCCTACTGCAACAAACATTGACGACACCTTCAAAAGATAGAATATGTATGAATCTATACACCAAAGATGACAACTAGATGATGTCGTACAAACACTATTTAAAAGCTAGTAACCCCCCAATCCCATGGATAAAAGATGGCTATCGAAAGCAGCACATTACACACTGAAGTGCATCACAAAGGAACAAGCGGAGTACGTTATAAAAGACATTCACAAAGGAATATGTGAAAACCACTTCAGATCACGAACAATGACAATTAGGATCTTTAGGGCAGGGTACTTTTGGCCAACCATGGAGACGGGTTGTTACAATTTTGTTAAGAAATGCATGCCATGCCAAAAGCACGATAATCTTATTCACAAAAGATAGGAAGAACTGCATTGTATACTCTCCTCGTGGCCATTTGCAAAGTGGGGGATAGACATCTTGGGACCATTCACTACAAGGAAGGGACAAGTCAAGTTCCCCATAGTAGGAATTGATTATATCACGAAATGGATTGAAGTCCAACCGCTAGCCACCATTACAACACAATAAATCTAGCAGTTCGTCTAAACAATATAATATGTCGGTACGGGGTGCCACAAACAATCATAATTGATAATGGACGACAATTTATAGATAAGAAATTAGAAAAATTCTATATTGGCCTAGTAGTCAAACATATCACCAGTTCAGTAGAATATCCGCAAACCAATGGGCAAGCAGAGGCTACTAATAAGGTAATCCTGGTAGAATTACGAAAAAGATTGGATGGATCAAAGGGAAAGTGGCCAGAAGAGTTATTTGAGGTGCTATGGGCGTATAGATTACGCAACAATCCCCCACCAACAAATCACCCTTCAGCTTGGTATATGGAACAGAGGCTGTGACCCCGGTTCAAATTGGTGAACCTTCCTTAAGAAGGCAAATATATGATGACAAAAAAAATAGAAAAAGTCTATACACAAGCCTTGACCTAACGATAAAATTGCGAGAAAAGGCACAAATCAGAAACATGACGACCAAACAAAGAGCGGTGAGAAAATACAACTCCAAACTTCAACCATGAACATTTGTGAAGGGAGATATAGTATAAAGAATGGCGAACAATGGGATGGGCCATACAGGATACACGAAGACGTGGGTGGAGGTGCCTACAGGTTGGAGCAGCTATAAGGGGATCCACTACCCAACACATAGAATGTATCTCATCTAAAATTTTATTTCAGTTAAAGGTTAGGCTTTAAAGAGTCGAGCAACTTGTAACCGTGGGTGTAAATTTTTTTTCCTCACCCGACATTTTTCCCTAAGGAGGGTTTTGGCCGGAGATTTTTTTAACGAGGCATCCAAAACAATCAATAAAATTAGGGTTCATTGCAAAAATCGTTTTTAGTTCCCTGCCACTTATTTTAGTAAACGGTCTTGGTCGAACTCATTCATCGCTAATAACTAAAGTTCCCTACCACTTACCTTTGTATGTGGTTTTGATCGAACACACTCTAAAGTTTCCTACCGCATAGGCGGTCCTGGTCGAACACAAATTTACTCATTCACCGCTTACTAAAACAATCTTAATCAAATACATTTATGATCTATAAGTTCCCTACAGCATATGCGGTTCTAGTTGAACAACGAGTTTAGTCATTTTTCTGCCTACTTAGGTAGGCGACCCTAGTTGAAATATAATTAATACAACCACTTTGCTACAAATCTACAAGATACAAATTATCTTGACCTTTACGCAATAAGCAAAACACCTAACGCAAATAAAACATTTTTCAATAAAAGTAAAAGTTGTTGTGAATATCACAAGTTATCTCGGGTCGTTAAGTTAGCATCAAGTATCAACGTCTCGTATAAATATTGAAACTAAGTAGGCGGCTAAAAAATTACCTATTTTAAATAAAACATTAACACAACGAAAGCGACATCTCAAGAACAACAATACATCTCATAAAAGCAAAAAACAACGAACAGATGTTCACAACATATATAATCGTAAGTTATTACAAATTTTGGCTTAATAAAAACAACAAAAAAACATAATCAAACTAAAATCACTTGGTATCAATCTTAACCTCATCAGTTATTGTTGCTTCTTTCTCAATAACAATATCAGTATTCACAGCCTCGGCCTCAACGGTAGCTTGATCCGAATCCATTTCTTCTTCATCCAACCGGCAACCATCAACAACATCTTTGTTACCATCAAAGCAAGAATCTTTAGTGTTTACCTCGTTGAGAAATAGAGCCACATGTCTCAGGCCCTTATTAAAACCATTAATATGTTCCTGAACTATATATTTTTTCAAGTCTTCAAGTTCCACCTCTATTCCCTGATATTTTTCCCGCAACTCATCATTGTCCGCCTCCACATCCTTAATTTTTTCCCTCATCTTCTTCTCCAAATCTAGACATCTTCCACGAGCCCAACCGCTTTCTCTCGATAACCCATTCCTCATTCTCCTTCTCCCAAGCCGTTTGATCTTCCTCGTACTTACCCTACAATGTCTTCAGCTCTTCACTAATCTGCTCCACCTTAGCTTTGCCTCCATCTTTAATCTCCTTCTAGAGCAAGCTACCAACCCTATGGCTCAAGATTAAAGCCTTACTACTAAATTCCACCATTGCTTTCACCATGGCGCGGGGTTCCATGTTGTCCAAGGACAATAACAAAGTCCCATCCACAGTGGTTTCAGGTAGCTCGATCAAGCCAACCTCTAGTTTCTTGATTCCAAAAGATGACCCCAACCCCAAAAGCTTCGCCTTAGCCCTCTTTATATCCTTCCCAACTCCCTTTTGGACAACTCATCCTTCTTAGTTCCCTTATAACGCCTTGGGTTAGTTGTCCAACTAAATGGAAATTTTGTAATCCCGTCCTCATTATAGAATAGCGACCGCCCCGACCATTTCACCACAACTTTGAAAAAACCATTCTTAAAATGCTTGAACGACTGAGAAAAGGCATCCAGAATGCTTATACCAGGCCGAATAACCAAGGATAGTCAGGTAATTGGATCCCTTGATCTAGTATCATAGAAGTATAAGAAGCATTCTGGATATGGGTTGAGGTATAGTGATTGACATAATAATCGAAACGCTTGTAACTATTCCTAATTATTAGGGTGCAGTAAAATGGGAGCAACATTCAGAAGGCGTAATATCCCCATAGTAAAATCATCCAGGGTTATCGAATGTGCAATTGTGAAAAATAGCACATATACATATAAAAGAATTCTTCTTCGGCTTACTCTTGGTCATGGCATACACACTCAACAGCGCTGACACGTTCTAAAGAAACAATATCTGAAGAATCGCCATTTCAAGTACACAGATACATATCAATTACGACTCTAATAATCGGGACCATCTAAACAATGAGTATTGAGTTCGCACATCCAGAGCCATTCACTCATATCCGTCTCTCATCGGAAAACTAATTTTAGCCACCTCCTCAACTGGATCTTCCCTTATCTTTGGAATCACTTCCATATGAAACCCCTCTTCACTAGATGTATAGCCACTCGACTCGCTCATAGATCCATACCCATACCCAAAACAAAGTCACTATCAGACTTACCTTAATATAAGAAGATGACGACACTAAGAGAATATGTCGGACAACTTTAAACAAGAGCAATGCAATTTTCTCATAAACACACAAATGAGCAAGTAAGCACACATCTCTACCACTAAACCAATTTATCAGAGCAGATTTCACCCCAAATGTTTTCCTGCCCAAACACCACAATAAAAAAAAGTGAAAACGTCCATGCAAACATTAATTATAGTGACTATTCAAGTTCTCCTAACACAACCCCTGACCTTTTGTCTCATCTCTAACATAACCTCTGCATCGTTTCCACTCCTCGGGGCTAAGGGACTACCATACCCTAAGGAGATACCAATAAAAGAGGTTTTTTTTCTTGCAAACATACTTAGAAAACCTTTGGCATAATGATGAGTCCACCATAGACCCAACTTTAGGCCCACATGCATCGCAAGGCCCAAGTCCACTCAAAGGCTTAATAACAAGAGGCACGCTAAGAAAGATTCAAATGAGCTTTTCTCAAAAGGATCAAAATCATCATGGGCTTTATATGTTATTCTCATGAACTTCATAACACCTTAAAGATAAATTCAAGAATAGGAAATTATCAAAATCACAAAAATCCAAGTCAAACACTACAAGAAGAAGCCAAAAACAGCTTGAAAAAGTGAAGAAGTTTGGCTAAGCCAAGAAAGGAACGAACAACAAAAATTGGACCTTATGGTTTTCTCTATCTTTTTCCAAAAAAAGGGCTTTGATAATTCATAAATATTTATGATAAAAGATAATTTGGGAAAATATATATTTAGATATTTTATTTGATATTTTTAAATAATTATCTCATTTAATTATATCATAAAATATAAAAAGATAATAACTAAAAAATCTTTTTAAATATGGCAAGATCTTCTTAAATCTTTTTAAATTTCCTCAACAAACAAGTATATCTTGAAGATATTAGATTATTTAAAAGATAATTGGAGGAGATCGCAAATTGCTGATTTGAAAAATTAATGCAAATATTAGTTGGTGATAATTTATCATATATCTTTAAGTAATTAATTTATTTAATTATATCAGATATTGATATTATCAACCAACTATATTTGTTAAATAATTTTAAAACTTACTATATCTCTCTAAATATTTTTAGATATTCATAACAACTATAAAGATAAATTATATTTTAAAGATATTTGAGAGATTTTAGCAACAGAAAAGCTCAATCCAAGTCCTACATAAAGAGACCAAGGGAAAGTAGAAAAAGCAAGCTCGGAACTTTGGAGTTTAGTAACCCTTAGGGAGGACTAATTTCGTTTCCTCTCTATTTTTTATTTTATTTTGATTCCAAGGAGTGCTAACCTTCAAAGGTTGGTTCCACTGTAATTTCATTATGGATTCTAAGGTTAGAATGACTAAATTTGTTTAGTCTTTTGATTCTTATTGTGATTTATTTTCATCTATGTCTTTTTGCTTTTAATCAAGTAAAAGTAATAATTTTTACATTGTTGCAAGTTAGCACGATGTTAAATCTACATAACATATCAATCATATGAGTTTAAGGGTTTTTAATTTTAATTGAGAATGTACTTTGATTAAATTTAAAAACTTTCATGTGATTGAATAAATTTTTGCTGATGATTGAGAATTTATTTTGATTAAAGGTGAAAACCTTAACTAGAATTAATCAAGAATGTACTTTGGTTAATTAGCTTTTTACTTAATTTTAGATGTAAAAGAATGAACATGATTAAGCATAGTAATATTAAATTGAGAATGTACTTTGGTTAAATTTACTATGATTAATTTACAAAGTTCTTGCTTTTGATTGAGAATTTACTTTGGTTAATAGTTAGAACGCCAACAAATTAATTGAGAATTTACATTGGTTGATTTGAAAATCTACAACAATAATTAATTGAGCAATAATCTTTAGATAACCGTGATAAATCCTATTTTAAAAAAAGCAGTGTAATCAATCTATTTTTTTATCATTGTTTTTAAAACTTTTCATCTTTCACAAATTTTATCTCTTTATTTCTTATTTTATTTGACTAACCCCTTTTGTATACTTTTTAAAAGAACTAATTTGTAAGAAATCAATTCCGTGTTCGTGGGGAGACGACTTAGATTTGACTTTACCCTTTCTATTTTTTTGGCTACTATCTTAGCAGCACTGACGTCGCTATGGTTAAGTAGTGTTAATTTGATCGCTTCACGACAGCGTTATCAATATCAATAATTACATTTTAGCCCCTCTTTATTTGACAAAACTTTAACCAGATTTGAATGTTTGACCAAACTAATTAGTTAACCTTTGACTATCCAATTAAAGTCTTCCATGTGGCAACTTTTCTCTCTCTCTCTCTCTCCTAGGGTTTCATCCTCTACCATGGGTTGTTGTTGAGTGGCTCGTGGATTATTGCAGAAGCATGGATGTGTCACGGTGGTTGCGGGTTCTGTTATGTCTTGCATGGAAAAGGTTGCAATGTTTTCTTATCTCCAACGAGTTTTGATAATGGTGGCGCTACGTCCAGCGTTTCGTGATGGTTGAACGTTTAACCAAGCAGCGAACGAATATTTATTATGCTCATTGGTTCTGGGCTTTTTTGTATTTTAGGGTTGCTTTGAAATTGAATTTATAAATATAGGTTGTTTTGACTTTTTGTTTGTAAAACAGGGTGAAGTCGTCAGGATTGAGAACGACATCAAAGCTTAAGTCGTCATGATACATGTCAGTTTCTCTTTCTTTAAAATAAAAAAAGCAAAGTCATCATTATTGATTGCATATTTGTGGGTTTCTAATTATTTGGCACAACATTAGAACCTAGACTAGAGTAGACAACTAATTAGTTGTGCATCTAGACATAGAGTACATCATTGGTCATTCGTAACATCAGAATTTTGATCATTAATGTAAACTTATAACAAAAATTGTTAAGACATTGGTATTTTTATTATTCAAGTTTAGACTTGTCGCTAAGACATTGGGGCTTGTTACATAAGGTGTGAATGCTAGAATAAGAATTAGAAGAATATTGTTTGGTGTTTTTGCTTTGAATTGGATCATGAAACCCAATCCCAGTGAGCCTTTATCATATATTTTTGAACACCATATGTTTGATAAAAATACAAAATTAAAAAAAGAATTTTATTTTTGTTTTTGTGAAATTTGTTATCTAATTGAGTTATGAATTGCAAGAGTTGCCAAGTATTTCACAAGTCTTTTGGGAAACGATACTTGGGCTTTCCACTTTATTACTTGTGCGATTTGGTACACATGTCAATCCCATAACAATGATCTTACGATGTTGGGCTTGCCTAAGACGGAAGGTGAGGTCAGGAGTTGATGGAGAGGTGACAATGAGCGAGGGCAAGAATCCACTTGAAGAACATGGAGCACCTATGACAAGGGCTAGAGTAAGGAAAGAAAAAGAAGCTTTGCAACAAATGTTGTCCATATTATTTGAATACAAGCCCAAGTTTCAAGGAGAAAAGACCAAGATTGTGAATTGCATCATGGTCCAAATGGATAAGGACTAATATCCCAATTTGTTGCAGTTTTTTTCAAGTTATTGGTTTATTAAAATAAGGGCTCAATGCTTTGTAAAATTGCCTGACCAAATTATGTTTTGGCTTAACCAATTAATGGGCTTTAGTTTTGCTTTATTTTCAAGTTCTAATAAGGGCCAATTTGCCAACTTAATAATTAGCCTTTGGGAGACCAAGATGATGCATAGCTGAATGCTTATGGGGTGACTTTTGGGCTACCAAAATTGTAGTTACAATCAGCCATTAAGTAGTGGGATCATTAATAGCTTAATTGGGATGTAATTGCAATTTATGGATATTTTGTAATTCTAGTGGTTAAAGCTTCTATATAAGTTGAATCATTTTACCAATGAAGACAAGTTGAGTTTATTCATAAATATTCTCCTAAGTTCTTGATTGATTCAAGAAGCCTTGGTTGTATCAAAGGACTTTTCCATCGTTTGAGTGTTGCCTCATTTGGAAAGAGTGATTCTTTCTTTCCACCTTTCATAATCATCTCTTATTCTTTCTCCTTCACCCAATTTTCAAAAAGAAAACCTAATTTTGCCCAGATTTATCTTGTGGTCATAACTCTCATTCTACTCATCCAAAATAAGTGATTCTTAAGCCTAAATTAAAGTTCAGAACATGAACTTTCACCTCGTTTTTGAATCACATCAATTGGAGTTCTACAACTCGAGTTATCGGTTTTTCCAATATAATGTCTAGACGAGAATCTCAACATCTTTCAAATTCACCTTTTCACTAAGTTTCCAAATTTCCTACAGGTTCTAACCCTAAAGATCCTAAGTCATCCCTTGTGCAAATGGGGTTCACATCATTTGGGATTCAAAGTTTCGGTTCAAGGGTTTGAACGTCAAATTGGTACAATGCTTCCTTCTTTCTAAACTTACCAATTCATTACCTTATTACTCATATTATTTACAATTGTGTTGAATCATTGCAAAAGTTAGGCCCTTGTAAAAATTAAAAAAGAAAATGTATAGTAATTTACAATTGTGCTAAAAGTGATAAAAAAAAGAAAAGAAAAGAAAAATTGGGTCGTAAGATTCATGCTTTTGAAGAATTTGTTATAAGGTAATATATTGGTGTTCTTGAAGGATTGTTGTTGATTTCTCTTCTTTACCAATTTTCTTAGCCTTTTTCTTTGTTAACATTTCTTTGTCTACCTAGCATTATCGTGCACATATTGGAGAACTTTTCTTTGTTGTGGCCATAATCTCTTGAATTGCCTAAGAACCCAAGGAGAATTTGATTGGTAAAAGGTAAGAGCATTTCATTATAATAAGCTAATCTGTGAGTGCAAACACTTGAGTGTGTGAAAAAAAACTTCAAACACTATATATATATATATATATATATATATATATATATGTATATTTGTATTGTTCTTGTTACCTTGATCTGTTTGTTAATCATGGCAGAAAGGAATGATATTCAGATACAAATTGCTACATTATCTCAACATTTGGAGAGGTTGATGAAGCAACAACGAGATGAGTTTCATGATAGGTTGGATCAACTAGAGAATAAAACCTCACCAAGAGGGGGGGGCTAAATAGGAATGAAGGGAGAATAGAAGGCATAAAGTTGAATGTGCCACCTTTTAAGGGGATGAGCGATTTTGAAGCTTACTTGGAGTGGGAGCTCAAAATTGAGCATGTATTTTCTTGCAATAATTATAGTGAAGAGCAAAAGGTAAGGCTTGGAGCAGTTGAATTTTCTGATTATGATTTAATTTGGTGGAACAAGTTGCAAAGAGGGAGGATAAGAGATGAGGAGCCTATGGTAGACACTTAGGATGAGATGAAAAGGGTCATGAGGAAGCGGTATGTACCTTCTAGCTTCCATAAGGACTTAAAATTGAAACTACAAATTTTCTCAAGGAAGCAAAGGAGTGGATGAGCAAGAGATGGAGATTCTTATTATCCTGAGGTAACTATGGCACGTTTCCTTAATGGATTAAATCATGATATTAGAGATGTTGAGTTGTAGGAGTTTGTGGAGATGAAGGATCTTTTACACAAGACCATACAGGTAGAACAAAAAATTAAAAGAAAAAGTACAACAAGAAAGAGTTCTACCAATTTTAATTCTTCAAACTAGAGGGATATAGTAAAGAAAGAAGGTGTTGCCTCCTCTAGCAATGCAGCGCTTTCTAACGAAGGAAAAAACTTTAAAAGAAACATGAACATCCACCAAAGAGGACTAGAGAAGTGAAATGTTTTAAATTTTTGGGAATGGGACATTATGCCTATGACTGTTCTACAAAGAAGACCACACTTTTGAAGGATAATGGGGAGTACACAAGCCATTCTGATGATACTAGTGGAGAGGAAGAAGAGAGTGATGGAGAATTAAAAGCTAATGAAGGAGAGTTGTACATGATTAGGAAGATGCTGGAAAGTCGAGTCAAGGCCAAGGATGCATCTCAAAGGGAGAATATTTTTCATACAAGATGTTCAGTTAATGGTAATGTATGCTTGGTAATCATTGATGGAGGAAGTTGTACCAATTTGGCGAGTTCAAGATTTGTGTCAAAGATGAACATGAACACTAAACCACATCCTAGGTCATACAAACTTCAATGACTTAGTGAAAGAGAAGAAGTCGAAGTGAAACATCAAGCTAAAGTCTTTTTCTCCATTAGGAAATACCAAGATAAAATCTTATGTGATGTGGTTCCCATGGAGGCCAGCCATATTCTTTTGGGAAGGTCGTGGCAGTATGACATCAAAGCCATCCATGATGGCTTCACTAACAAAATTTCTTTCATTTATCAGGATAAAACAAAAGTGGTTCTTAAACCCTTATCTTCTAAAGAGGTGTGTGAGGATCAAATCAAAATGAAAGAAAAGTTATCAAATGAGAGAGAGTGAAACACTAGAAAGGAAAAAGAAAAAGAGTGAAACACTTGAGAGGAAAATGAGAGAAAATGAAACACTTGAGGGCAAATAATTTATTTAGCAACTTTATTACACTGTTTATGCTGAGGGAGTTTATTTGTTGCCCAATGCGTAGGGCTGGGCAAAATAAACCAATCTGCACTGCACTACCAAAAATTATATTGAACTAAAAAATAGTTCACATGAACTGCACTGAACTGAAAAACAGTTCAGACGAACTGAACTGAACTGTTTTTCTTAAAAATAAACTGGACTGAACTGCACTACACTATAATATGAACTGAATTGTACTGTTATAAACTGAACTGTTTTATAAACTGCACTACGTCAGAACTGAATTGCACTATTTTTTAACTGAACTACACTATTTTTTAACTGAACTGCACTAATTTTTAACTTGACTACACTGTTTTTGAACCGTTTTTGAACCGAATTGCACTGATTTTGAATAAACTTCAATATTTTTGAATCGAATTGTACTATTATTAAACCAAATTGCATTGATTTTGAATTGAATTGCACTATTTTTGAACTGAATTACACCATTTTTAATAAATTACACTTTTAGTTTTAATTGTTAATAAATGATCAATTCAATGTAATAAATATTGAACTATTTCACTTTTAGTATAATAAAAATAATTATAATCTTATTAAAAATTTAATTATATTAAATCTTTTAACTCAAATAATAATTAATATAATTAGACACATATTTCATATTTAGTAATTGTAATATGCGTTTACTAGATTGAAAATTAAAGTTAATATGTTGTTACCCGTAAGAGACAATTATTTTTTATTTTGTAAAATTAAAAATCAGTATTAGTTCCTTAATCTTTTTAACTATATAGATTTAAAATCCTTAACTTTAAAGACATTTTTGTTTGCTTTTTGTTTTGTAAATTTAAATTCAAATGTTAATTTTTGTTTTAATGAAAACACATATTAATTATTAAAAATTCAAACATTAATTAAATTCAAACAATATCAATTGAATTGAAATTTTTATATTAAACCTGGAAATAGAAAAAATGGAAATTTATATATGTAAACATTTATCGTACTAAATTAACTATTTATTTTTTAATTTTATCTAAAATATATTTATTTTAATTTTACAGATTTATCCATTAAAAAAATACAAGTAACTTCATTCATTGAATAACAAGTAAGAAACTGGTGACCATTTCATGCATATTAAAGGCATGCTATTTTCACAATTAACATTGATTTTGTTCACTACCCATGACGTGTGTGCATATATCAGCTTTACGCTTTCAGAGTCTTCATGGGAAGACCAAACACCATGGATCTGATTTCCTATAGTTATCTTTTTCTCCTTAAATTACAGATCAGTGCACTGATCTAAACAATTAATTGTTTGCAGTACAGTTTTTTAAACTTTAACTAAAAAATAGTACAATTTAATTTATTTTACTATTAATAATTCAACTATTTTTAGTTTAAAACAGTAAAGTTAACTTAAGTACAAATACAGTTAAGTTATTTTTTTCCAACTCTACCATAAATGCGGTATGATCTAATAACTCATCTAATTTGTATCATCTAATAACTCATCTGATATCATATGGTGCATTGTTTGGAGGACCTCATTTGTACCTTTTTTTTTTTTATTTCTTCAACTTGGACTTTTTGCACACATAAGCTGTTATTTGGCTACCATTATGAGCGACAATCATGGAACATTTTGATGTAGTGGAACGTTGTTTCACACTGAATATTAAATGAACAAAAACTAAATTTAATCTCTTGAAAATCAACATGGAATCTAGGTCAAATCTACCAATGTGAAAGCAAACAAAGCATGAGGTGAATTTTGAATATTCGTAGTGGAAGAAATCACCACCAAAAAGCATGGGCAAAGTGTAGTCTGGACAACAACTGAATCCAGGACTGATACAAATATAGAGCACCAAACCGCTTCAACATCAATCATTTTTTTTTCCATAATCAGTGAGTGGATTAAATCACTAATGCCTCATTGAGTGAATTTCAAGCTGCTAAACAAATTAACTCCAAAGCGGAAATTATAAAATTATGGAAAACATGCATTCATTAAATGACTAGATATTCTCGAACTGAATGTGATACATTTTCCAGAAGAATGGTTGGCTAAATTATGAGATCAAGTGTTCAATCTCCCTTTGCTAAAGGAAACTAAGTGAATTGGAAATGATCGAGAGGATTTGAAATGATTGAGGGGATTATGTAGAAAAACTTCAATATTTGTTTTCTGCATTCCGTTGAACAAAGTCAAAGCAACCAAGTGAATTTCATATAGGAAAAACATTCTAAAACTTAGCATAAGAAGGAGTTAAGTTATATTCCGTTAAGGTCTTAGGAAAATACTTTGGATCGATGTCACAATATACTTTGATATATAAAACTTTTTTTTTTCTCTTTCTAAAACATATGAATAAAACAGTTGGTTAAACTAATATATTATTTCCATAGCTTGTACTGAGTTTTATATTCTGATTTTTTTATAAGGAAAAATATTACAAAAAATATTCTATTAAAATTATTAACCAACAATTTTATGAAAATTCATTATCAACAAGTCTATGAGAACTCCACTATAATTACGTGATTAGAAGTCTGATTAGACTATTGTATTGAGGTCAATGGTTAACACTGCAATTGCTTAGTGGTACTAAATATTCTTAATTACTAGTATGGTTCGTGACGTGTTTGGCAATCCAACATTAATATTGAAGCCACCACACTAAGCTACCGTGAAGTAATTATTACTTCTAATGTTTCATATTATATTTAATATATATAATATTTATTTTTTTAAAATAATATATATATATATATATATATATATATATATTATTATTATTTATAATAATGTCAATTTTTTTTTATAAAATGTTGGGTTGCCTCATGTAAGTGTTAGTTTAATGTCTGATAGCTCGACCATTCTTCTTCTCTAGAGAGGACCATTTTCTTTTAACTTTATTTGTTGTGGAGAAACACAACTGAAACAATTTTTCAGCAGCTTCGAAACTTGTTATGGCTTACTTGTCACAAATAAGACTTCCTTAGCAGCATTAGTATCATTTGGTTTTCGATTGTGAATTCCTTTAGACATTTTAAAGTTTACCTCCTTCTCATGATCTCTAATTTTCAGCTTGTCGCTATCAACATCAATGATAACTTTGGCAGTTTTGATGAATGGCCTTCCAAAAATGAGAGGAACATCAATATCTTCCTCCATATCAAGTACGACACAATCCACTGGAAAAGTGAACTTGTCTACTTGCACACATACATCATAAACGACTCCATTTGGACATTTGATTGATCAATCCGCTAGTTGTAAAGTCAAAAGAATTGGTCTTATGACATTGCATTACCACCACAACATACAAATTTACATAATGTGTTCCATATATCACAACTGACGAAGTATGTTCCTCATCACACACATGTGCTAGAAGATGATGAGGTTTAGATAAGAGAAGATTTGTCTTTAGATGTTGGACTGGTACGAGTGATGGATTTTCAAGTAAAAAAGCTTTGAGGAAAAGATGAAGGTGTTTTAGGATGAAGGAACGCAAGAAGAAACATGGGAATTGGAAGACAACATGAGGAAGTCGTATCCATATATGTTTCCTGGTAAATACAATTTTCAAGGACAAAAATTTTTCGGATTTAGGATAATGTAAGACCGAGGAAATATAATTATTATTCCAAGAATGGTAATTGGCGTGAGGATTATTATTTAAATTATTACATAATGACATAGACATAAGTGAAGTGTAGCATAGTTGGTTAAGGCCTTGGTCATGGGTTGGTGGTGAAGGGCTTGATTCTTAATGTGTACATTTGGGGCATTTATATTTAAATATTGCTTTTATATCTATTTTGGAAGTGTTGGTGTAATTTATACTTTTATAAATTATTCATAATTTAATTGACATGCTTATAATTTTATTTTCTCGAATGCATGAAATGTGGAGATGTTATTGTATGTTGTTGTCCATGTGTATGACAAGATAAATGTGATAGTTTGTTTAGTTTTGAAGTGTCATTTGAGTGTTTGTGTATCTTTAATTATTGTTTTATGATTATGTATAGAGAAGTATTTGAAGTTTGGGATATGGAATTATAAAGTGTGTTCTTATTGGTGATAGTATATGATAACTAAGTTTCAATGGATGAATGCATGGAGAGGAAGTGTGAAATGCACTTTAAGGTTAAGTTTTGATGTAGGGGTGCTAAATCATTTTCTTGATTATTACTTGATTGTGTGGAGAACAATAATTGCAAAATGGTTTATGGATTGATGAAGTGTGTTTTCTTGAGGATCTTAACGTGATGTCTAAACTTTTAGAGGGAAACTAGTATGAGACCCGTGCCTACGCACGGGTCCTCTTTCTTGTGTTGTGTGATATTGTCAATTTTGTTTTTGGTAACATATTACATAGATGAAATAGAATTATCTAATAATTATAGTAATGTTTAAATATTATTCGGCATATTGCGTATTTAGGCTGATTATCTATAACAGTTTATGAAAGGTTTTTTTTTTTTGTAACTGTTTTTTACAGTTATTTTATGTAACAACTCTTTTAAAAATTATTATATATGTTTTAAGAATAAATATTATTAAATTTCTTATTTTTTTAACAGATACTATTAATTTTTTTTCCTTCTTAAATGTATATGCTGGGTTAAATCTAAACCGTTTAAATGTAAATGGTGGGTTAAATCTAAACCGTTTATCTTTTTGAAATGATTACGTTGAGTATGAATCTGAAACATCAATATTGGCGGCAAGAGAAACTTGTCATCTGTCATTTCGATATCTCTGTATAGAGATTTTTTTTGGTGCGTCAGACGTTTTGGTTTCCAAAGTTGGAGTTGAAAAGGTTTCCGTTTCATACACATTTGTTGTACCTTCAAAAGCAAAAACCTAGACTGTACATGGCATCCGGATCCGACGACAACAAAATGTCACAGACTAAGGGGTATACCTTCAACAATTTTTTCCAGAGTTCTGTCATGTTCATGGATCCTTCTCAGGTTAGTTAATACCATTTCAACACTGCAACACGATTTCGAAGAAGTTTGGTAATTTGGGATGTGAAAATATTTGTCGTTGGTAGGGAGATGTTTTGTTTTGATTAAAACTTAAGCTTTTTGCATATTTGATTGTTCAGGACTTTTTAGTTTTTGAAGAAGGTTTCTTTTTGGAATGGGGACAGTGTTTGATAATGGGAACCAACTATTTCTCGGATCCTAGGGGAAACGTACTGAACATTGAATTCGAAGAAAGTCTTATGGCCGAGAGAAAGTTTCGTGGCTCTGATGACATAGTAAATTTTTATGACATATATGACATTGCATTTGTCTGCACTCTCTACTGTGGTGATAGATACTTTAGGTTTAGATTGTTTGACATAGATTGGAATGAAATCGAGTACCCTTTGGTAGAACCGTCATCGTCTTGTTCAAGATCCAGTTTTTCTTGTTCTCTGCGGTTTTTCCAATCTTTCAGAGTCCAGCTAGAGCTGTCTAAGGTATCGTTGTTCATATCTTATTTACCATTTGCAGATTTGTATGTGGGTAAGTATTAACTTGTTTTTGATGTTTGTCAACAGCCATATATACTGCTTCCCGAGGAGTTTGAAAAATTTTGTGGAGATCAACTTAAACTTGATCGCAAAGTTCAATTATATGATCCTATATACAAAAAGTTCGAGCTTTATCTGGACACAAACATAGATGGGATCATTATTTTGTTTAGTATGACGGAGTTGATCAAACATTATGCTTTCATCCAAGATGTTTATCTTCATTTAAATTATGTAGGAAACAATGTTTTTCTTTACAAAATTTACTTTGTTGATGGAGTAGAAATTGTTTATGAGAGGCACTCGGTTGCTGGTTCAAACAATGGCTCTGGTGGTATTATAAACAACGTTGGTGCTGTCAATCGTCATGACTTTCTCAATTCACTTCATGGATTGGTGAAGAAGTTAACGAAATATGATGTTCAAACATCATCTTTGGTATTTTTTTGTTCGTACTTTTATGTTTATTGTTGGTATTTCGTTTTCCATTTGTTGTCTGATATTTTGTGCTTGCCTGTAGTATCTACACTCGGATTTTGCTAGACAGTTCTTGGAGAAGGGACGCAAGAGGTATTTCATTACCATCTCATCTTCCAAGTTTTGGCCTTGTAAAATTCGATGGACGGGAAGGACATCTTTTGAATGCTATGTGACTTGTGGATGGAAAAGATTCTGCAAGGAGAATCAATTGGCTGCAGGTGATGAAGTGAAGTTTGTGATTGATAATCAGCAGAAAAATGTCATCCATGTAATTAAGGTTTAGTTTTGGCAAGGTGTATGCAAAATTTAGGTTTTAATATTGTAGGTTTATGAACATTCCGAATATTGTTTCGTTTATATGTTTTTGATGTATTTTTAATGTATTTTAGGTTTTAATGTATTTTATATGGTTTGGTCTATATGTTTTACGTTCTGCAATGTATAATATTATTGTTATTACTATTTCCTGGGGCCAAATATCTTGAAACGGATTGTAAATGTCTTTTTCATTATATGAGTATTAACAATTGCAAGATTTTTTGAATTTCTGAAATATTGACATCACTTTGGATTTCTATATTTTTTTTCCCAGTACTATTGATTTAATTATTTTTTCTGATATCATATACGTCTAAATGAACTTAATTGAGTTCTTATTTTATGTGTTTCCATTACAAATTATAAATAAAATGTATTAAAATTGTTGGAATCTAAGTTTTTGTACTCATAAAAACTCTCGAAAACTGTGATTTCAAATATTTCGGTTACCATAAATTATTATGTGTAATAAAGTTTAATTAAGTATGTAGGAATGAACATGAATATTTAACCAATGACGTAAAAACATTCATTGTTATTTTAAAATGGAGGTACATAAAGTAAATATTGGGTATAGTTTGACGAAAGAGAGCAAGTCTGGTCCATTGGTAGGTCTCGGTTTAAATGCAGTGTGGCATGTACTGTCTTATAGTACAAATGAATGGTAAAGGGTCAAAGATTCTAAATACTCGATTCACGCGTATTTTAGAATTCATTATCTTCTAACACCAATCCCAAATATGGAGATACAAAACAGAGTTCATGTGGTTCTTGGTAAGTCTTTACATCAGTGAGGAAATATATAACTATAGTACAAAATTTTTTTAACAAATATGTTTCTCTCTCTTTACTGTTTGTGATTTTATCAGGTATTCTGCTCATGCATTTAACAGTGGCCACACTTATGTCAATGATTCAATTCCTGATATCGAACTTTTTTTATGGTCAGAGGTTCCATAGAGCTTTCAAGTTCCTTGATTCTTGTCCAGAAAAAGTAAGCTTATGTCTTGCAGTGATTTGTTTGGTTATATATTTAACAACATTTTGTAAAATGGACGTTTGAATACAGATCTTATCATAATCAACAGTCTCACAAAATATGTTTCTGATTAAAAATACAAATTGTTGGATAAACATTAACTATACATTTTGGAATACTTCTTTGTACACAACATTAGTTGTTGTACTGGATGATTTGTTCTCATTGTCATGGATTAATATCCTTAACCCAGATTTACTTTGAACTCTAGAAGCTGCAACATAGAGTTGACCATGGCTGAATACGGGTGTTGGCAAGTACAATCCCACGAAACCCAAAGACTGACCTTGTGATTTGTTTATTGTCATTGCATATGACAATATAATAGGAAATTGCTTTCTAATTAACTTAAATGGCCATGGGGATTGGGAGGGAGACATAGACATTCGCGGAATGTACACCTCTTGTCCATCTTTGTTTCCTGTAATCAACTTAGCCCCTATGACATGGTTTGCAATCCTCGTTACGATCAATCTGCTTCCATTACACAAACCTTCTGCTTGGTCTAAGTTCCTCAAAAGCATAATCGGAGCTCCAATTTTTAGTTTGATTCTATGATTAGGAAGTCCAGATGTACTAAGTGAATTTAGGAATTCCGAAGTTATAGCGCAGTAAGCATCACTTGAAGCAGATTCTGATTCATCTACTGAATCAGAACTAAGATACAATTTTTCTTCCCCTGCATTAATTATTTCATACATTAGTAATAATGTTTGTGATAGCAAACTAAAAAATTTCAAATATGTTAGGTATAGGTTTCTGATTTACATACCTGGAATTTGTGATAGCATATATTCATTGATTTGATTGACTGTCTCAATTCTACTTGCTAATATTGCTCTACACTGCAGAAATGATTCGTCTGTATAGTTGTGTACTAAGTCCGGATATGTGGTAGATACAATTCCTTGTATAGGATCACTGAAATCTGTAATTAGGAATTCTCTGGGTATTTCGATTTCTGCTAAACCGTCATTTGGTTCTTCTAATTTACCATCACCAACTTTAACAATCCAATCTGAAAATTCTTGAATCTCGGATGCAGTTGTGGATTCCAAACCTTGTTGTAGGAGACGCATATTTTTTGTCAATGTCAAAACTTCACAGTGTTCCCATAGGTAAGATGAGTTAATAGTGGCATTGACAATATCAGATCTTGTACCTCCAGGTATAACAGGTAAGATTTGCCTGAAGTCACCTCCAAATACTATGACTTTTCCTCCAAAAACTGAATTCTCTTTTGTCCCATCCTTCATTATGTCATTTAGAGTTCTATCCAAAGCTTCAAAACAAAATTTGTGTGCCATTGGAGCTTCATCCCATATAATAAGTTCGGCTCTCTTTAACAGTTCTGATGCTTCAGAGCCTTGGTCAATGTTACAAACTGAATTTTCTAGTGTTGGTACTGGTATCTTGAATTTAGAATGGGCTGTTCTTCCCCCTGGTAATAGAAGAGAAGCAATTCCACTTGAAGCAACTGTTAGTACAACTTTACCTTCAGAACGTAATGATGCTGACAGTGTTTTCCACATGAAGGTTTTTCCTGTTCCTCCATATCCATAGAGAAAGTATACACCTCCTTTTTTGTTTAGAACAGCCTGATTGATCTTGTCAAATATTTTTTTCTGCTCACCTACAATGTAACTGTTATTCAAAGTCCTTACTTAATGTAGAATGTATGAATAGCAAATAATAATAAATCCAAACCTGTCATTGATTTCAAGTTTGATTGAAATAAATTTCTTTGTTCTACAATGTCATAATTGAGTTCTGCATATATCAGTCTATTTCCACAATTTTCTGTTAAAAAATCGTTTGGGTATGGCATTGTTGGGAAGAATTTCAAACTGCTTCTATTTGCTTCCAAAAGTTTTTCTAACTCCACTAAAGTTAGATTTTGCAGCATTTCCACTCCAATGTTTAGATCTGCATACAAAACAACAATTAACATGTCTTCCTAGTTGTACACTATATAAATGACAAGTACTATATAGTTACATAACCTGGATTTCCTGATATATTTCTTTCTCTGTAGAGAATTCCATCTGACAGCCATTCCCATGTTTTGTTCCATAGTTCCTCTGGTCGATTAACACTATTTGATAGCAATATAGTAACAAACAGTTTCCTTAGATATATTCCGGAACCCCAATCTTTGGCTTCTTTTATAGCTTCAACATATTCTGAGTCATCTGCTAAAATACCCAAAGCCAAGCAAGCTTCTCTAAATGTAGAATACGTGACATTGTTAACTGTTCTAATATCTACATATGATGTTGGACCTTTTACATGTGTTAGCATTCTCCTAAGATAAAAAACTTCACCAGTACTTGGAGGTACCCAAATAAGTCTTCCGATAGTATTTCCCATCTTCCTTGGCTTCCAACATCTATCTTTCCTGACATACACAAACTTAGAAACAAATTCAGCATATGTTAGATCCCTAGCTTCTGGGTATTTCTTGTTACATTCCATCCAACCTATAAACATTGATTCCGAAATTGTTGCTTTTCCCATGATATCATCAATCGCATCATCATCTTTAAAGTATACTGCTTGTTCTCCTGGAAGATGGAAAAATAGTCTTTCTACGGCTGGATTTCGTCCATGAATTGGAAACGAAAATATTCTCCAGCATGCTTCACAGGGAGATACATATCTGCAATCAAGATATTGTTTAATTTCATCCATTGGTTGTGTCGTCAAAAAAGATTCGTTCTGTTCTGGAACTATGGCAGCTGTAATTCTGTCATAACCTTTGTTGATATATTTGAATAAGTACTTGATAGAAGTACTACGATTACACCATTCAACATTGATATGTGCTTGGTACTTTAACAACAATTGTGGGTTATAAGGAACTACAGAACGATTATCTAGCGAAATACCACTTTTAGATACAGTAGATGAATCGTTCCTTCTACGATAATGAGGATAACCATCTTCAGAAACTGTAGTTGTTGTTTGATATCTTTTTGGATACTGCCGCGAGCATTTTCCATTCTTCATGCAAGGTAATGATCTGTTAACCGTTCCACAAGGACCATGAATCATGTGATCTTCAACACATTGATATAATTCTGGATTATTTATTGCACACGGTATTTCAGCACAGATGACTTTATCAATATCATCCGGAGTTGGGTACTTGCTGCTGGGATGTAGAAAGATCAACAAGTGGGCATGAGGAAGACCACGCTTCTAAAATTCAATAGTATACATAACTACAAATTAAACAGCAAAGGATTACTTTCAGCACATAACATTTCAGACAATAGGATAAGTAGATGACTTACATGCAATAGTTTTGCCTAATAAATGATTTTTAGTTAAGTCTGTAAGAAGTTGTTCAAACTTAATCTTGAAAACCCTTGCAACTATATCTGGACGATCTGTTGAAGAAAGCTTTAAATTTGACAGTGCTCTACTAATTTCCGGCCATTTAGGATTGCATGTAAAAGTTATAAAGAGATCTGGAAATCCCATGAAACTACAAATTGCCATTCCATCAAAATATAATTGGTCCATGAATCTTCTACTACCAACAAAAGATGAAGGAAGAACAACCCTTTTCCCTTGTTCTGACCCTTGAGTTTGTGAGCTGCTAGAAGCTTCACAGAGGTTATTATATTTATCAACCCTTAACTTGCTTTGATTAAATTTAATAAATGCTAATCTTTCAGACTCCATCATTGTGTATCCATCAACAATGAATTGCTGAAAAAGTCTTCTAGATCTAAGCAAAGTTAATGCTTCTGACTGTCTGGTTTGCAACCTGAAGCAGAACCACTCCCTAATTGTTAGTCTGTTCCTTTTCCTGTTAATTCCTTCTTGATCACGATGACTGACATCATGTCTATAACCATCCTCCCCATATGGAAAAAGTAAAGGATATTGGAAACCTAAATAGCTCGTGTGCAATTCATTAATTCTTTGTAATTTCCCAGATTGTTTTTCCATTATGATGTCTCTACCTGAAGCTGTATCTACATCACCGACTATAAGAGCCGCAACTTCTGAAACATTGGGAACATTATAGATCCTTCCATCTTTTGTCCTATCTGAAATAAGTCTCAATTTCAACTCATCAAATGGTTGGTCTCTATATCTGTCCCTTGCCATTCTAAACGATTTGGCATGAACATTGAATTCATCGAGCATCTTCTTTATTTTGTTCACAAGTTCCAAATCAATATTATCTTGATTCCTGAAAAAGGTAACAGTTGAATAAGAATTGTTCTGCTGCATTTTTTCTTTGAAAAGAAGAAGTGTTCATGTACCTTAAACTTTCCATTCTATTTTGAACTTCATTTTCAGTGTCATAAATGTAAAGTTGCGCAAATTTTGGAAGTCCTCCGGGTAGTGGCAAAAGGCTACCTATTCGGTGACAAGATTGACCTTGAATTCGTAGATTAGGGGGTCCCTTTCCATTGTTAAATGTTGTGTCAACTTTTGCACCGGGTGATGTAAATGCAAACATCATATTGTATCTTCTAATATGAGTTTGATAGTTCTTGCTCTCCTTTGAATCATTCGTAAATAAAAGGCGTTGCAAAAGAATTGGCGGGTCTTTTAGAATTGGTAGTTCAACTTTACCATTGCCGCAACACATATGGAACGTAGGATTCACGGATCTTCTGCCCTTGTTAATCCTTTCTTCGTACCACATATACGCCTTGCATTCCTTGCATATGAAGACTGGATCACCAATATCTGCATACATTGTGTTTAGTCAAGTATATCCTTAGTAAAAGTCCTTCAATGCACATTCAATAAAATTATTAAGTACTCAATCTAATCTTATCTTGGATTAGTTAATCGTGCACTGTCATCATCCTCTTCAATACATTCATCATCGATAGCTTGATAATCATAAGGAGCTGAATCTGAAACAAATGTTTTTTTAGTCAAAGTTGTACAAATAAATCTACAATCTATAACTTTTATAAGTACAAAATTTAGAAAGATAAACCTGACAATATATTTTCATTGGTTACATCTTCACTTTGAAATACTGTGGAGTTATTTCGCATTGACTGCCAAGATGATTGCCGTGTTGGTTGCCCTAATGACATTTCTGTAGTAACTTCAAACCTGTGAAGTAGATTTTGACGATGAGAAGTGTTATGAAAGTATCTGGAAGTGCTTGCATTAGTTCTTTCCAGGTGCGCTTGACCATTGTTTGTTGGAATATCCTGATTCAGGAAATTCATCATTGTTATATCAGAAAGTGGGGTGCAGTTCCTTTTGATTCGCTGGTCTTTATAAAGACCAAAACTTTGACTCCTTTCTCCACATTTGCTTTTCTTTTCCTGGATGATCAATTTTCTTTTCAGTCTTGCATTTGAGAATGAAAGATCTGATTGAGATTTTGGATCATTCATCTTATCTACTACGACAATAAATTTGGTGACTGAAAGAAAAAAATTGTAGACATTCAGAACTTCCAGCAAGAACAAAACAGTCAAAGTACTATGTCATAGATATTATTGATTATTCGTATCATGTTCTATTAATAAAAGATGTTTACAATACCTCAAACTTCATGTACTTCAGTTCTGAACTGCATTCTCCTTTAGAACTATCATAATGTAGTGTTTGTTCTTTGTTATTGTTTGTTCTTGCAAGCTTCAAAGCAAAAACTCTGTAAAAGTCCTCTCTTTTTTTCGGGTGCATGAATAATTCACGCCAAATTAAATCTTCTTATTCATTTAATTTTTTTTGATCCTTTATTATAGAATTGATTGATTGTATAGCATAGGGACAGTTCAACTTCTAAAAGTCATTCGGAATGTACTTTAGCCAAATGTCAACATCGATTAATTAAGTTCTAATTTCTTGAAAAATTATCTAACGTTAACTTAAATATTTAAATGAAAAGTGTTATCGTAGAAGGTTCCAGTTTGACAAATCGTCACGATGGTTGTCATTTATATATACTGTTAACTTTGCACTTTTACTAAATATCTTTCGAACTCACCCTTCATCTTCTGCAATGAGGATTTCAGACAGCAAGGAGAAGACTTCTGCCACACGGTATTCCTTCAAAAATTGGTTCCAGACTTCCATGACGTTGGTCTATCCCGAATGGGTAAGTAATGAACTTATGTTTGGATACTTATGTTAGAATCTTGGAAAAGGTTGAACCTTTACCAAAGTTTTCAACTTTTTCATTACAAACATGAATAAAAATCGTGACTTTCTTTCATTTTGAGTTTCTTCTTTAGGAATTTGTTCAGTTTGACGAAACGTTCTTCCATTACTGGGGAGAAAAGTTTTTAATGGGCACGAACTATTTTCGGGATCCGTTAGGGAACTATATTATGGTTGAATTTGAAGACTGCATGATGGAAACCAGAAGTTTTCGTATAGCCCGCGAACTTGCAAATTTTTATAAGTTGAATGATCTGTACTGTGAGGTAATATTTTAAGATTCACATTCTTCTTTTTGGTTTGTTTTCTTTATCCTCATTATCTAAAATATATTAACTTGCGCAGAATACAATTCGGTTGGACGACACATTTGTTATATTCTGGGGACATGAACTGCAGTTTGAGAAGGTTCTCCTGATTGATCCCAAACAAAAAAAACATGATGTTCGTATCCACAGGACTGACAATAGAGACTTGGTGATCTGTAGTGGGGTCTTAGAGATATCACAGTACTACGGCCTGTTATCCAACAAAATAATACATTTAAATTATGTAGATGAAAATACCTTTTTATTTAAGCTTTTTTACTGTCATGGGGTTGAGATGGATTATACTCCCCCATTGGTTAGTAGCAGTAATCCAGGTTATGACCCTGCAGATTTTTACCATTCGATGGCAAAGTGTTTATCTGCTCATGATATCAAGTCATCATCACTGGTATTACATCATTCAATTTCATGTTCAGTTATGGTCTAATATTGTTTGATACGTTCTAATGACAACAACTTTGATTTTTTTTTCAGTACTTGGAATCTGAATTCGCATCAAAGGCTTTGGTTAAGAATAGAAAGCGTCACTTATTGGTAAATGCTGAAGGTGACTGCTGGCCTTGCACAGTTCGATGGTCAGGCAAAAGTAACAGAGATTGTTACATAACTCGTGGTTGGAAAGATTTCTGCATTCAGAACGGATTCAAGGAAGGATCTATAATACAATTTGGTGTAGATAGGCACCTATCTCTGTTTATCAATGTAATGGAAGTAGAAATATAGACCCACATGTTTATACCTTATTTTGGAACTATATGAACTATATCTATGTTTTGTCAGTTTGTAAATTAAAGATGTTTATGTATTTTTTGCTGGTTTATTATATAATGATATTTTTGTTGGTATATTGTAGAATTGTTTTGTTGGTATATTATATAATGATATTTTTGTATTTTTTGCCTTTCTCTATTCATACTTTATGCCTTACAATGTGTAAAGCTTCTTTATAATTGTTTAAATGTTATTGTCGATTGTAAATTATGGACCACCTTTAAGTTTTTAATGATACCACCGAAATGCTTAAACACATCTGTAGGACTTATTTTTACAAACATAAGGAAACAATTCAACAAATCTTGCAGGATATCAATAATAAGTAGGGGTAATAAAACAAATTTACACCATAATACTAATTTCCAAGATTGAACAATACTATACATTGTTTATCCATCATTACCAAGGACAACCAAAATACTATACATTGTTTATCCATCATTACCAAGGACAACCAAAATACCAAATTCATCAAAAAAACATTTAATGTTCTTTTGCTTCCAGTTACACCACATAATTCCAAAATAGGTATATGTACATATATCAGTGGGCCACGCTACTGCTTTTCTTTTTTGATTCGCTTTTTATTTTTAGTCCTGGGAAATTCTGCACTTGGAATATCGTCGAGGTGGTCACATTCAACTTCGAAGTCCAACAACAATTCCTTTCTGGGAGTTACACAGTAGTCAATATATGGATCATTATCTCCTGAGGTACTTAGAGTCAACTGCAACATATAAAACAATATTTCTATATCACCATACATTTACCATGAAGAAAACATTTCATATAAAAATAAAACTGATATCATGAAGATTTACCATGCAGATGTCAGCTTCGGTATTCTCTTCACAAGTTGCTTTAGCAGTGGATTGTTTATCCTATTCATTAAACAACAAATAGTTGACCACATCACAAATGTAAAATAACAAAACAACTATAGAAATATATACATTGCAGAGACCTTTCCTTTCACTGCCGCAATTTTACTCGAACCAACAGTTTTGGATTGAGTAGTGGAAACACATCTATCTGTGGGGCTGGAATCTATAATCTGCAATTGAAATAGAAAAGGTTATGATAAATACAGTATCACCAAATACAAAATTATATTAATATACAAATACCTTTGTCCCATCAGATGCACGTCTAATAACACCACTCCTTTTTGATTGGGTACTGGATACACCTTTTATTGCAGGACTGGAATCCTCAACCTATAATTTTCATCACACAATCTTATCCAAATTCTACAAACACAAAAGAGTAGAAAATACTTTCAATTAAGAATACCTTCTTTGATTTAGCTTCAGTTTGAATCAAATCAACACCATTACTTGGGGTACTAAACCCAGAAAAACCTGTTGGACTGGAGTCTTTAGCCTGTCATTTCAATAAAATACAACATAATGCATCATTCTGCATAATACTATCAGAAACGCAACAATTACTATCATAATAATAATTTATTCTTCGATATCTACCTGAGATCCGCATGAAATCACACCAATCGTTTCAGCTTCGTTATTAGAATCACAAATAGCTATACCAAAAGACTTTTTACCCTGCACATTGAAAATATAATGACCACAACATCAAATCAATACACAAGAATAATTCATTGAAATATCAACCAACAGATCATTAATAACTTTTACAATCCTACCTTAGAGTTTGTTTCAGAACTGGAATCAGATGTACCTTCACCACTGGACTCTTTAATCTACATATCAACCAACACATCATTAATAACTTTGACAGTATAAAATTTAAAAGACTGGAGTAAATGAATTACCATCTTTGTCTCAAGTTTGCTTCTAACACAAGCAATAGTTTCAGGGTTGCTGGAAGCTTTCATCACCGATGAGGATCTGTTATTTGGCTGAACTCTAACCTTGAAAGCAAGTGTACAGCCTAGCAAAACATCAAGATCCTCCGGAAAACATTTGGGATCGTCCTCCCCATCCTACGAAAAACAAAAAATCACCAGTCTCCTTCTATATAGTAAAAGTCAATTACAGTAATTGACAAAGATTTAAATATTACCTGGATCATTTTATTCATTAACTCAACAGCCGATACACCAATCAAGTTATTGCAGTCTTGATCCCATAAAACAAAATTGGTATAATTGTACCCATCAGTAACCTGTAATTCCAGCTTATATCTGCAACAACTGGATTTAAGAAATTAAAACAAAAAAACTGTCCCTAAAGATGTAAAAATTAAAAAACAATTACAAACCTAATTCCATGTTTTTCATTATCAAAGCCACAGAGAACACACTTAAAAGCACCTACTTCATCAGTCTTCTTCCTGCAACTATTGCATACTGGATAACACCATCCATCATTTCCTAAATTAAACTTCACAGTATTTCCAACTGTAACACAGTATTGTTCCTATTTTAAAAACAAAAACAAAATTACAAGGATGAATAATCTAAAAATTCAAACAAATGTGACAAAAATAAATAATTCATTACCTCCTTCATACTTGTGATTTCTGATATAGTCCTCACAACAGCTTTATACATAAATTTTTCATGTTCACTATACTGGGAAGGTGAACTCAACTAGCTGCATTCTTGGCTCGGACTAACCACATTTCCAAACCGTCTATAATAGCAATATCAAAGTCATTCCCATTCAATTAACGATAAACAATATCGCAGATATAAAAAACTTAACAATTACATACTCTATCCATTGCTCCTTGAATCGTACCAATTCAGCACATTCATCACCCATTAACAACTTTGAACCGTTCCAAGAGTTTGAAATTGACACTGGCCACCGTCCTAAAGCAAAAACAAAATCAGCACACACAAAACAAAAAAACCACAAATTATCAAATAAATTGTCCAACCCGAACACGGTTTGATCTTAGCCTGAGTCAACATAACAACAAAAATAGATGAATCCGGGTCACCCCTCCAATTGGTCATAAATTTCAAGTAATAGGAATCCCACAAGGTACACCCAATGACAGCAGAGCTGCAAAAGAAAACGACAATAGTTTATGAATATGAAGTAATATTCAAAAACCACATTTTCTTATATGAAATTACTAAAGCACTAACCTGAAATCCCTTATATGAAACGCCACATTCTTCGACTGAGGATTACACCTCACATTGTCCACCACTCCAATAATATCTAAAACCATTATAAACATGATCCAATAAGTAATTGAACATTTAAAGACACACAAAACATTAAATGACCAAACATTACGTCAACATACCATACAATAAATCAGCAGCGTAATTTCCATCAACTATATCTTCGATACTTTTGAATTTGTAAACGCTTACTGGAATGCTCGAAATTGCTTGTTCTTTAATAGTGGTTGCTCCTATGAACAATAACTTGTAAGGATGATCACAAACACGAAATTGTCCGTGGTTCTTCAAGATTTTAAAGTTATGCATGATATACGTCTGGCCCTCTACCAACTTTTCTTCCCACAATCCTAAATCTTCCTTTTTTACCATTGCAGGAATCATAGAACCCTGGGCAAAAAAATTTGACAAAAAAATAGTCATTCCACATCTAAAATATAAAGAACAACAAAATTTTCTTACCTTCTGATCCAAAAGAATCAGTTCCATATGACGACTGTTATCCCGGTTTTGAACAAACCACAAGTCTTTTATACGAACAGCAAGCTTCAACGTTTCTTTCTTCTCGTCGATATCTTTGACCATATCAAATTTCCTCGCCATTTCCAAACATTAACTTTCCAAAAACAAACGTCAGAAAATAATGACATCAACTCCAACAGAACTCACGAATCTGGAAAAACACAAATCGTATAGAAACTCGAAAAACCAAAACGTACACAAAAAGTACTGAGGAAAAACCAAAAATGTACAATAAATACACAACACAACTCGTATAGAAACTCGAAAAACCAAAACGTACACAAAAGGTACTGAGGAAAAACCAAAAATGTACAATAAATACACAACACAACTCGTATAGAAAATCGAAAAACCAAAACGTACACAAAAGGTACTGAGGAAAAACCAAAAATGTACAATAAATACACAACACAACTCGTATTGAAACTGGAAAAACCAAAACGTACACAAAAGGTAGTGAGTAAAAACCAAAAATCTACAATAAATACACAACACAACTCGTATTGAAAGTCGAAAAACCAAAACGTACACAAAAGGTACTGAGTAAAAACCAAAAATCTACAATAAATACACAACACAAAACTTAAAAAAAAAATGAACTGAAACCCATACATACCTCAGCAAACAGGAAGAACAAAACTCCTAATGAACCTGGGAAAAACAAAATATAGACAAAATGCAAAGCACAACTACTATTGAAACTCGAAAAACAAAAACGTACACAAAAGGTACCAAGTTAAAACCATAAATCTACAGTAAATACACAACACAGAACTTAAAAAAAATGAAGTGAAACCCATACATACCTCGCCAAACAGGAAGAAGAAAACTCGTAATGAACCTGGGAAAAAAAAAACGTACACAAAATGCAAAACATCTTCGATATCAATAACAACAAAACTAAACCCAACAATATACTGGAAACGAAGCATACCGCAGAAACTGGAAGAAAAAAGAAGCAGAAGAACCATACCGCAGAAACTGGAAGAAGAAAGAAGCAGACAGGCAAACAACACAATACATCCGTATTTCAAATACACAAAATTGTAAAGTATCTGACATCAGGATTTAATGCATGCAACATCAATCAACTCATGCACACAGTAAACCCTCCATTTAACCCTCAAACAGGCGGGAAATGGTAAATTACACAAATATCTACGAAATAACGTATCAGACGGACTCCTTTAAAGGGTTTTTTTGGCAAAAAAACAGTGCACTCACGGACAATATTCAGAAGGAGATAAAATGACTGAAAAACCAATAAATTGGACACGTGTCAGCGACATAAATAGGGGTATTTGGGTATTTTCCAGAGGTGTTTCTTTTCATATATTTTAGATCATTGGTGAAATGCATTTTGAGTTAAGTTTTTGGTGTAAGGGATATTAAACCATTTTTCTATAAAAAAGATTATACTAATTTAGGGAGTGAAATATTTGATAATTTTTCTTCCTTTTAGTCTTGTAAAAAGTATATAAATGTAAATATTTGCTCATAATTTTATATTTTATGTTTTTGTATTGAGGAAAAACTGAGAATATGATGGACATTGTCTTCAGGGTATCTTAAGCACTTACTTGCATTGGGTTCAAGAGAAACTTATGGGGGTTCAGAAAGCAATCTCCAGAGTATAAATTTCAAATAGACTCCTAAGAACACTAAATTCAAATAACACTTGGATCATCCTAAAGCTATCTCATGGCTATTTCTTTTAGCACTTATATATCCTGTTGCATGGAAAAAGTCCAAATTATTTATAGGTTGGATGCATTTCTAATTGCACAATACAAAAACCTATTATAAACTGTGCAACCAAAAATTCAAAAATGAATTTCATATTGTATAATTAGTAAATATGTTATGGATTGTAAATCCAGAATACAAATTAAAAAACGTATTCTAGATTTTACAAATGTTTCTAAAATTTACAATAAAAAATATATTTTCAAATTACGTTATCCATAAATATATTCCAAAAATTAGAATATCTTTTCAAATTAAGTAATTCATAAATATATTCTACATAGTATAATCCAAAATGTATCAGATTGTAGAATTCAAAAATATATTCTAAATTACTAAATTACGTTATTTAAGAAAATGTATGATGAGATTCATATAAGAAAAAAATACATTCCACATTGTAATTCTAAATTCCAGAAAAGTGTTTTCTAAATGACATAATCTGAAAGTAATCTAAAATCTAAAGCATAGTATATTTCACATTTCTGACACACATAGAGAAACCTGGGTGAAAAAAATTAATTACCCCAGCCTTGATCAATCCCGTAAAAGCAGGCCGTCTTAAGAAAATTTTAAATCCTGAAATTGGCCTCTGTCCTAATAGTTAAAACAAATGCACAAGTTTTCAAAATGGTATAATATAAATGTATTGTAACAAAATGAGGCACAAAAATAAATAAATTACTGGTGCAAGTTTGTGGACATAGGTTGTTGTAGAAGGTTTGCAGTCACCATAATAAACAACTTTAACCTAACAATTCGTTCACCGTCTTTTTAACCTTGATTTTTCTTCTTTTCCACTTTTCCTTTACATGAGAAGAATTTATTCAATATGCGTTTAGTTAAGCTTTTTACAGAAGCACCCCTTAAGTCCTCCATGGATTCCACTGGAGGAGAGATCGACCCAACAGCACATGAAGATTCATAACTAGGAATAGTCATATTTGGTGCATGGTAGTGCTCTTCTTTTTCCTCAATTGCCTCATATATAAGATAAATTGACGTCTTGATTACAATTAATCTGCTCCAGAAAACAACAACAATTTGCACCTTGTTTCCAGGCTCAATGTTTGATAGTACCCTCTGCCACTCCTCATCATCAAACGACGCTAATGCATTTCTCTTGAAAAGCTGAATGGTGCTCTTTGTGTGATTTATCACCAACAAATTTTTCAGGCCATCTGATGTTATACTGTCAGAAGAAGAATAATGGATATGGCACATCATTGTCTTCAAGTTACGCCCATTCACTTGGGCAATTTCAAAAGTCACAGAAGAACCTTCGCTGCTGAAGGTTAACCAATCTGGATAACAATCTCCAGGTAGCAAACAATCACCCCCATCACTCGTAGTCATATTCTGTAAAAGTAAAGATATATATGCTGTAAGTTTATCAATCGAAGCATTAATACCACTTCTTACAAATTCATCAATTTATGATATCACAAGATAATAACTCATTTTATCATGATCTTTTTGTCAAAAAGTATTCTAAACGATGACAACTTGCATGAAAGAAGTAAATTGTTAAAAAAATTTAATGTTATGCACAACAATATCATATTGTTATTCTCTTTCTTTTGGCTGATGGCAACTTTTAATAGCAGAATATATGATGGCACCTAAAAAAGTCTTCTATGTTGTTGAATGATAAAGTAATATGATTAAAATAACATCCTTAAACTTTTATGTTGACAGTGTATAACTATACACTTGCACATAGAATTGGTGCACTAAAAATAATTCAATTGCCAAAAAACAAGTGAATTTTCAAACCATAATTTATGACAAATATTTATATCATATAAACATTATAATTAGATGCATTTAAAGGAAGGAACCTGTAAAATTCTCTGTTTCAGGATGTGTGTGATTTCCCAACTCCTTCCCATTTGAATTAAAAGTGTCTTCTCAAACAATTTTGATCCTGAGTTGCATTCAATTAATGTAAATACATTATGCAGTTGTGATGCTGTTGCAGATGACTCAGATTCTACAGAATTTGTCGCATTTAAAGCCTCCAAAATACTCGTTGTATCTCTAGAAAGTTGAAGATCTGAGCCACACTCTATCCAAAGACTCTGAAGCTTTGGAAGCTCCTCAGATATATAAGATAGCTGATTGGAACTACTATTTTGTACATCTAAAGAAACAAGAGAAGACATGTCCACAAATGTTTGAACACGAGAAGAGAGACTATTTACCGGTGACATCCAAGACCAAATGATAGAGGGAAACACATTGCGTGAGAATCCTTCATAACCACACAATGAAATATATCCAATACTTTTTGATCTAACTATCGAAAAGGGCACCCTTGTTATACCAGTCTTGTCAGCAACAAGGGTTGTCAAAGACTCCATCTGTTCTATGTCCTCTTCCAACTTATCAATCTTTAGACAACCGGAAAGAATGAGTGTTTTAAGAGATTTCAACTTATAGATACTTCTTGGAAGGTTACGAAGGCTAACACAATCTTGAAAGTTTATCAGTAGAACTTTAGTGAGATGACCAATGGTATATGAAACTTCAGACAGCCTTGGACAATCCATGAGTACAAGCTTTTCAAGATTAGGCAAATTTAGAAAGTCAGGAGTCTTTGTTAAATAATGAGAATGGCTAAGATTAAGAATTTTCAACTTCTCCATCAGCTACAAAAGAAGAAATACAACGGAGATAAATTAGATAAATAAACGACAAAAAAAAAATGAAAGCAATTAAAATATGTCATTTACAGTAAAGTGGGATGTGAAATATTTACTCTGATGCCATTTTTGTAGTGCTATTATATTTTGGTTTAGCTTTACTTTTTTAGACAAGGCTATCCTCATGATTTCTGGTTGACACTTCATACTCCTTTTATCAAGTAAAAGGACATGCTTTACCTAAGTAGCTAAGTTGACCACAGTTACTGCACTGAAATAATCATACATCGCTCAGAAAATAGGTTGTCTGTGTCAGGATTCTATTTGAAGTTTGTGAGTATATTCCTTCAATATGCTATTGGAGTTGTATGATGCTTCAACTTCTAATGCTACTTAATGAGTCGTCCAAGATTGGATCATCTGAGAAGAAGTCATAAAACTTCTAGTGACTCTTGTTCACATGTCATCTAGACTTTGGTTGTCTATTGCTTCTTCATAAGTTGCCTAGCAAACAATAGATTACGACGTTTTAGCCTAGAACCCATCACAAGCTGATTTACACTTGACAAAATCGTATTATTTGTTATCATCTAAACTTATAGTGACTTGTTGACAAATGTGTAGACTTGTTGGAAAATGTATAGACATGAGTATGATTGTCTCTGCCTTAGAAGAAGAGATGTAGTTCTTGTTTGTTTTTTCATAAATAGAATGTCTTATTTCTCTTTTAAAAATCATATTCGTCATACCATATTTTTCTAAATAATCATCGATTTCATGTCTCTCCTAGGGTATTGTAATGCAAATTGGGTTGGTTGTCCTATTGACAAAAGATGCACAACAGGATATTGTGTATTCACTAGAGGAATATTGTCTCCAAGAAGAGAAACAAAAACAAAATGTTGTTGCTCAATTTAGTGCAGAAGCTGAATTAAGCTTAGGTAACCCTTCATACTACTTCTCATCCTATTTTTCACAAAAGGACAAACACTAAGAGATCAATTGTCCTTTTATCAGGAAAAAGCTGATGTGCAAGGAAGCTTTAAGCAGAGAGGTTGCACCTTTGGTTAATTCGAAGCACATCCTCCCTATGGTGAATCTTAAAGGTACTTTGTTTCCCTCTCATACTCTCTACAGATGATGTTTTTGTCTTTTGTATGGCTAATGAGAGAAGACTTGGAAGTATTATGCAGCTATTTCAGATGTAAGGCTCTGCTTCGGGTCAGTGGCTCAATAGTGCTAAAAGTCAATTTTACTCTAGCAACACTCCTAACTCCTTCAATAGAGTTGTGATACTTATCAGATGTATTGCTAATAATATTATAAATAAATTGAGTTCATGGAGAGGTAAGATGTTGAGTATGATGGGTAGGATCCAATAGGTTAATTCTATTATTATTGGGGCTATTGTTTACAACTTTCAGATTTATAGATGGCCCATTAATTTGGTCTAAGAGGTGGAGGGATGGATTTGAATTCACATCTGGACCGAAGATATCTTGAAAGCTTATATTGTGATTGTTAAATGGGACACTTTGTGTTCTCATTAGCATGATGGTGGGATGGGTTTGATGAATATCAGAGAAGAAAACAATATAAACATACTTAAGTTGGTTTGGAGTTTTACTTACGGTAATTTGAATTGGTCTTCGGTTATGAGAGCGTGTTTTCTGTTAGCAAATACAGTCAATTGTGAATAAATTGATTTACTTCACTTGTATATTTTTTATCAGCAAGACACTACAATTTATAGGACTTACATTTGGCTTTTCATCTCCAAGCTATAATGTCTCCAATTATTACAAAACATAATACTATAATGACCATTAACATCCAAAACATAACACTCTAAACTCTTGACTTTTGCTCTCCTAAAACATTCAAAATATAACTACTTATAAAATCAGCTGAATAACCCCTCATTTAAGTTTACCCTAACATTTTCTAAATAAGTATAATCAAAGAAGTGTTCTTCATAAATCTTCATCACATTAATGATTGGCATGATGTCGTTGCTAAAAATTCTAAATGGACCATTGGTAATGGTCAATATGTTAATTTCTACAATGATGCTTGGCTTTCTGATATTTCTAATTTTAGCATCTTCTCATTCCTAAAACCCTCAGTTCATCTCAGGTCTAGGGTATGTGATGCCTTGAATGGAAATGATTGGCATGTCCCAAGTCTTTAAGTAATATCGAAGATATTAATAACAGCAATTTTATTGTTATTACTGATAAGGATGATGAACCTGTTTGGATGATGGATGAGTTTTTTTTTTTTCATAGTAATGCCTATTATTATTTAAATAAATAAAAAACAATGCATGAAATTCAAAAAACTAAATTAATACCTGAGTCTCTTTCCACACCATCGTAATCTTACTGTTTTCTAACTCAATAGAAACTAGTCTTCCCTGATAAAAGCTTGTTGGTATGAAGGAAAAAGGAAATCCATGCCAACAAAGCCATCTAAGGTCTTTGGAAATATATTCAAAATCTCCAACAAGTTCTACATCAGAAAGTTGCAGCAACCTGAGTTTCTTCATGTTCATAAAAGCCTTAGTGCTTAGAGATTTTGTATTACTTCTTGGTAACTTCAACCTCAATCCCTCAATATATTTTGTTCCCTGTCACAGAAAATACAAACAGTAAAATATGCATAGCTAAAGATATATGGCAGTCATCAAAACCCTGATGAAAAGAAAGCGTTATTTTTTTCTATAGGAGATAAGAGGAAACAAATAATTCACAACCAAACTAATTTTAAAAATTCTTGTGACAATCAATTGAACAAATGAATGTTAATAACAAACTCATAAAGATGTATATTGTTTCCATTAGCTTTATATATTTGTAATACTAAAATAGAAAATGAAGGTCTTACCGTTTCTTTTGATAACACATCAAGCACATCCTCGTCAAACCATAACCTACTACGCTCCTCAACCTCCATTGGTGATTTTGAACGGATAATTTCCCTTCCCATGTCCCGTACCAAATCATGCATTCCAAGTTGGTTCTTATCATTCACAATTACAAGACTTCGCTCTACCAAGACACGTATTCCATTTTCTGCGAAAAGACCACAACCATTCAATATATGTATAACATCATTTCGATCCTTTCCTATGAAGAAACATGCTATATCAAGAAATATTCCTTTCTCAGTATCATCGCTTAAACCATCATAACTTATTTTTAACTTCTCTTGTACTTCATCGTTAGGAATTTTCCTGAGTTTTTCCAATACAATCTTCCACTCTGTTACCTCCATATCAAACAAATAAGACCCAAGGACTTCAAGAGCAAGTGGCAATCCGCCAGCATAAGCAATTACGTTTCTTGAAAGCTCAATAAAATCTTCTTCGGGACTTGCTTGCTTGAATGCATGCCAACTAAAAAGCTCAATAGATTCATCTACATCCATTCCTGTCATTGCAAAAACTTGGTCAACTCTTTTTCCTCTAAGTAAATGTATGTCTCTTGTTGTGATGATTATTCGACTCCCTGAACCAAACCATTCACGATTTCCACACAAAGCATTTAATTGTTGTAATTTATTTACATCATCAAGTATAAGAAGTATCCTTTTATGGCGAAGTCTTTCTCTTAATATCATTTTTCCAGATTCAGTGTTATGTATCTTTGTATTGTTTTCTTTGTGGATATCGAATAGAAGTTGTTGTTGTAAACAAATGTGGCCAGCTTCTTGCCCCCAAACCTCCCTAATATCTGCAAGGAAACTCCTTCCCTGAAAATTGCGGCCAATCTTATTGTAAATTGCTTTTGCAATAGTTGTTTTACCAATGCCTCCCATCCCCCATATCCCAAGTAGTAGAACATCGTTTGATTGTTTTTGTTCTAGCAATTGAACCATTTCTTGCACTCGAGATTCTACTCCGACTGGATTATTGGCAACAAACAATTCGGTCTTGTCCAACAAACTTGTAACATTTTTAACAATAGTTTTCACAGCCTCGTTTTCATTCCTACAACAATGTCGTGCTATATGCGTTAAAATAAAAGGAAAATCTGAGTAAAAAGTTATGCTTGTACAAATGTTTGATGCTTCATTAAGTTCATCTAATGCACCGTAGTTTCATTATTTGTTTTTTGAGAACTATGTTGTAGCACATATGTCAATAACTATCCTTCATAATGGGAGAAAAAAAAAAATAGCAGTGGAAGAAGAAGGAGCGACACAATTGAGTGTAAGTAATTGAAAACTAAAGTGAAATAAAAACTATTTTTGGAATAATTAGTAGAAATTACTTCTCTGAAACATTTCTTTCTTTTCCTTTTTTTTTTTTTGTAAAACCAATTTTTTTAATGAACATGAAACAAACATCTCTTGTTCTTAGTACTTTAACCAATGTTAGTTTGATTTCTTGAAAATACAGTTAAATAAACAAAGAACTATTATATCATCAAACCATTAGTATTAATTTCTAATTAATTATAAATATTATTTCATATGAATTTTTAAGTTTAAACTTTCTATCAGCGCTCAATTACCATAATTATTCTTACATTGTCATTTATATTTCCTCTGGTTTCATCTTTTTAAGATTTATCTTCCAATAAGACTTTTTCTACATGAGCTCTGAATGATAAAATTAACGAGAAAAGGAAATACAGTGAGAAGGTTGATTTAAAAGGTTAATACAAAATATGAAATTTGTGCATTTATGATACTGTGATACATAAAAATTTGATATATATATATATATATATATATATATATATATATATATATATATATATATATATAAAGTAATGATATTTCATTAAAAAAAAAATAATGAGATAAAGTAGAAGTGTTTCATTACCTAGAATTGAGGATTACAACCCCGGAGATGCCAGCAGCCTCACGAAGTGCGTCCCTATGTTTCTTGATATCGTTGATCTCATAATCCTTCATTACTCTTGATACATGTTATGAATCTCATGTGTCAGTTTTAGAGACAATGTTCAGTAAAAATGGGAGAAAGTAGATGTTTCATTTTCATTACCTGTGTTGTTGAACTGTAAAGCTCGAGATGCCAATAGCGTGACAGAGTGCCATCCTCCAATAGTTCACAAGTTTCTCTATGCGATTGTAAGCCTTAAGCATTATAATACTTTCATACATGTTATGAATTTGATAAATGTTAGCACCAGAGACGATGTTAAGTAACAACATGAGAGCACAAAGTGTTTCAGCTATCTCTGGAACAGGATTGGTAGTGGGAATCTCTTCAACACTCTTTCTAACCTTCATTTTGCTATTTGTTAAAATTTATTACAACTCGCAAATTTTAGATAGGTTTAATTTCTAAATTATGAAAAATGTTCATAAAATGAGAGAGAAAATATAAGAACTGAGTTAAACTGTTTACCAATAGAAATTGTTTAAATGAGATGATTATTTAAGTCATAAAGCTTATGTAAGTTAACTATTCATAACTTCATTTTACAAAAATCACGATCTCTCTAGATCACTCTAAAACCTTTTTTATCTGTTTTCTCTCTAAATTTCTTAAATAGTCATTCATCCTATCACAGAAAGTCCAGCTTAGAAATCCTCCTAGAGAATAGAGCACTATTGTCCAATCTAATGTCATTTTTTAATAAGTCTATTTGCCCTTTTCTTTTCCTCAATTAGTTTTAAGAGAAAAGATGCATGCTTAAGATAGATAGGATCTTGCATGAGACATTTCTGAGACGAAGATGAATCTTCATTACTAGAAGCAGTGATGAAATATTTAGATTATTGATAAGAGTATTTTACGTACAAGTTTAACTTTCGTGTGAAAGTAGTGAAGTTTGGAAGCCTATGTGATTTAAAAAACATAAAAGGGTTCAAGACATTGATGATAAAACCTTAGGGTACAAAATATGGACTGTTTAAATGTGACCTAGTTAGAACAATATTTTTATATCCCAGGATGTTATTTTTTATGAGTTGTTGAACTTATATTGAAAATGTAAAAATGTGTAATTTTGATAGTTTTGATATATTAGCTATGATTTGGTTATTGTAAATATTATTGAAAAATATCGATTTATTTTATAACTTGTCTGTGGTTGAAATAGTTGTGCAAGTTCATGATGAAATTAGTAGGCTTGAGTTTGAAATTGGTTCGAATTTTAGTTAATCTCTTTGAGATATATATTGATTTGAATATAGAATGAATTTGAGCGTAAATAATTTTTGTTTGATCAGATTAAATGGAAATGTATTTTTCTTAAAACTTATTTAAGCATGGGAACAAAAATTAATTCATATAATGTAGTTGCTTTCTTTATTGGAAAAGCTAAAATTTTCACTCAATTTTTTGTGAAGTTGCTCTCAAAGCAATTTTTTCTCAAGAAATTGTCTTTTTAGCTCAAGTGAAAATTGAAACAATTTTATGAAGTTGATATCGAGGCAAGTATTGCTAAAGAAAAAATTTTCCACTTGAAAAATTTTATTGCTCTAACGAAATTTAAAATCAAAATTTGAGTGATCTTGGTACAATTTTCATTAAATTAAAAAACAATAAAACTTCTTTGGTTTTAAAAGGTGTATTTCTTTAATTGAATGAACATGAGAGTTAACATATATGTATGTAACGTAGTTAAGAATTATATGTTTTATATAATAAGTAGTGAATAATGACATGTGAAATGTAAACATGTGTGATAAGAATATATATTAATCATGTAATGTACCGTAAACATAATTATCTGCAAGGAGAAAATACTATGTTGAAAAGTTAGGGTTGTATATGAAATTTAGACTCTACAAGAGATATCGTGACTTTACTAATATTAGATGTGATTTTACTAATATTGGACTCAAAGAGGAAAAATATACAATGGTCAGTGGAAAGAGGTTCTTATGACTTAGTCTACAATAGGAAAAAGAACTATGTATGGTAAGTTATAAGGATTTACCCTATCACATAAAATGGATAAGTTCCCATTGTGATAATTTTAAACCACTAACTATACCTTGTTTTATGTGTTTATGTGTTGTTGTTTTCTAAAATGTGATAATCATATACTACACAAGAGCACAAGAGCAGAGAATATTGCAGGAGGGGAGATCTTATCAAATATAGGCTGGAGAGAAAGAAAAGAAATATATCTTTAGTTTTGTTAAAACTTTGTGATTTAAGAGATGTACATATTATAATTCCCTTTGAGAACAGTTTATTTTGGAAAGACTTAAAAGTGTAATGTGAATATTATATGTATGTTAGTTTATCTTATGGTGATTAGTAGTAGAATATTTTTTCGTGAGATGTTACACAAAAAGTATAAAAAATTATATTAATAAACACATTTCAACTAATTGTAGAGTGTTGAGAAAAAGAAAAAAAAAAGTCTAATAAGAGAGTTACCAAAGTTCCTCTTACCACGATACATAGACTGCATCTGTCGCGACGTTAGCAGCCTCAACAAGTACCTTCATCCAACGCTCCAAGTCGGCTTCTATTTGAATTTCTCGACTTGATACATTTTATGAATTTCATAAACGTTATTTTTGGGAAAAATAATGTACAGAAAAAGTCTGAAAGCTAGAACAACTGTTTCAATTACCTGGAATATACTCGTTTATCCTCCAATATACTATAAGCCTCAAGAAGTTTCTCCCTCCAATGATTCTGGAGGTTCCGTATCTCAGAATCGACCACCCTCTTTCCATAACTTGATACATGTTACGAATTCCATAATTATATTACTTTTAAAAAAATGTACCGTAACAATCTGGAAGCAGAAAGTGTTTCAATTACCCTTTGGAATCTAAGACTCCACCAGCTTCCTTAGAAAATGCATCCCTCCAATATTTCAATTGGAGTTCTATCGCTTCAGTAATCTCCATCTCTCGGCTTCACACATGTGATGAACTTCGTCAATGTTATTTTTTGGAAACAACGTTTACTGAAGATATGATTTAAACATTAAATGTTTCAATTACCGGGAATTCAAGATTGCGCCCCGCGAGATGCCAGCCGCCTTAAAAAGTGCCTCCCGACAATGTTTCACTTGGAATTCTATGGCATCAGCAGTCTCCATTTCAAAACTGCATATATGTAATCAATTTCATAAACAATATTTTTAGATCCCCATACATTGTTTTGTCTCCAAGATTTTCAACATCAGTCTTCCTCCCTAAGTCATTGATATCTGGTTTTATTTGAAGAAGTTTCCTCAATTCAATTCTTGAAGACAAGAATGTTGTTAAGAGGGGGATTTGTTGTAGGTAGGGGTTTGCAAATTCAATTGTGTGAATAAGTTATGTATAAACTGATCACAACAGAATCTAGGACGTTCAATTTTTACGAAAAATATTTTTTCACTGTCATTCTCTCATGTTTCAGCACACAAATCAATAAAGAGATACAATGTTAAGTAAAACTTTGAAAGCATAAAGTGTTTCAATTACCGTGGATAAAACCTGCAAATAGGCTTAGGAAATACGACCGCCCACTGCTTCACGAGGAAGTCTATCTTATCATCGATCTCCATTTCTCTAATTCATACATGTTGTGATTCATACATGTTGTGAATTTCATAGATGTTATTTTTGGAGACAATGTACAGGGAAAATCTGAAAGCAGAACATAGTTTACTACTCACCTAAATGGGATTTCAGCACCCATACAAATTCTCTCCATCCACTGCTTCACGAGGAAGTTTATTGAATCAGCAATCTCCGTTTCATCCCTTGACACATGTCATGAATATCATAATTATTATTTTAAGAGACAATGTTCAGTAAAATTTCATAAAGCATGTTCCTATTACCTTGGGTTTGACTCTACATAAGATGACGGCGTCTGAGCAAGTGCAAATTTCCAGTATACCATGCTTATGTCCCTTTCAAACCTACATACACGTTATGAATTTCAAAAATGTTATTCTTAGAGACAATATTCTGTAAAAATCTGAGGAAGCAGGAAGCGCTTCATTGCCTGGAAGATAGGGTTTCAACCGCTGAGAATCCACCAATCTCACCAAGTGTCTTCCTCCAAAGCTGCTTCCAATACAGCTCCTTTTCTTCATCCTCATTCCAAATCTTCCCCAATAGACGTTGAAATGCTTTCCCAAAGTCGCCTCGTTGATGACGTACTTCAGAGGGATCAACGTCATAGAACACTGGAAGCACCACATGCCCTATGGTTCTGTGGCACTCCATTATTTTCTCCAACTCCTTCAAACACCACCGCGACTCTGCATAATTTTTCGAGAAAACAACAATAGAAATTGGAGAGTTTTCGATCGCTAGCCGCAGAGAGGGTGAAATTTGCTTTCCCCGTGGAAGTGACTCGTCATCCTTGAAAACAATGATTCCTGCATTCTGAAGAGCGGCATAGAGATGCGAAGTGAAAGAAGCACGCGTGTCTTCCCCTCTGAAACTCAGAAACACTTCAAAGTTTCTGTTGTCCATTTCCTCGTACCGGTCACGAAGAAAGTCCATTTCCATCTCATCATTACCGCAATCTGAGTCATACATGGGAAACATGAAAGTTTTTCGTTGGGGAAGAAGGACAATGGAGCCTCTTAGAGAAACGCTTAGGAGCAGATCACATCGATTCTACTGATTCATTCGAAGTTCTCACAACAGCACAGTGTGGGGTAGGGATGGCAACGGGCGGGGCGGGGCGGGGACGGGTTTCGCTATCCCATACCCATTCCCGCATAAAAAATTCATCCTCATCCCCATACCCAAACCCAACGGGTATCAAACTTTTTTTCCATCCCCATCCCCACCGGGTAACGGGTATAATCTCGTACCCATACCCGTACCCGTGTTCTAACTACTTCAATATTAATTTTTATAA
>Ga0214545_1001312_pt1 | contig 45885 bp, 55 predicted proteins | sample CNSS4metaG_FD_160064 | JGI IMG/M metagenome (GOLD analysis project Ga0214545, IMG submission 160064) | Root nodule microbial communities from cowpea collected in UCLA plant growth center, Los Angeles, California, USA - CNSS4 | ecosystem: Host-associated > Plants > Roots > Nodule | place: USA... | reverse complement strand
AAAAAAAAACTACATTATATATATATATATATATATATATATATATATATATATATATATATATATATATATATATATATATATTTCTTAATAATTATAAATTTTTAGTGTGTCAGAAAACTCCTTTTCGACTAGCGTATGACATTGATGCCATGATACCATTATAGCTTAGTGAAACTTCCTAGCCCTGACAACACTTTGACGAAATGCACAACGAGGACAACCTCCAAGCAGAGCTAGACCTTATACATGAGGTTCGAGAAGAAGCCTGTGTAAGAGAAGCGGTAGCCAAACAAAGAGCGCATGACGCTATAAAAACTGAGTTCGAGAAAGATCATTTTGCAAAAAGAAGATCTGGTATGGAGAATGCTCGATAATGCCCGTAACGACAAAACTGAAGGCAAACACACCCCAACTAGGAAGGACCATATCGCATAGTCGACTCTTTCTAGAATGGTGCCTACAAACTAAAGGAGCTCAAAAGAAAACTTGTCCAAGAACGTGGAGTGTCTCACATTTAAATATGTATCACAGTTAAACATTTGAGAATGTGTCTACTCTTTTTCCTATGCCCAAATTTTGTTCCTAAGTTAGGTTTTATGGGGCAAGGCTTTAACATAGCACTCTTTACTTTATAATAAAAATGCTCTTTTCAATTCTTATTTGTGTCTTTTATTTTAAAAGCCCTTTATACAAGGCATCGAGTTACTTAGACAAGTAACATTAATTAAAAGCCCTCTAGACGAGACATTGAGTTACTTAGACAAGTAACATTAATTAAAAGCCCTTTAGATGAGGTGCTAAGTTACTTAGGCAAGTGACACTAATTAAAAACCCTATGGACAAGGCATCGAGTTACTTAGACAGTAATTGAAAACCCTCTAGATGAGGCAGCGAATTACTTAGACAACAACATTAAAAGCCCTCTCAATAAGGCATTAAAGTTACTTAAATGAAGAACAATGGTTATTCAAACAAAGCATAAAAGTAAGCTACAACCGTGCAAGGTATGAATAAAGCCACACACACAAGCATCAATTACAAAAGGTTTAAGAGTTTATTATCACAAGATTTATCCAATAGAAAATATAGTTAAAAGTTGCTTATCACAAAAGTCATCACAAAGATCCCAAAAAAAAAGAAATACAAAGTCCTATATAAAGAAGGTCAACTAGCTTGATCAACGATCTCAACTACCAACCCCTAGCTCGAGCATCAACCTGCTGCTTACTTTAATATCACCCTTGGGAATATCCTTCGCGTCAACAACAAGGGCAACATCCACCACATATTTACCCACGACCAACTGGCCTAGGTCCAAATCAAGTTAGAAATGAGTGTTTTCCTCTTGGCTTTCTCGAACCCTACTTGTATAGATCAACCATGTTATCCCTCTCAATTTTCACTTCGTCCAACTAAAGAATTTTTAGGTTCTCCTCAGCTCCCTTCACTTGAGTAACCTTTGTCCCCAAATTTGCAAGCTTGTCATCCTTTTTTCACAAGGCTCATCTCACTCTCACCTAAACAAGCAAGGAACCCAAGCCAATCTTTCTCGACTTCCACTAACTTGGGCATCCATTGGCTCCTCCTAGCCATGTAACCTTTACAAAAATGCACGATAGCCATGCACCAACCATCATGACCTTGCTCAAATCCATGCAACTGTCAACACTTTACTGACCATCGGGCACCGAGTTAAACTTTTCAGGAAAGGTACAGTATAAGCGAAACCTCGACGTTCTATTGTCAGGAAGCAAGAAGTATTTGAGTTCACCCTCAAGAGAAAAGCTTTTTAGAATAATTTAGATTTAAATTTCTTAAAGGACAGAGTATAAATGACGAATAAGGAGTTGTATTGAGCATCATTCAGAGATACCTAGTTGACCTTGGCTGCATTCTTCATTTGATCAAAAAAACATAAACATATGAGGATTAGGGGTTAGACCGAGCTGACTACATACAATCCCAAAAGACTTTACAAAACCCTAATTGTTGGGGTGATGTAGAGTAGGAGCCTTCGGTAGTGCAGACAAGAGAGCGATCTCAAAGTCGAACAGAGGAAGGAAACATCAAATTCCCAAAATTACTCAAAAACATAGACAAAATTGTCCTCTTTCTTGTTGGGATGAGAGATTACCCAATCACTAAGAGAGCAAGAGAGGGCGGTAAGCCCATCTGGACAAAGCTTGAAGGTAGACATTAGCTCGACTACCCTCGCCTCATTCACGAACTATTGATCTCTTAGCAAGCGTACCAATAATTAACTATAGTATAATGATTTGTTTAGTAAGTGTGTCAATCCCACAAGGAATGAGTTCAATTAAACTAGATAGTTTATTTGAATCAACATATATACAAAGATATTCATTTGATTCATCATCAATTGTTATAAATTATACTTAGTTTGCATGAAAATATTACAGTGACAATAGAAAGGTTAGAGAAAGTTCAATAATAGAAGTTGGGATTGAATTTTCATCTATCTCACTCGTCTATAATCTGGATGAATATAAACATATAACCTCTAAAACTAAAAATATTGATGCAACACACAATAATCATTTATATTGATTCCTCATGTATAAAAGATCAGTCCTCTAAATATCGATTCCTCACATATTTAACATACTATCTAGCATTATGTTCAAGTGTGATACGCAATTGATATACTAAAATATATTCCTAGCATCACAATACATCAAGTATTTTTGTTTAGATCAAATTTTCATAAATACTTCCAGTCACACCTAAAATTGACACTTAAAAATATATTAATCAGATAGAATCAAGCATTAAGAATAGAACAAAAGTACCAATATTGAATAGAAACAAAAAAGATATATATAAATATCACTAGATTACATCTAAGTTTGAATCGATTACATTCAATACCAATAGAAAAGATTAGCCACGCATGGTCGCCATTGAAATCTTAAGAGCTAAGGAAGGAATTCCTTTAGATATGCTTCATTTTCCTTTTTGTTGTTCTCTAGAGCTTTTGTAGTTGTAAAATGTGGGTGCCTAGTCTCTTTTTCTCTTTTTGACTCGTGAATATAAATATTGCACAAGCTCTCGCCTAAGCGAGAATGTACTTCATGATGAAGAATTTCTTCTCTTTTTCCTCTATTTCTTGATTTCTTCTTACTCTTTTAAGTTCTTTCCTCCTTTTACCTTAATTTACTTGAAGAATACACAAAATAAGAATCAAATGATTTCCTTTAAGTATAAACTTAGAAACATATGATTGAATTTCATATTTATTATATTAAGGAAAACTAATATCAAATAAACACAATTTTAAACAAAAGGGCTAGAACTTTATATGAAATTTTACTGATTTTTTGCACTTATCACGAACTTGGGGGCATAAAAGGCGACCTTGTTCTGAATCCAGATATACCTAAGGTCTCTAATGGGAGGAAATTGATTGCACCTTTTGGCCGTCGACGTAGGTGGCTCAACCTGCTCCGTAGACAGTGCAACCTTTTTACCTTTGTCTACCTACTTATTTTTCTTCTTTTTCTTTTCTTGGGAGGCCCAAAGGTGACCCCGAGGAAATCACTAGAGAAGGAGCAACAACGAGAAGCTTAGGTGAGGAAACTCTTTTGTTAGAAAGGCGAGATAAGAACCCCTACTCATGGGCGTAATCTCCCTCTCCAGCAAGGAGCGACGACGATTGTAACCAATATTAAGAGAAGAGGAAGAAAACATAGCTATAGTAATAAGAAGATTTATAAAGACAAGAAGTGAAAACTAAAATGAGTAACAAAAAGGTGTGAAGGGTGCAGAGACGAATAAGAGCGAAGAAAGAAGAATCGTAAGGGCCAAAAAATATAAAGAATTTCAAAAGATAAAACACATTACCAAGCATCATTTTTGGGTAAAAACAACCATGACCTCTAGCATTTCATCTTCCAAACTTGAACCGCTTAGATCTAGCCACATCAGCCACTACTAGATGCATTTAATGTGGCAAGATGCTTTGTAGAGCAACAAAATCATTAAATGTTTCATAAGTAACCCCTCATAAATGTCCTGTAGTTACCTATAAAGTTATCATTAGCATGGTAAGATGAGCACAAAACAAAGCCTGCCTAAGTCGTCAACATAGAACAATGATTGCCTAATTCAATAGCATAGAACAAAGCCTGCCTAAGTCAAAAGCACATAACAAAGCCTACCTAACTCGATAGCACAAAGAAAAGCATGCCTAAGTCAACAACACAAAGCTTGCTAAGTTGCATCCATGGTAAAAAAATGACCACTTACAACTCAACTAATCGGCCAACTCGCTTGCAAAAGTTGGCCATAACTCGACCACCAAGTTGGTCATAATTACATTAAGCACCCTTCACACGATAATCAAACTTCTGAGACTGGGTGGCCCAATAGATTTGTTGAATAATGCGGCCCAACACGATCCATTAAATTTCTCTAACCTAAAATGGTTAGAAGATATTCTAAGATAAACCTATTTGATAAAATAATCACATATTAAAAAAAATTATATTCAATCTTGGTCGTTTGATTACGTCATAATATTCTTTGACACCAAATATTTACAAAATATTCGGGATATCAAGGAAGGTGTCGCATTATTATAATTATGTTTTATGAGGTAAATCATTATTTCACTGATTTTAAATGACATCACGTTACTAAATTTATCACATGAATCACAGGGCCCAAAAACCTTATAAATACACATAGTATTTTACAGGAAATATTCACTCACTCATACTCATTCTCTCTTAATCAAATGATCCTAACTCTCTTACTAACTTGAACGTTAGAGAGTCTTTTATAGGTGGATTTTCCCCTGTTCTAGCCCTCTAAAGCATCCAATAAAGACTCGTTAAAGCTTCCAAAATCTTGCCACCTATTTGAAGCTCCACGTTCAGGATCCTGATAAGAACACCAATACTATTTGTTTCCTCCATGTGATGTAGTGAGATTACTTTATGCAGTGTATGCTAAAATTTTCTCAACTTCCTACTTTTCTTGTTATCCTTCTTTCTTTCCCAACTTTCTCTTCTTTCGGGATACCACTCTTTCTTTTTTACATATTGAGAGTTTGTGAGTGATGACTTTGGGATCTATGTTGTCCATATTAGTTGTTGCCCAAGTGAACATGTAAATATGTTCTTGTAAAATGACAAATATAATTTTTTTTGTTCTCATCAATTGACAATAACCCTAGTATCATATTTTGCCTAGGAGCCACTTGGAATAGGGTGAAATGCTATTTTATTAATATCTTATTGTAACACACCTCTTGTATATATAACACACCTCTTGGAATAGGGTTAACTTTGTGTGTATATATAACACACCTCTTGTAACATTTTATACACACTCAATAATATACAATCCCCTTCTTTCTATCCTTCTTTGTTTTCTACATGGTATCAAGAGTCCCATACGATCCATGATTGAGAAGGGATTCTGTTCTTGTGGAGAACAAATAAGAGATGTTAGACACAAGTATCACCTTACCTCAATCCGCAATCTCCCTAGCAAGCTTTCATCCGATATGTATGCGCTATCTGCTAGTGTCTCGGTTTGGATCAATTTGGACCCGGGAGGGGTTACCTGCGCAAGAGACTCCGACGCTCAAGTCAACTAAGAATTCTCAGAAAGTCAAATCTCGTGATTATGGGATTAATGAATGTGTACCTTTAGTTAGTGGGGTCAATGTGTATTTCTAGATTATTAATTATGTCTGGCCACATCATGGGTTGGGTTTTTGACTAGGCCATGGCTGGGCTTGGGCCAAGTCCAGGTCCTAGAGTTTGGTTATTGAGGGCCCTACGATCCTGGCGGCTTAGGCCGCTAACTCTTGATTGTTCGACGTACATGATCATAGTTCGTCTCCTTAAGGGGCTGTGTAGGTGGATCTCATGGTTGTAGCCAAGTAAGGCCGCCTAGGTGTAGTACATCAATCCCCCAGCCTATGTTGGTGCATCTATAGCAGCACAAGATGATAGGTGGTGGCGTGTTTTGTTGCGCCGACCATGTGTAGTACACCAGTCCCCCAGCCTTTAAGTGTGATGAACAATGTTAAGGCTTGGAATCTGAATAGGTTTGTGAGAGGTGAAGGGGTGGCAGATGTCAAAGGTCTAATCAGAGGGGTTTGGCACCGTCATTTTGATGTTCGTGACTTTTCGTGTGCACTGTGATGTTTCAGATGCATTGTGACTTTTGGTGGGAATGAGTTATAGCGTTTTGGATCGTCGTTTATAAATGAGGTTTGTGTGGAGAATATGTTTCTGTTGGCTCATTTGTAAGAATTCCGAGATCAGTAATCTGCGTGCGTTAGAGCTGTCCGATTAGTTCTTTGTACCTGCCGACATCTTTCTTTCCTAAAAAGGTATGTCTAGTACTAGCGATAGTGTGTCGTTGTCATCATCGAGTAGTGGGAGTGGGCAGTCTAGAGAAGATATAGGTAGACGTTCTGAGGAGGGGAGTCGTAGCCCTGCGGTTGGGACAGGGAGAATCCCTATGGAGACGATAACTGAAGTGAGGGAAGACCCTCCCGAAGAGATAGCGGAAAGTAGTTGGCTGGCGAAGGCCGGTTATGACTGGGTTGCTGCTGATGTTCGAAACCAATCGTCGTTGTTTAGATGGTCAAGTCTTCTTAACTCATGGTTGAACTGTACTCCTGTCATAGGGAGGGACGTAAGACGTGATATAGTGGCTGATAAGTTTTTCTACATGTATATGTGTCATTTTTTGCAGTTGCATGTGAGGCTGCCGTTAGACGACTTCACTATAGGGGTGCTCCGTCTATTAAATATTGCGTATACCCAACTGCGTTCGAACAACTGGACATACTTGCAAGCTTTCTGCGTTCTTTGCTGGTCGTTGTATCTGCAGCCTTCTCCACATGCGTTTTTGTATTTGTACGACACAAGGCCACGACAACCGACAACATGGTTATCTTTGGTGAGCAGACCTAGTATAAGTAGGATGGATGCGTTTACCCAGTCGTTTAAACATTTCAAAGATGGGTTTTTCAAAGTGGTTGTGAAGGAGGGAGGGAGGCTGTATTTCTTCAATGTTGATGGGAGTACTAAATTTCCTTTTAGTTGGACGGGTAACCCATGGCGATATAAGGACATGAAGCCTGATGAGTTTTCGGCGGCGGATAAGGAGGTGGTGGAGGTGCTGATAAAGTTTACGGATAGGTTGCCCACTAAGGGCTTAGTTAGGGTTTATAATTCGGTTCATCCGATTATTGATATTGAAGGTATCTTTTTGTAATTTTAAATGTTTTAATGTGTCTAAGTTAACTAACCGGCATTTGGTGTGAACAATGCAAGACATATGGTGCAACTTGGGAAGAAAAATTTGACCCTTTTCCAGACACTAAGGAAGGAGAAGGCGGTTAGGGCGAAAGCTACTAGGAGCACTGAAGTTCCAAATTTGCAAGAGTCGTTGGTGAAGGTACATGTGCAAAGGCAAATATGTGAAGAAAGTGCGGTCCATTTTGTTAGGGCCGAGGTCATCTAGTGGCGCCAAAGGACCGGAGGCTGGCCTGATTAAGTTGCCAGAGACGGTTGTGCGGCGAGATATCGAAATCAATGTGCCAGAGGAGCTGATTAACTCAATCGATTGCATGGAGCCCAATGCTTTGGTGAAGGCCATGGTGGAATTCAGCAGCAAAGCGCTGATATTGGGGCGTCGGGTTAGGTCGTTATATCAACGGGAGTTAAAAGAGGGGAATCAGGATAAGCTGGAGGAATTGCAAGGCCAAGTTGACAAGTTTATGGAGGAGAAGGAAGCATGGGAGAAGGAAAGGGAAGAGTGAAAAGAAGAGAAGAAGAGGCTGGTAACTTGGAGAGTACGTTGTCTAGACTCATAAGAGAAATTGAAGGGCCAAATTGTAGATTTAGAGGCCGACTACGATGAGTTGAAGGAGAAGCATGACAGCCTTGAGGTGGAGCTGGATGATTTGAAGAGTTGTGTTATCTAGGAGCATATAAATGGATTTCAGAAGGGGTTGTGGCAAGCGGCTTTCTTTTACAAGGATGATGTTGCTGATGTTAGATTTGATGTGAATAAGGACGTGGTTGATGGCATGCTCGTGGATGAAGGTGAATCGAGTTTCGAGGAGGATGCGGCGAAGACGGTGGAGGCGGAGAAAATAGATGCAAATGCTGATGATGGTGCGGATGCAAAGGATGCCGAATAGGGGGCGACTTAGGATTGATGTTCGAATATTTTCAATTTTGATTTTGGTTCTAAGTCTGTAATAATTCGTACATTGTTTACTTTTTGCTAATCGGTATACTACTTCTTGTAACTTTACTGTTAATGCGATGGTTCTTCTTGGTATGTTTGTTGTTGTGTGATGCCGATATGATGTTGTATAGGAGCGTGTGGTCTAACATAGGCTATATTTGATTATAGTCCATTTTAATTTGGTAAGTAGTTTAAGGTTTTTGGAGTGCGATTGTTGTAATATTTGTAAGTTAAGGGTGTTCGACCCAGGCCGAAATTAAATTAAGAGTGTTCGACCCAGGCCGCTTACTTGTGGTATGGGTGGAAAACTTAAACGAATTAAAATTAAATTAAGGATGTTCGACCAGGCCACTTACTTGTGGTAAGGGTGGGGAACTTAAACAAATTGAAATTAAATTAAGGGTGTTTGGCCCAGGCCGCTTACTTGTGGTAAGGGTGGGGAACTTAAACAAATTGAAATTAAATTAAGGGTGTTCGACTTAGGCCGCTTACTTGTGGTAAGGGTGGGGAACTTAAACGAATTGAAATTAAATTAAAGGTGTTCGACCCAAGCCACTTACTTGTGGTAAGGGTGGGGAACTTAAACAAATTGAAATTAAAGTAAGGGTGTTCGACCTAGGCCGCTTACTTGTGGTATGGGTGGAGAACTTAAACGAATTGAAATTAAATTAAGGGTGTTCGACCCAAGCCACTTACTTGTGGTAAGGGTGGGGAACTTAAACAAATTGAAATTAAATTAAGGGTGTTCGGCCCAGGCCGCTTACTTGTGGTAAGGGTGGAGAACTTAAACAAATTGAAATTAAATTAAGGGTGTTCGACCTAGGCCGCTTACTTGTGGTAAGGGTGGGGAATTTAAACGAATTGAAATTAAATTAAAGGTGTTCGACCCAAGCCACTTACTTGTGGTGGGGGTGGGGAACTTGAACAAATTGAAATTAAAGTAAGGGTGTTCGACCCAGGCCGCTTACTTGTGCTATGGGTGGAGAACTTAAACGAATTGAAATTAAATTAAGGATGTTCGACCCAGGCCACTTACTTGTGGTAAGGGTGGGGAACTTAAACAAATTGAAATTAAATTAAGGGTGTTCGGCCCAAGCCGCTTACTTGTGGTAAGGGTGGGGAACTTAAACAAATTGAAATTAAATTAAGGGTGTCGACCTAGGCCACTTACTTATGGTAAGGGTGGGGAACTTAAACGAATTGAAATTAAATTAAAGGTGTTCGACCCAAGCCACTTACTTGTGGTAAGGGTGGGGAACTTAAACAAATTGAAATTAAAGTAAGGGTGTTAGACCCAGGCCACTTACTTGTGGTAAGGGTGGGGAACTAAAACAACAATGTGAAGGATGGATGAAGAGATGAACATGTAATTAAGAACCGTTTGCTTTATTCATAATTTTTGGGGTGCCTCGTTAAAAACTCCATGACCAAAACCCTCCTTAGGGAAAAAGAGTACACCCAGGGTTACAAGTATTTGGTACAATAAGTATTCTAGCTGAAGTAAAATTGAGGTGGGACATGTTCCATGTGTTTGGTATTTCTTTTCCTGTTAGTTGTTCAAGTTTGTAAGCACCAGCCCAGACATCCTCGCGTATTCGGTATGGGTCGTCCCAATTGGTAGAGAATTTTTCATCCTTCTTTCTCGCGCTGCTGGCCATTCTCCAAACTAGGTCTCTTGTGGTGAATGATCACAGGCATAAATTTGCATTGTACTTTCTGGCTGCTCTCTGTTTAGCTGCTAAGTTGCGTATTTGAGCTTTCTCTCTCAATTTAGATAGGAGGTTGAGGTGGGTGTACATGTTTTGATGGCTCAGCGCAAAGATGGTTCGCAAATTTCTACCGATATCATGGCCTTCGCACCGTATATTGGACTAAAAGGGGATTCATTTGTTTCTGATTGGGGGGTACACCTGTAGGCCCACAACACTTCCACTAATTCCTCTGGCCATCGTCCTTTGGCGCTATCTAACTGTTTGCGCAACTCTACTAGTATGACTTTGTTGGCTGCCTCGGCCTGCCCATTGAATTGCGAATGCTCGACAGAGCTGGTTACATGTTTGATGTCGAGGCCAGTGTAGAACTTAACAAGCTCTTTGTCTATGAATTGCCGGCCATTGTCGGTTATGATCGTTTGTGGGATGCCATATCAGCATATGATATCTCTCCAAACGAACTGCTGGACTTGTTGGGCCGTAATGGTGGCTAGTGGTTTGGCTTCTATCTAGTTGGTGAACTAGTCGATGGCTACTATGAGGAATTTTACTTGGCCTTTGCCTGGAGAAAAAGGGTTGAGGATGTCCATTCCCCATTTTGCGAAGGGCCATGGGGAGAGTATGGAATGGAGTTGTTCTTGCTTTTGGTGGATGAGGTTGCCATATTTTTGGCAGGGTATGCACTTTTTGACAAAGGTGTGGCAGTCTGCTTCCATGGTTGGCCAAAAGTAAGTTGCGCGGAGGATTCTAGTGGTCATGGTTCGTGCGCATGAATGATATCCGCATATGCCTTTATGTAATTCTTTTATGATGTATTGGGCTTGTTCAGCTGTGAGGTATTTGAGGAGTGGCTGGCCGTATCCCCGCTTGTATAAGTCATCCCCTATCATTGTATACCTGGCGACTTTAGCTAGCAAACTCTTGTTGGCATCAGGTGGGGGGTTACTGGTTTAAAGATACTGGATGTAGGGAGTTGTCCAATTGTCGGCCTGGTTTTGGGTTAAGTTAAGGCAAGTGTTTGTTGTGGAAAGTGCAGATAGTGTTTGTTGTAAGAGGGATCTGTATCTGCTCTTTAGCTTAGTGCTGGCTAATTTAGATAATATGTTGGCTCTGACATTTTTAGATTTGGGGATGTGATGGATGCATACTCGTTCAAAAGTAGATTGGATGACGTTTCAAACCAGGTGATAGTATTGTAGGAGGGTAGGGACTTTGATCTGGAACTCGTCATTTAGATGGCCCATTGCGAGTTTAGAATCGGTTTTGCACGTAAGCATTTTGACGCTGACTTCGCGGGCGAGGGATAAGCCGGCGAAGATGGCTTCGTATTCGGCTTGGTTGTTGGATGTCCTGAAGGCGAAGTGGAGGGATTTTTTGATGAGGATGTCGTTGGGACCTTCTAGGACAATATTGACACCTGCCCCCTTTGGGTTTGAAGAACCATTAACATAAAGTGTCCACTGGTCTTCTTCGGGGGTGCGTTGCAGGTCATTGACGAAGTCGAGGAGGCATTGAACTTTGATGGGGCCCTGGGGTTCATAGCGGATGTTGAACTCAGATAGTTCGACGGCCCAGGACGACATGTGGTCGGCAAGGTCTGGCTTTTGGAGTATCTTTTGGATAGGGTAGTCACTTTTGAGGATGATGTTGTGGTTTTGGAAATAAGGATGTAGGCATCGCGCTGCGTGGACCAGGGATAGGGCAAATTTCTCCACCGTTTGGTACCTGGTTTTGGGATCTTACAAGGTTTGACTGATGAAGTATACAGGCTGCTGAGTGCCATTGACCTCCCGAACTAGCGCGACGCTAATGGTGTGATCCGTGCTGGTGATGTAGACAAGGAGGGGTTGATGAGTGTCCAGCTTATGGAGGATGGGTGGTGATGTTAGAGTGTTTTTGAGGTTCTGAAAAACTTTTTCACATTCGTCGTTCCATGAGAACCTGGCATATTTCTTGAGTAGTTGAATGATAGGCTGGGTTTGCCTAGCCAATTTGGGAAGGAAGCGGGATATGGCGGTTAGACGGCCGATGAGGCATTGTACTTTTTTAACATTGTTGGGACTTCACATCTCAATGATGGCTTTGCATTTTTCGGGGTTAGCTTCTATGCCGCGTTGTGTTAGCATGAAGCCGAGGAATTTACCATGATCGACGCCGAAGACGCATTTTTCGAAGTTAAGGACGGAGGTTGTATTGTCGTAATGCAGAAAACATTGCGGATAAGTCCTAAGCATGTTGGTGATGGCTCGGGGATTTGACGACCATGACGTCGACGTATACTTCGACACATTGCCCATTATATGGTTGAAGACTTTATCCATCAGCCATTGGTAGGTTGCCCCTGCATTTTTAAGACCAAACGGCATGACTTTATAAAAGTAGTTGGTGTCGTCTGTGATGAAGGCAGTCTTGGTCATGTCAGTTGTGGCCATTGGTATCTGATTGTATCTGGAGTATGCATCTAGGAAATTGAGGACCTTGTTATCGGCAACACCGTCAACTAGCCGATCAATGTTGGGTAAGGGGTAGGCGTCCTTGGGGTAGGCCTTATTGAGATCCATGTAATCAACACACATTCGCCATTTACCGTTAGCTTTTTTTACCAAAACAACATTGTAGAGCCAGGTAGCGTAGTGGTCTTCTTCGATGAAACCTGCGTTGAGTAATTTGTAGGCTTCGACCTTGGCTGCTAGTCGACGTTCTTCACCAAGCTTCCATTTCTTTTGAGAAACATATTTGGCTTCTTTGTATATGGAAAGTTTGTGGACCGCGACTTGTGGGTCAACGTTGGGTAAGTCAACAACAGACCAGGCAAAGAGGTCGGTGTTGCTGATGAGGGTAGGTGTGAGTATTTCACGCTAGTCGTGTTGAAGGCCGGTGCCCATTTTTAGGGTACGTCCATTAGGGAGCTCTAGAGGTAAGGTTTCGTCAACAGGTTTGAGGCGTGCATCACGACCTACTCTCGGGTCCAAATCATCTCTAGATAAGGCGATGTCATAGCCAGGTGGACGTTCAATGTTATGTGTTTGAAGGATGGGTAGTTGTGGTCGTAGACTGGCCATGTAGCATTCTCGCGCGAGTCGTTGGTCGCGGTGGATGGTAAAGATGTCTCCGAATGGGGAGGGAAATTTCATGGCCAGATGAGGTGTAGATACGACTGCGCCGAGAGTGTTGAGGGATGGTCGGCCGAGAAGGACATTGTATGATGTAGATGCGTCTACGATAAGGAAACAGATAGGGATTGTCTTGGTTTGAGCGTCATTGCGAAAGATGGTATAAAGGTCAATGCAGCCGTGGGTGGAAACCTTCTCCCTGATAAGCTATATATAGGTTCATCGTAGGAAACCATGGCGGTGGTTGGGAGCTGTAGTTTCTGGTATGTCACCCAATAATGGATGTCGACTGAACTGCCTTGGTCGGTAAGAACTTTCTTGACGGCGTAGTTTTCCAATTCAACCATGATGACCATGGGGTCCTCCTGCTAGTGATCAACGCCATGGAAGTCATCGTCTATGAACGTGATGGGAGGCATGTGGCGTCTGTGGTGGGAGTGGGTTATGTGGTTGATGGACTAGAGGTGGCAGAGATGTTTCTTTCTGGTTGATGAAGTGGATCCTCTACTAGCGAAGCCACTAGAGATGGTGTTAATGGTGCCGCGTAGTGGGGGGTCGGTCGGGGCAACATTAGTGCGGGCAGGTTGTGGGTCACAACTGGTGGGTTGGTTAGGACGTCTATCGTGGTGAGAATCGCGAGGAGGACGTCGATGGTTGGATCGTGGAGGGTGGTCGTCTCTGCAGATGAAGTGGCCATTGTTACGGTGATAGCAACAATATTTAGTTATGTCGGCAATGGGGGGATTAGACGTCTTGCAAGGTGGTGGGATGAGGTCGGCTTGAAGAGCTTCATCAAGGAGGCGAGATCCATCAAGGAGGCGGGATCGAGGAACATTCAGGGGTGCGTATCTGGTGAAGCGAGGTTGTCGGGGTTCCTTGGGTCTAGGATCAGGTCGTGAAGGTTGTTAGGAGGGGTGGCCGTGGAGGGTGTGTAGTCGTTGCAGAATTTTGTGTGGAGAGTTTGCATCTCTTCCATTTGGATGTAGTCCGCGACACGGAGCTTCAGGTCATGCATGGAGGCGGGTGGGTGTAGGTAGACGTTGTAGGCGAAGGGTTCGTGTTTGAGAGTTAGTGCCATACACTGAAGTATAATCTCCTGGTTAAGGTGTGTTGTGCGGAGGGCAGCCTTACTGAAGCGGTCGATGAAAGTTCGTAACTTCTCGTCTTATTCCTATCTGAAGTCGAGAAGAGAGATGGTTGTGGTTTGATGTGGGTGGCTGCCGGTGAAGTGAGTAGTGAACATGTGGGAGAGGGTGTCGAAGTAGTCGATGGAGTATGAGGGTAGTGTAACATCCCTAGTGAATATTACTTGATTTATATTAAATAAATATATAAGGAAAACAAGCGTCTCAAACTTATTAAAATTCATACTCGAAAACTACATAAGTTTAAGATTAAATGCGAGAAAATTTTAAAAGTAAATAAATCCAATGTCTTTACAAGTTCAAATAAGACTTTGGAAACATTAATAAAATCCTAGCTCTAGCCCAGCTAGCCCTCACTCCGTCGCATGTGCACCCTCAGCATCACTTGTAACATCATCTTCTCCCGTGTAACAAATTACATGATCATTGCCGTACACAAACATAAAGGGTGAACTCAAAAGAATGTAAAACATATATTACGTACATAATATAAAACATAAACACCCAATTATATTCTTAGCATTTGACCCCATTCATGTCCTTGGTGTCCCCATGACTCTTTAAACCTCCAATTTACCCAGCAAAGTTAGCCATGGACTAAGAATTAATGATGCTCACACGAACCTGCCCGCTCGTGGTCCTGCCTCTACGAACCTCCCCGCTCGTAGTCCTATTCTACGGACCTACCCGCCCGTAGTCCAACACATGTGATCCACTAGCTACGTACCTCCCCGCACGCAGCATCTCCCAACTGTGAGTACGGAAAATACGAACCTACCTCGCTCGTACCCCCACAGGAGAGTAATTGAGTATGAACCTTCCCGCTCATACCATCATATGTTAATCACCTTCCATGAACCTACCCGCTCATGGCACAACATCTCCTGATCCACATTTCCATAGTGAGTACAAACAACACACAAACTGCACTCAACACGCTTAGCCTAGGAGCCTCAGCTTAAGCGACCAGGCCTGTATCACTTAGGCTAAGCTTCCTCGCCTGAGCGAGCGTGCTAAACTGGTTTACCTGTGAGGTCTCGCTTAAGCGAGTTTCTCCTCGCCTGGGCGAGCTCACACTTCACCCAACACTTAAACTCTCGCCTAGGCGGCAAGTTAAGAAAGACGCAAAGTTTCACAAGAGGTCTCGCTTAAGCGAAAACCTCTCGCCTAGGCGAGACACTTAGTCACCCAAAATCCTGATCCCCTCGCCTGTGCGAGGCGTGCCAAAACACAGCCTCACATCCACGTATTCTCGCTTAGGCGAGAAAGTCTCGCCTGAGCGAAACAACAGGTCGCCCAAAACTCTGGCATTCCGCTTGAGCGAGTAGCTCGTGCAGAGACACAATTCCTGACTCTACAACTCTCACCTAGGTGAGCCTGGCTCGCTTGAGCGAGACTATCAGATTGTCTCACTGTTTCGCGCACCAAAAACACGCACACCATGCCGAAACCTCATACAACCATGGTAACCACTCCCTTTCATCGTTCCAATATTACACACCTATTTTAGACCCCAACATTTGACTCCCCAAACAATGCAATTATCCATAATAAATATGCGGTACTAAAACTCTAGTATTTTCACATATTCACACAAGGGTTTATTCAAATACCACAAAACCATCACACATTCCAATTCACAGCATATTGGCACGCAAATATTGTGGTCAAGGTACATAATTCTTTGCCAATTATAGATTACTCTAGAATCTCTAATAATTCCTGAAAGATATGCAAAAGAGCTCCCCTAACCTGGGATTTTCGTGGCTTTTAACTAGGATTGTGCTTCTTCCCCTAAAGTAGCAATGCTCTCTCTTTGGCCTTTCCCAATTCAACTCTCAGTTTCCCTAGCACCCACGGTTCTCCCAGATTTTCGCACCCCTCTGCCTATACCAAATTACAGCTGCCAAAACCCTTCCTCTCACTTCAATTTCACCTTATATTTAGCAAAAAGAGAGTTAAAGTTGGGTTACCAGGATTCGAACGCATACCCTCACAATACAAGGTCAAGTCACAACCAACAAACCAATTAACACTTTGTGATAATGAACACAGATATAATATTACATTATCACCTACCTTGCTCTCACATATTATATATATAAAAATAATAAAACAAACATCACATAATTGACATACATAGGACTCGAACCCAAGTGCTCTCACACAATTAAAGTACTCTCAACCACATGAGCTAGCACTTTTCCACACCAAAGCACTCCGCATTAAATGCCTTAAAGGCATCCATTACCCGTATTTATTAAATAATTATTTAATTAATTATCTAATTTTTTCGGGTCTTACATTACCCCCACCTTTCAAGATTTTCGTCCTCGAAAATAGCACTTACCAGGAAACAAGTGCGGGTAAGATTGCCTCATGGGATCCTCCATTTCCCAGGTCATCTCCTGAGTAATCTCGTCCCAAAGCATTCTCTCCTGAATTGTCTTGACTTTCTCAGAAGTCTGTTGCAGAAATTCTGGACCCAATACCAGGGATTCACCATCTTGGTTCCAACATAGCGGTGTCCTGAATTGTCGTCCATACAAGGCCTCATATGGTGCCATACTGATATTGGAGTGGTAGTTGTTATTGTACGTGAACTCTACCAACGGAAACACGTCACTCCAACCCCCCATATGATCCAGCACACAAGCTCTCAATAAATCCTCCAACGATTGGATCGTCCACTCCGACTGACCATCAGTCTATGGATGGTATGCAGAACTCATCCTCAACTGGGTCCCCAATGCTGCCTGCAAAGACTTCAAAAGCTTGATGTGAATCTCGGGTCTCTGTCTGATACTATTCTAGCTGGCACACCATGCAACCGGACCACTTCTCGAACATACAACTCTGCCAGCTTATCCAAGGACCACTTTTGATTAATGGCGAGAAAATGGGCACACTTCGTCAACCTGTCCACTATTACCCAGATTGAGTCATACCCCTTCGCAGATCTCGGTAAGTGAGTCCCGAAATCCATGGCAATATTGTCCCACTTCCACTGCGGAATATCTAACGATTCGAGTGTACCCCCCGGTTGCTGATGTTCATTCTTGGCTTTTTGACATATCAAACATGAGGCCACGAAATCGGCCACATCAGTTTTCATCCCATTCCACCAAAAGGATTGCTTCAAGTCCTTATACATCTTAGTCATACCTGGGTGTATGCTAAGACGGCTTTTATGTCCTTCTTCCATAATTTGTTTCCTCAGCCTCCAGTTTCCAAGTACACAAATTCTGTCACGAAATCTCAGGATACCATCTGATCCCATTCTGTAGTCCTTCCCTTTCTCAGTCCCTATCCAACTCACGAACTGTTGCAGCTCGGCATCATTCTTTTGCTGATCGCGTATAGTCTCCAACACATCATTGGTTAGTGTCAGAACACTGCACCTAATGGAATCTTCACTCAATTGTATGCCCAGGTTCATATCCCTGAGCTTCTCAATCAATTCTAGCTCTTTCACCATCATTGCTGAGATATGCATCCTTTTCTAACTCAAGGCGTCCGCAACCACATTTGCTTTACCAGGGTGATAAAGCAACTCAAAATCATAGTCCTTGAGGTACTCCATCCATCACCGCTGCCTCATATTCAGCTCCTTCCGATCAAACAAGTATTTCAGGCTTTTATGATCACTAAAAACCTGGAACTGGGAGCCATACAAGTAGTGTCTCCATGTATTAAGAGCAAACACTACAGCAGCCAACTCCAAATCGTGGGTAGGGTAGTTCTTCTCATGCACCTTTAATTGCCTAGAGGCATAGGCCACTAACCTCTTGTCTTGCATCAATACACAACCCAAACCCTGATAAGATGCATCACAGTATACTTCAAACTTTTTACTAGTATTTGGTATGGTAAGTACTGGGGCTGTGGTCAACCTCCTTTTCATCTCTTCGAAGCACTCTTCGCATTTATCAGTCCAGGAAAAGGGTTGGTCTTTTCTAGTGAGCTGAGTTAATGGACTCACCATCTTAGAAAACCCCTCCACAAATCTCCTGTAATACCCAGCCAGCCACAAGAAGCTTTTGAATTCTGTTATCGTCTGAGGTCTCTCCCACTTCAACATAGCCCCAATCTTGCTCGGGTCTACTGCAATACCCTGTGAAGAGATAACGTGCCCCAAAAACTGTACCTCTTCTAACCAGAATTCACATTTGGACAGTTTGCCGTAGAGTTGATGTCCCCTCAACACTTCCAGTACAATTCTTAAGTGACCTGCATGCTCCTCCTTAGTCTCAGAGTAGATGAGGATATCATCTATAAACACCACTACAAATTTATCCAGATAGGAGCGAAAGATTTGATTCATATAATCCATAAAGATAGTTGGGGCATTAGTCACTTCGAAGGGCATCACAACATATTCATAATGCACACACCTCGATCGAAAAGCTATCTTCTGAACATCCTCTAGCTTGACCAAAATCTGATGATATCCAGACCTTAAGTCGATCTTAGAGAACACACCTGCCCCTCTCAGCTTAGCGAGCAAGTCATCGATCCTCGACAATGGTTACTTGTTCTTTATTGTTAGTTTGTTCAACTGCCGGTAATCCACACAAAGTCGGAAACTTCCATCCTTCTTTTTTACTAACAATACAGGAGCTCCCTATGGTGATGCACTGGGTCGGATGAATTTCTTCTCTAACAAATCCTCGATTTGCTTTTTCAACTCTGCTAATTTCGCCGGTGCCATTCTGTATGGAGCTGCTGACACTGGACCCGCTCCAGGGATTAGATCAACTTAGAAATCTATATCCCTGGTGGGTGGCAACTCAAGTATCTCGTCTGGAAATACGTCGGCATATTCATCTACCACTGGTATTCGACTTATCTACTCTTCAGTGCTTATCTTCTTCTCTTGGGCCACCAACACAAAACAAGTAGATCCTTGCTTCATCTCTTTTTCGGCCTCATGTGAGGTCACCAATTCTAACCCCTCAACTTCTGGAAATACAATTCTGTGGCGTCCACAATCAATCACCACATGGTTAATAGACAGCCAGTCCATTCCCAGTATAACTTCCAATCCCTCCAAGGGCAAGCAAACGAGGTTCACCTTGAAGCGTCTGCCCTCTACCTCCATCAAGCATCCAACACAGGCTGAATTTGTTGAAACTTGTCTAGACACTGGTGTCGAAACTATCAACTCGCATCCTAGATCACGAGTAGACAGTCCCAGTCTCTTCACACACTCATGGGATATAAAGGAGTGCGAAGCTCCAGAATCAAAAAGCATCAAAACACTGTTACCAAATAACAACCAATAGTCCAAGATAAGATTACCTGACCGGGTGGCCATAGTGGTGGTCATGGCAAAAACCCGGCCTGCTACTCTCGGCCTATCAGACGAAGGTGGCTGAGACCGTGCTCCTGGTGTGGTCTTCTTATTAGGACATTTATTAGCAAAATGTCCTGGCTGGTCATAAGCATAGCACTTGCGAGTGCTCATGCTACTGCCCCCACTACTAGTTGGTCTAGTGCAGTCTCTCCTAAGGTGCTCTCCTCCACAGTTATAGCACCTTAGTTTCTGTGAGGATGTTGTCGGTCTACTGTAGGGCTTCTTCTGTTGTCTGCCCTCAATGCTGCTCCTCTGTGTGCGACTGACCCGATTGGGCCCCATCTCCAATTGTTCCACACTTTTGGCCTGCTCGACCAAAACCGGAAACTCACGTACCCTCAATGGTACAATAAAACGTCTCAGGTCATGTTTGAGACCACCTTCAAACTTCCTGCAACGCCATTCTTCGATCACTGCCTGTGAGTAGAACCTCGAGAGATACTCAAACCTCTCTACATAGGCCTGCACTGATAAGTCCCCCTACTGTAAGGTGAGAAACTCGGCCTCGTGCTCATGTTTGGCGCTATCCAGGAAGTATTTCTCCAGGAATCTCATCCTGAAGTTGGTCCAAGTAACCTCCTCCTCCTTGTTCAGCATCTGCTGCTGCATCCCTATCCACCAATACTCCGCCTCAGTCACCAACAGAAAGGTGGCGAAGGTGAGCTTTTGTGCCTCCGTACACTCTATTACCCGGAAGATCTTCTCACACACCCGTAACCACGCGTCTACCTCATCTGGGGTGGCTTTCCCAATGAATTTCGCTGGCTTGTGGCGCATAAAGTCCTCCATAGTCACAAGTCTAACTGGTGGAACCATCGCCCTAGGCTGAGCTGCTACTGGTTGCATTGCGTCCACCATCCTATGGATCGCATTAGTTATCTCATCAGCCCCTGCGGTATTCCTACGTCTCCGATTTGCCATTGCCTGTGCACGCCACATTTTTCAGCTGTTAACATTAAACAACTAGAAAAATTCAATTACAAGTAAAAAATTCCTAAAAATAAACCAATACACACAATCAAATTCACAAACAAGAAGCGGTCAACTCACTCCCCATTTTCCCCAAACAAATCAAAACATTTGCTCTGATACCAAATCTAACATCCCTAGTGAATATTACTTGATTTATATTAAATAAATATATAAGGAAAACAAGCGTCTCAAACTTATTAAAATTCATACTCGAAAACTACATAAGTCTAAGATTAAATGCGAGAAAATTTTAAAAGTAAATAAATCCAATGTCTTTACAAGTTCCAATAACACTTTGGAAACATTAATAAAATCCTAGCTCTAGCCCAGCTAGCCCTCACTCCGTCGCATGTGCACCCTCGGCATCACCTGTAACATCATCTACTCTCGTGTAACGAATTACACGATCATCGCCATACACAAACAGAAAGGGTGAACTCAAAAGAATGTAAAACATATATTACGTACATAATATAAAACATAAACACCTAATTATATTCTTTGCATTTGACCCCATTCATGTCCTTGGTGTCCCCATGACTCTTTAAACCTCCAATTTACCCAGCATAGTTAGCCATGGACTCAGCATTAATGATGCTCACACGAACCTCCCCACTCGTAGTCCTACTCTCCGGACCTGCCCGCCCGTAGTCCAACACATGTGATCCACCAGATACGTACCTCCCCGTACGCAGCATCTCTCAACTGTGAGCACAGAACATATGAACCTAGCTCGCTCGTACCCCCACAGGAGAGTAATTGAGTATGAACCTTCCCGCTCATACCGTCACATGTTAATCACCCTCCATGAACCTAGCCGCTCATGGCACAACATCTCCTGATCCACGTTTCCATAGTGAGTACAAACAACACACACAAACTGCACTCAACACGCTTAGGCTAGGAGCCTCAACTTAAGCGACCAACTATGTATCGCTTAGGCTAAGCTTCCTCGCCTGAGCGAGCGTGCTAAACTGGTTTACCTGTGAGGTCTCGCTTAAGCGAGTTTCTCCTCGCCTGGGCGAGCTCACACTTCACCCAACACCTAAACTCTCGCCTAGGCGGCAAGTTAAGAAAGACGCAAAGTTTCACAAGAGGTCTCGCTTAAGCGAAAACCTCTCGCCTAGGCGAGAAACTTAGTCGCCCAAAATCCTGATCCCCTCGCCTGTGCGAGGCGTGCCAAAACACAACCTCACATCCACGTATTCTCGCTTAAGCGAGAAAGTCTCGCCTGAGCGAAACAACAGGTCGCCCAAAACTCTAGCATTCCGCTTGAGCGAGTAGCTCGTGCAGAAACACAATTCCTGACTCTACAACTCTCGCCTAGGCGAGCCTGGCTCGCTTGAGCGAGACTATCAGATTGTCTCACTGTTTCGCGCACCAAAAACACGCACACCATGCCAAAACCTCATACAACCATGGTAACCACTCCCTTTCATCGTTCCAATATTACACACCTATTTTAGACCCCAACATTTGACTCCCCAAACAATGCAATTATCCATAATAATTATGCAGTACCAAAACTCCAGTATTTTCACATATTCACATAAGGGTTTATTCAAATACCACAAAACCATCACACATTCCAATTCACAACATATTGGCACGAAAATATTGTGGTAAAGGTACATAATTCATTGCCAATTACATATTACACTAGAATCTCTAATAATTCATGAAAGATATGCAAAAGAGCTCCCTTAAATTGGGATTTTCGTGGCTTTTAACTAGGATTGTGCTTCTTCCCTTAAAGTAGCAATGCTCTCTCTTTGGCCTTTCCTAATTCAGCTCTCAGTTGCCCTAGCACCCACGGTTCTCCCAGATTTTCGCACCCCACTGCCTATGCGAAATTACAGCTTCCAAAACCCTTCCTCTCACTTCAATTTCACCTTATATAGGCATCTACTAATAGGTTTAAGTGACAAAACGAAAACTTAACTTAGTGGTGATTTATTTGTTACCCAAGGCCCATGATTTAATGGTTTTTCAGCCCCTTTTTGTTGTCTCTTCTACTAGGTTTCCTCCACCCTTCCACATTCATACCATAATCCAATATTTAGCAAAAAGAGAGTTAAAGTTGGGTTACCGGGATTCGAACCCATACCCTCACAATACAAGGTCAATTCACAACCAACAAATCAATTAACACTTTGTGATAATGAACACAGATATAATATTACATTATCACCTACCTTGCTCACACATATTATATATATAAAAATAATAAAACAAACATCACATAACTGACATACATAGGACTCGAACCCAAGTCCTCTCACACAATTAAAGAACTCTTAACCACATGAGCTAGCACTTTTCCACTCCAAAGCACTCCGCATTAAATGCCTTAAAGGCATCCATTACCTGTATTTATTAAATAATTACTTAATTAATTATCTAATTTTTTCGAGTCTTACAAGTAGGGTGGTAAACCATTCGAGGGTAGGGCCTTTGAGGGTGGTTGGATAGGCCTTGCAGGAAACGGGGTCGTGAGAAGTGTAGAGGGTGACATGGGTGATATATACTTTGAGGTGCTCGTCTGGATCGGTCTCGCCTGTATAAAGGTCCAGTGTGAAAGGATCTCACTGGACGGGGAGAGGTGATGACGGATTATCTTGTTCCTTTTTAAGATTATTGAATATGGTGTGAGTTGATTAAGAAAGCTAAGTGAAATCCCCACTGGACATTAAGGTAGCAAGCTATCTAGATGTGAAGGTTCCTTTCACAAAGCTCAAGAGAAGAAGATGATGAATTGATTCAAAATAAAAAGGAAATGGAAGGCACATAAACCATAGAAAACCAAGAACAATTATAGGAAGAAGAAAACATAAAATGGAAAGGAAGGAAATGGTAAAAATGTGAGAAGCACGCCACTACAAGGCTAGGCTAGAAGTCATGACAACCTTGAAGATGAGTAGATGTGTGTCGCCACTTGCTATGCAAGATAAGACTTAAAAGTATTCACTCCCTAGGGAGGAAACTCTCACAAATGGTTGAGACACAAGAGTGTTTTTACTTCAAAATCTTCAACCCTTTTACATGTCTAGGAGCACCCCTTATATAGAAGAGTTTAGGAGCCTCTAAGCAAATAAAAGATACCTAAGGATGTATGCAAGGCTAATTTCGTTCTAGCACAAAAGGAGACAAAGAATGTGTCTCATATGATTCCAAAAAGTGGCCAAAGTGTGTTAAAAACAAATGAGACCAAAGGTACATAGGTACACTTGCCTCATGCCTTTTACTTTATGCTTTATGCCTTTGCTTTACTCTCTCCTCCACATCATTTATGCTCCCCAATCACCATGTGCCACCTAGCATTGCTTTCTTACTCCTAATTAACATACAAAGCAAATAAACATAGATTAGCATGTTGGCTTAAGTCAAGTCAACTATAGTCAACAAGTCAAACCTAGTCAAAGGTCAACAAGTCAACTAAAGTTAATTCAACTAAGTCAACTTTGGGAATCAAAAATAACAAACACAAATGAAAGGGATGAAGGATTAGTGAACTTTCTTTCTAAACATGCTTAGTCTTCTTAAGCATGTGCCTCCATCCTTGGTTGGGGTCAATCCTTCATCAAAAGAGGTGTTGGCGATGAAATTAGTAAAAGGGTGGCGACGCCTGGTGTGGGGATGGTAACGGGTGAGGGGGGATGGGATGGTGGATGAGTGTAGGAAAGTTTGATGTGAAGTTGTGAGGTGGGATATGGGTGGTGGGGAGGGTGGAAGGGAAGTTGTGAGGTGGGATGTGGGCGGTGGGGAGGGTGGCAGCGGGGGTAGGTGTCGTAGGGTGTCCTGGGAGGGTGGGATGGAAGTGTGTATCATGGGTTGAGATGATGGGAGTCTGTTGAGTGGTGGTGAAGGTGTAGGGGGTAGGATTGTCCTCGCTTTCTTCTTCATTAATGGCTGGAAAACTAGGGACTTTGCGGCTTTGGATGTTTCCTTGGCTTTTCCCTTTTGGGTAGGATCGGGCTCAATCTTTCTCCTTAGACGTGAGATTTCCTGTCTAAGTGCCTCCATTTCATCAGCACTGCGCTTTTTCAAATCAGCTAACTCTTGTTGCATTTTGGCTTGGCCTTCCAGGATAGCAGCCAACTCCGAGGTGGTACTAGCAGGTGCTACAGGACTTGCTTCAGTTTGCTTATTAACTCTTGCTCTGCTGTGGGTATAGACCATCTTCGAGAGAATGCGGGTTGATCCGTAAAGTATCACTTTGTGCCCCATAGTGCGTGCCAATTGTTCCTGCGGAGAACAAATAAGAGATGTCAGACACGAGTATCACCTTACCTCAATCCGTAATCTCTCTAGCAAACTTTCTTCCGGTATGTATGCGCTATCTGCTAGTGTCTCGGTTTGGATCGATTTGGACCGGGGAGGGGTTACCTGCGAAAGAGACTCTGACGCTTAATTTAGCTAAGAATTCTCGGAAAGTCAAATCTCATGATTAGGGGATTAATGAATGTGTACCTTTAATTCGTGGGGTCCATGTGTATTTATAGATTATTAATTATGTTTGGCCACGTCATGGGCTGGGCTTTTGACTGGGCCATGGCTGGGCCTGGGCCAAGTCTAGGTCCCATAATTTGGTTATTGAGGGCCCTACGATCTTGGTTGGTAGTGTGTTAGGTTTATCAATTTCTCTTTCCATTTCCTCAAGTTGGCGGCTTAGGCCGCTTACTATTGATTGTTCGACCTACATGATCATAGTTCGCGTCCTTAAGGGGCTATGTAGGTGGATCACATGGTTGTAGCCAAGTTAGGCCGCCTAGGTTTAGTACATTAGTCCCCCAGCTTGTGCCCGTGCATCTATAGTGGCACAGGATGATAAGTGGTGGCGTGTTTTGTTGGGCCGACCAGGTGTAGTACAAATTCCTACAATAGTTCATCTTTCCTATACCCTAAGCCCTAAGCATATTTCGCAAACTTTATGACTGAGAAGGGATTCTTCAATATTTCTTCTTTCCTAAACCATAAGCTATAAGCCTTAAGCCCTAAGCTTTAAGCATTTTTCACAATTTTTCAGTTTTATCCTGATCGCAACTTTGTTTTTCACTTTGAAGCATTTTTGGAGGTTTTGCACCATGTTCTTTATGCCATTTTAAGGTGTTTTCAATACTCTAATATTGGGTTTGTATTATGTTTTGTTCATTGCTTATGTTGTATGGTTCACATTTCTATTTGGTATTTGATTTATATGATGACTTGTAAAGATGATTCTCTTCTGTCTATTAGCTACAATTGGATGGTAAAATTTATTCCTATTGGAGTTATGTTATGAAAAGTTTTCTTCGTGGAAAATCCATGTGGGTTATATTTCAGGTGTTAAGGCAAAACCGATTGACACCAAAGCTGATGATTATGCTACTGCTTTAAAGGAATGGGAACTTGATAACTCTAAAATTATCACTTAAGTCAATAATTTTGTCACACACTCGATTAAACTCAATTAGAAAAATATGATAATACAAAGGAGGTATTAGATCGCTTATCTCGACTCCATATACAATTTAATTTTGGTAAAGATTATAAACTTGAGAGATATTCGTGCACTAAAGCTAAATGACATGCGCATCTAGGACTTTTATTCTATCCCGAGAACCCTATGGGAGCAACTTGCCTTGACTGAGCTTGCAAAATTGAGTGCTTTTGCACCGTATATTACTCGTAGGGAATCACAATGTTTGGTTCAATTTCTTATGGCCTAACGTAGTGATTTTGAAAGTTTGTGTGGCTCTATTTTGCATTGTAGCCATCTGCCCTTTATTGATGATGTTGTTAATGAATTATTAGTAGAGGAAATTAGACTTGATTCCCAGTTGTAGGCCAACATAACATTGCAATCTCAAGGTACATCATTACCAAATATATCTTCTAAAAGATGGATCATTGACTTAGGTGCCACTAATCTTATGTCATATCATTTGCCTTCATTTGTTTTGTTATCACCTAACTCATCCATGTCAATTGCAATTGCTAGTGGTGATTCAGTTCCATTATCTGGTATTGGCATCATTGCCACACCATCTTTGTCTTTATCTGATGTTTACTACATACCTAGTCTTGCTTCCGTAGGGAAAATTTTTTATTCTGAATATAACGTGTATTTCTCTCCATCTGAATTTTTTGTACAGAACCACACATATCAAAAGGTGATTGAGATAGGTCGTAGGGAAGGTGGACTCTATATTTTGAACCAGTTTAAAAAGTCAATAATTGCAGCCTCTAGTGTGGATTTTTCTTCATTTCGTTTGTATTCTTCTTCTCCACCTTTTTATTTGTGGCATTCTCATTTGGGTCTCGTTTAAAGTTTTTAATATCTACGAGATTCTTGGGTACTTTGGATAGTCATGATATTTCTAATTGTAGTGGTTGTAAACTGACAAAATGTTTTGCTTTACCTTTTAACAAAAGTATTTCTTCTTCTCTTGCTCCTTTTGATCTTATGCATTTTGATGTGTCGGTCACAAAAAGGAGGTTCTAGATATTATGTCTCTTTCATTGACGATTTTACTCGTTTCACTTGGATCTATCTTATGAAACGTCGGTCTGATTTTTTTTCAAAAATTTTAATGCTCTTGTAAAGACCTAACACTTCGTTACCATAAAAACTTTCGTTGTGACTTGGAGGATGAATACATTTCTAATGATTTTACCATTTTACTTGCCTCTAATAGAACTATACATTAGAACTCTTACGCTAACACTACTCAACAAAATAACATTGTTGAAAGAAAAAATCATTATCTCATTGAGACTGCAAGAATATTGTGGTTATCTACTGATGTTCCAAGTGTCTTTTGGGGATAAGTTATTCTTACAACAACTCATGTTGTGAATCGGATCCCGTCTTCACATAATTTTGATTTTTCTCCTTTTGAAAAACTTTATGGTCATGCACTTGATTACTCTACTTTGTGTGTTTTTGGATGTACTTGTTTTCTTCTATAACCACATTTTGAGCATACTAAATAATCATCTAAGTTTGCTTTGTGTGTCTTTTTGGGATATGGTCTTGGTCAAAAGGGATATCATTATTTTGATCCAGTTAGTCAAAAAGTGTATGTCTCATGTCATGTGCTTTTAGAACATATTCAATTTTTTTTCTTTTCCAACTAACTCACATTATTTTGCTACATATGATGTCATTAAAATTGATCCTTTTGACATTGATGACACTACACATACTTCTATACCAACTCCAGAACGCGTGTTAGCACTAATTACAAACACCGCACTAGATGTAAGACCTGGAAAAATTTAGAATAAAGAGAAAAACATGAAAAAAAAGGATGGCTTGATAAAGATTGTTGATTTTTTTTTAATTTAATTATTTTATTAAATTATGAAATATGGAATAATTATTATTTAAGTGATTTAAGTTATTGTTGTATTTATTTTAATTATTTAAGTGAGTTAAGTTGTTGTTTATATAATTTAAGTATTTAATTTAATTATGATTTATGGAAAATAAGTGTTTTTAAATAAATGTCTTGATTAAGTTGTGAATTTTATTTAATTTAATTATTTTATTGAAATTATAAAACATGAAATAATTATTTGAGTGACTTAAGTTATTGGTTTATTTTAATTATTTATTTAATTGTGGAATGTGAAACTTATGTGTTTATAATTTTGTGGAACATTTAAAATCATGTAAAGCATGTGGTATAATGGTTAGTTTTGATTGTGATGGTTGATGGAATCATGGGTTCAAATATTGCTTGGTTAAGTAGATGGTTATAATTATTTATTTATTTTTCTCTCTCTTCCTTCTAGGTTTGGCTTTTATTTTTTTTACTTCTCTTCTGTTGTAGTAAAAAAACCAAAAATCAACTTTTGTTTCTGTTTTATTTCTTTTCCATTATAATTCGTTGTTGCCACATTATACATATTTTAAGAGAATAAAAACGGTCAAAATCTTGTTTATCTTTTCCTTCCCATATTCTCTCTTTAGTAGATAATCTAGGGTTAAGTTTGAGTTGATGATAAAAACCCCTAGTTTTAGGTTTCTAAGTGGGAGAAAGAAGAAAACGGGAGAGAATGGAAGATGAGCCGTGAAGAGTGAAGGTGGAGACTGGGTGGAAAATGTTTGTGGAGTGTTGTAGAACCAGGTAGGGGAAGCTAAGTGTGCTTTATGTTGTTGTTTGAAGTTTGACCTTAATTTCTGTTTGTTTTTTATGTTTGCCATAGATGTTTGAATGCCTTGAATGCCATATGTTTACATGTTTTCCCTAGCTTAGTATCAATGGTTTTGGATGTAGGCGAAGCTGATTTTGTATTGTATGTTGTTTAATGCTTACCATCGATGCTTGAGTGCCATATGTTTACATGTTTTCCCTAGCCTGGTATATCAATTGTTTTGGATGTAGGGGAAGCTGAACTTGTATAATTCTTTTCACTTTTGTGGTTTGTGGGTTAACACATGGCTCTTGTTATTTCTCTTATGTATGTACACACTATAATGCTTGAATGTTTTCTTATTTTTCTTTTACAATGGTTATGGTTTCCTGGTATATTGATTACGTAAACCTATAAGTTTGAGGCGTGGGTTCTTCTTGATTCTCTAAGGACGTGTTACATGAATCATATAGAAATAAACCTAGGTCTGCATGGCGTTTTGTAATTCTTTCTGTCGTTCTTCTTTTTGTCCACATCAATGGTTTTTGGAATGTGTTTTGGAGTGTTAGGTTCGCATTGGTTGGTGGCTTTGACGAAAATTTTGTAATGGTAGAACATAGGTTGCGACAATGTACAGTACGTGGGTTTCAGCTTCAGGTTTTATAGTTCTTTTCGGTGCAGTTTTGATATGTGAATATTAATGTATAGTTTGTGATTTCCATGGTTGCGGGGTTTGGCATGATGAGAGTTTTCAGGCATCTATTGGATAGCTTGTGGGGTGCTTGGTGCCACTCTTTAATTCTTGCATTTTTCTTTTCTCCTATCATGTTTAGTATGTGGTGTTCACTGTAGGGTTATGTAGAATGGCCATGCCTTTAGAGTGTTGGAAACTTATAGTAGTAGTTTTGTGTATTGGAATTCATAGCATGCATTGTAATGATTTTTCCTTAGCTTTTAGGTTCTCTCCTTATTTCACTTTACGTGTTTGGGTTATTTGGTGCAGCCAAGATTTCTCTCTCTTTACAAAATCATAATCAGTTATTGTTGTTTTTCGCTTCCTTAGAATTCGTTGTGGTTAGCTTTGCTCTCGTTAATGGTTTCATTGTACATGTTAGTTTTGGATCAATTTTGTTGCATGTATAAACAATCATTTTCTTTTAAAGCTTTAGGTAACTTGCATCCATGATGTGACAACATAGCAGGTGGAGTGCTTATGCTTCAAACTTATGTTTAATTCCATGTTAGGTTGTTTGACCAAGGGGCCCACGGTGCACCTTCAATTTTAGCTTAGTTATTTTTAATCCACATTCTTTTTCTTTTTCTTTTATAATCAATGTGTATTTGGTTGCATTATTCATGCTTCTTTTTGCATGATTCTTTCTCTTTATTTTGATATTTGACTTTAAGCATGGTGGTGAACTCTAAGGTCACGTGGCTACCACTCATTGGGTTAGGTTCAGTGTTCATATTATTTTTAGATGAGTAGTGGGTTGCATAGGGACATCGTGAGAAAACTTTTGGGCTAAAGAGGAATAATGGTTTGGTGTATGGTACTCCATGAATAGTTCAGGACACATGAAGTTACGTAGGTTTGCATGGATTTACATGAAAAGTGGGTGTTTCAAGTTGTGGTGCATTTACGTAATTTTCATAGTCACAATTTGTTTCTCTACATACGAAAAACCAAAATTTGTTTATGAGTATTATGTTTAAGTATTTTACTTCGATGAGATTTTGAATATTATTTATCAAGTTTATTTCTGAATTTATTTTATAAATTATTGTTTATGGTTAGCTTACACCTATTTGTTTGTTTGTGTGTTTGTAGTATGTGCGATGATCATATAATGTGTGTGTTATACGGGAGCAGATGATATTGTAGATAAATTTGGCATGAAGTAGAATGACAAGAGGCTGGGGATAAACTCGGAAGTTTCTTATAATTTATTTAATTGTTTTAAATCAAATACTGAAGACTGTGTAATTTTCTTTTGTTCGCAAGTGTTATATGATTTTTTCTTAGACAAACTGACGTTTTGAACCATGTAATTTAAATCAAGTTAATTTTTTTTTATTAGTACATTTTAAACATGTTTATTTTCTAAATTTTTGTGACATCCCAAAATTGGGGTGTTACACTAGAGGTTGTACTTGTTCATTCCCCTACTATGCTGCTTAATCATCTCTTGAAGTTATGGTTCCTCTTTGTCACCTATTCCACCTATTTTTATTACTACTGCTTTTATTGCCTCTATTCATCGTCTTCATGAGCCTTCATCCTACAAAGACGTTGTTTGTGATCCACTTTATCAGAATGCTATGGTTGAGGAACTTATTGCTCTACATTAGACTCCTACATGGGATCTAGTTCCATTGTCACCAAGAAACTGTCCTATTGGATCTCGTTGGGTACACAAAATATAAAAAAAATCAGATGGCTCAGTTCAAAGGTATAAAGCTAGACTTGCTGCTAAAGGATATACCCAAGAATATTGCATGGATTATGAGGAAATATTTTATTATATGGCAAAGATGACTATTGTTCGTACCTTGATTGACATCGCTTCTATTTTTTCAATGGAAGATTTTTCAAATGAATGTTAAGAATGTCATTTTCAATGGGATTTACATTAGGTAGTCTACATGAATCAACCACCAGGTGTCTCTCACAAATCTTGTGAAGTTTGTAGACTTCAAAAAGCCCTCTATGGTCTTAAACAAGCACCTCATGCTTGGTTTCAGAAGTTTTCTACAGTAATTGTCTCTCTTAGTTTTGTTGCTAGTCATCATGATTCTGCATTATTTTTCAGGAAAACCAATGCAAGACAAATTTTGCTATCCTTATATGTTGATGATATGATTATTATTATTAGTGATGGATTTTAATGGGTGTAATACATTACTTTTTGGGTATTGAGGTTGTTTCTTTTTCCAAAGGTTATCTCTTGTCTCGGTCTAAGTATATTGTTGACCTATTTGAGCATGCTCGACTTATTAGCAACAAGATTGTTGATACTCCTCTTGAGAGAGGTGTGTGATAATCCCCATCGGATGGTGTTCCTTTGACTGATTCTACTTTATATCGAACTATTGTTAGGAGTTTAATTTATCTTACTGTGACTCGTCTAGACATTGCACATGTTGTTCATGGTGTTAGTTAGTTTGTTTCAACTCTCACAACACTTCATTGGGGTGTTGTTCTTTGTATTCTTAGGTATCTTCGGGGCACTCAATTTCAGTCTCTTTTGTTTTTTTCTAGACTTGAGTTCCTATTGTGATGTGAATTGGAATGGTGATCCTAATGATTGGAAATCCACTATTGGGTGGTTTTTTTTCTATGATTCACTTATATCATTGAAGAGTAAGAAACAAAATGTTACACCTCGATCATCCACAGAAGCTGAGTATTGTGCCATGGCTTTGACTACTTGTGAGATTATTTGGCTACATTTGTTACTTGCTAATATGGTTATCTATTTGAAAGATCTTACGCCTCTACATTGTGACATTAAGAGTGTTATTCATATTTCTTGCAACTCTGTTTTTCATGAGCAAATCAAAAATATTGAAACAGATTGTCATTTTACTCGTCATCATCTTCAACTTGGCACTATATCTTTACCATTTGTTCCTTCGACTCTACAAATTGCAGATATATTTACCAAGCTGCACTCTCTTTTATGCTTTCGTTTTTTATTTGACAAACTCTCAATTTGAGGGGATGTTTGCAATATCCCTTTCAATATAGATTATCATAGTGCTTGCTAAAAATTCAGCCTCCATCTTATTTCTCAACTTGTTCTTGATTATTTTCATTGCAAAAAAAAAAATATCTTTCATTTGTAGCTGTAGAAACTAGAAGAGTCATGATAAGACGAAGTAATCTATCTATCAAGTAGTAAACTTTAGACTTTTTTGTTGTTGCCAAACATGTACCATAACTCTTGCATTGTTGATAAATTCTTCAAATTTGAATCTTGACGAGCATCAATAATGAAATGTTGAAGTTGAAAATTCAAATTAATCTTTTCTTGCTCATTGAAATCCATGGGATAATATTTTTCCACAAGAGTGCAAATTTTATCAATATTAAAAGCTTTATAAGCATCCTTAGGATCCAAAGTAGAGCTTAGAATTAATAACTCCATTGCTTGGTCATTAAATCTACAAGTTAACTCTTGTAATTGCTTATCAATGGTAACGAAGAATATTTCAACTTTGAAATAATGTTCCACTGTAATATGATCCTTTTGGTGATGAGAGCGTCCTTGCCTTGCTACATAAGAAGCCCCAAATATCATGTTTTTCACAAAAAGAAGTCACGTTTTTAATAACTTATCCCAACCATTTTCTCTCAAGTTTTGAATAAGTCCTTTTGTAGAACAAACTAGACGCATAACATTAACTATATCCTGATATTGTTGTTGTAATGCTTGACAAAGAACATCTGTTATCCCCATAATTTATCTCATCAAATACAAGATCAGTATAAACTCAAATGAGGTCAAGCTTTTGTATGCATTATTATCATCACCACGTTGTGAATAAGTAGATCCATCAACAGTAATTTTTTCTAAAACTAAACAAGTTGCATCATACATATTGATCAAGCTACAAATAGAAGAGAAATGAGAGCTCCAACAGGTATCTCCAGCTCATTTTAAAGTACCAATTTGATTTGCCCCTTTACCCTTTTCAAGCTCATCAATTTCTAACAAATATGCAATTTCATCTAACTTGGGAGCTTGTAACTCATCATGACGTTTACTAGAAGAGCAAATACTATTGACAATAAAAGTCAATTTTGAAAAGAATTGGTGAATTGGAATAACTTCTCTTGATGCTGCAACCAAGGCAAGTTGTAACCGATGGACAAAACAATGAACATAATATGCATAAGGACTATGAGTCAAAAATAATGCTTGTAATCCATTCCATTCTCCTCTCATATTGCTAGCACCATCATACCCTTGACCACGGATATTAGAAACATTAAGATTATGTCGAGATAGTACAACACACAATTCATTCTTCAAAGTTATTGTTGCAGTGTCTTTAACATGCACAATATCAAAAAATCGCTCTTGAATAAAACCATTTTTATCAACAAATCTCAAAACAAGAGCCATTTGCTCTTTTTTTGATTCATCACGAGCTTCATCGACAACTATACAAAACTTGGAATCCCCAATTTCCTCACGAATATGATTTTTCACTTTACTAGAAAGAATATTCAATAACTCCTTTTGAATTTTGGGTGAAGTATATTTGGAATTGAATGGAGCATTTTCCAACACAACTTTTGCAACTTCATCATTGTATGATGCTATGAGTTTTATCATCTCAAGAAAATTACCTTGGTTCCTCGATTCAGTACTTTCATCATGACCTCTAAAAGCACAAGCTTGAAGTGATAAAAAACGAACCGTGTCGATTGAAGTCTTGAGACGTAACCGATTCTTCATAATTTGATCTGAGCTTTGCACTTCCAAAACATTCCTAATGTGACAATTTTGATTTAACAAGTCTTGACAAGCAGACACTGCAATATTGTGTGGTGAACAAGGATCCTTCCCAATGTGTTTAAGGAAAGCACAATTTTTTCCATTATTAACTTTCCTCCAATTTTTAAAACCTATAAAATAACATTCAAAAAGTTAAAACATGTTGATGACAATAAACTTATTGCCAATTAGAATTCAATGAAAATAAACTCAATTACCTGTAACAATGAAAACATCTGAGTCAGGTCATCCACTTGGTTTTTTACTAAAAAGATAGCACAGTAAGCAATATGCAACATCTTTTAATGGCGAATACTCTAACCATGAAGGAAATAAGCTAAACCATGTGTATTGAAATCTTCTTGGATGATCATCTTTACCAGACAATGGATAATTTTCTAGATGCATTTGATATGGACCCCATTTTAGATAAACCCTTCGTACCTTATCAATTTGATTTGGTGGGTATTGCCAAATTTGAAGACGCTTTCTCGGATCATGTTCTAAAGTATTTTCAAATTCATTATATGTAACTTTAGAAACCTTAGAGAGTTGTTTTTCGTTTTCTTCAATATTTGGATTCTCATGAAGTTTCTCAATTTTAGATGACGTAGATGCATTTTTTTCATCTTCATCACAAGCCTTCCTCTTGAAAAAAGAATCAATTCTTTACTCTTTATCATAATTTTTCTAATATAAAATTTTCACCTCTCACCTATTTACAAAAAGATAAAATTATGAATATCCCAAATTAAATCTTAAAAGCAAGACTCAATATTTTAAGAAAACTAATAACTTCTAAATGATTAGCTTCCCTTACCTTAGAGTAGATTCCTAATCTTGTTCTTCCCTTACACAACTTCAAAGCCTAAAATAGCTCTATCTACACAAAGAAGAGTTTGATCAACAATTAAAGCATGATTTTTTGATCTCTAACAGATAGAGATATGCCTAGAGCGTAGAAAAGCCACATACAAGAGAGAAACATATTGCTTCAAAAATAAAAAGGAAAATATGAACTTACTCAAAAGAAGAAATTGTTCGGTCCAAAATGTTCCTTAACTCTTCAATTTTGTCGTAGTGCAATTTGATTTTGAAAATAATAAGGAATTGATGGTGAAAATTGAGATGGAAATAAAACGGGAGAAAGAGATGAAGGCACGGAAGAGAGAAACCAAATAAAAGAATATAAAAAATTATAATAGAGAAAAAAACGTGATTTTTAAATTTTAAAAAAGATTTTTCAAACTAAATTAATATAAATAAGGTAATAATATGTAAATAAAATAATAATATATAAATAAAGTAATAATATATAAATAAAGTAATAATATATAAATAAAGTAGTAATGTATAAATTATTTTTTTAAAATATATAGAAAATAAAATAAAAATCAATTAATATAAATAAAGTAATAATTTATAAATATTATTTTTTAAATATATAGAAAATAAAATTAAAAAAAAAATGGTTGGGGGAGCCGTGGCTCCCCCTGTCCCTTCATACTTCCGCCATTGTCTTCACGGATCCTGAAGGGTCCTTCCTAGTTGGCTAATAACTCTCCTTTAGTGAACGTTCGTGGGTGGAGTTTTGAATTGTATCTTCTTGCCGCTCTTTATTTGGCCGTCATGTTTCTGATTTGTGCTTTATCTCGGAGTTCTACTAGTAATTCGAGGCTGACACATAGATTGTGTTGGTTCATGTTTTCATCATACGTTTCCTTTCTCAAGCATGGTTCTCCAATTTCGACTGGTAACATAGCATCGGTTCCGTAAACTAGGCTGATGGAGGATTCGTTGGTTGCTGACTGAGGCATTCATCTATAGGCCCATAAGACTTCAGGTAATTCTTCTGGCCATTTCCCCTTTGCTCCATCTAATCGTTTTCGAAGTTCTATTAGGATGACCTTGTTGGCGGCTTCTACCTGTCCGTTAGTTTGCGGATGTTCCACGGAGCTTGTTATGTGTTTGATTCCTAGACCCGTGAAGAATTTCGCGAGCTCTTTATCTATGAATTGTCGTCCATTGTTCGTTATGATGGTATGCGACAACTTGTATCTGCATATTATGTCTTTCTAGATGAATTGTTGAACCTGTTGTGTTGTGATGGTGGCGAGTGGTTTGGCTTCGACCCATTTTGTGAAGTAATCGACCCCTACGATGAGGAATTTAACTTGTCGTTTACCAAGAGTGAACAGTCTTAAGATGTCCATTCCCCACTTTGCGAAAGGTCGTGGGGATAATATGGAATGTAACTCCTCTTGTTTTTGATGAATAAGATTGCCATGTTTTTGGCACGATATACACTTCTTGACGAAGTCGTGGCAATCAGACTCCATAGTTGGCCAATAGTAACTGGCTCTTAGGATTCTAGTTGCCATGGATCGCGAGCCTGAATGATACCCTTATATTCCTTTGTAAATTTCCTTTATGACATATTGAGCTTCTTGTTTGGTAACACACTTGAGTAATGGTTGTCCATACCCTCGTTTATATAGGTCGTTGTCAATCATCATGAATCGTGCCGCTTTGGTTTGCCACTCTTTGTTGGCATTAGTAGGTAAGTGTCCAGTTTTCAAATAGTGCACATATGGTGACATCCAATCGTGAGTTGGTTCGAGTACCAAACATGTGTTTGCTGTGGAGGGTGGCGCCAATGTTTGTTGTAGTAGGGACTTGTACTTTCCTTTATGCTTCGTACTTGCTAGCTTAGATAAGGCATCAGCCTGGGCGTTTTGTCCTCTTGGTATATGCTCTATTTTGACGTTTTCGAATCCGGACTGTATGACATTTCAGACCAGGTGGGTAATATTGGAGGAGTGTGGAGTCTTTAATTTGGAGTTCGTCATTTAGGTGTCCCACGGTCAGTTTGGAATCTGTCTTGCATGTGAGGATGCGTATTCCAACTTCCTTTGCTAGGGACAGGCCAATTAAGATGGCTTCATATTCGGCTTGATTATTGGAGGTCTTGAAGGCGAAGTGCAGTGATTTTTCGATGAGTATCTAGTTTGGACCTTTGAGAACAATGTCGATGCCTACTCCTCTTTGATTAAAAGATCTGTCAGTATTCAAAGTCCATTGTTCTTCTTGCGGCGCGTGTTGTAGGTCATTGACGAAGTCTAGGAGGCATTGAGATTTGACAGGTCCGTGCGGTTCATAACAGATATTGAATTCAAATAGTTCCACCGCCCATGAAGACATTCGACCGACTAATTCTGGCTTCTGGAGTATTCTCTAGATAGGATAGACTATCCTCACGATGAATTGGTGATTCTGAAAGTAGGGTTTGAGTCGTCTTGCAGCGTTTACTAAAGATAGGGCCAGCTGCTCGACCACCTAGTATCTGGTTTCAGGGTCTTGCAAGGATCGACTAACAAAGTATACTAGGTATTCGGTGCTAGCAGATTCTTGGGTGATGGCAACGCTAACTGTTCCTTTAGTGGCTGTGATGTAAACTATTAGTGGGAGGTTGATGTTTGGCTTTTGTAGGATTGGAGGGGATGCCAGGGTTGTTTTGAGGTCTTGAAAAATATGCTCGTATTCGTCGTTCTATGCAAACTTTGTTGATTTCTTGAGGAGGTGGATGATGGGTCTGGTTTTGTCAGCTAGTTTGGGATGAAATCTTGATATGGCGGTAAGACGACCTACTAATTGGTGCACCTCCTTGATGTTCATTGGGCTTCGCATTTTGATGATAGCTCTGCATTTTTCAGGGTTCGCTTCAATTCCTCATTGTGTGAGCATGAAGAGCAAGAACTTCCAGCTATCAACGCCGAAGACATATTTGTCAGGGTTTAACCACAGGTTGTATTTTCGAAGTGATGTGAACACCTCGGCCAAGTCCTTTGAGTGTTGCAGGTGGCTAGGAGATTTGACAACCATGTCGTCTACGTATACTTCGACACACTTGCCCAACAGGTGGTTGAATACTTTATCCATTAGCCTTTGGTAAGTGGCGTATGCGTTCTTTAGGCTGAAAGGCATGACTTTGTAAAAGTAGTTGGTGTCTTCAGTAACGAAGGCAGTTTTAAACATGTCATCTAGGGCCTTGGGTATCTAGTTGTAACCAAAGTAGGCGTCCAGGAAGTTGAGTACACGGTTACCGGCTGCGGCATCTACGAGCCTGTCGATGCTAGGTAGGGGATATGCGTCCTTTGGACATGCTTTGTTGAGGTCAGTATAGTCAATGCACATCCTCCATTTGCCGCTGGATTTTTTGACGAGGACGACATTGGCTAACCAGGTGGTGTAATGGGCCTCAAAGATGAATTCGACCTCAAGAAGTTTTGTTGCTTCTGCTTTTGTTGCAAGGCTTCATTCGTCTCCTAACTTTCTTTTCTTTTGGGAGACGTACCTGGCTTCTTTGTATATTGAGAGTTTGAGGACAGCTATTTGAGGGTCTACGCCGGGCAAGTCTGTCGTTGACTAGGTGAATAAGTCTATGTTGTCGTTGAGGGTTGCCTCGATCAGGGCTTGGTTACTACGGCTTAAACCGACACCAAGTTTAAGGCTTTTATTGGTTTGATGTGAGAATCATAGCATATTCTAGGGTCTAGATCTTCGTTGGCTAGGGTCAGGCCGACGTCGGGATGTCGCTCAATGTTTGTAACCAGAGCGGGTTCTTTGGGTTGCAAGATGGCAATATAGCATTCCCGCACCAGCCTTTCATCGCCGTGAATTGTGATGATGTATCCGGATGAGGATGGGAATTTCATGGCGAGGTGGGGTGTGGATACGATAGCTCATAGTTTGTTTAGCGAGGGTCGTCCCAAAAGAACGTTGTATGATGTGTGGGCATCGACCACAAGGTAACAAATAGGAATGGTTTTGGTTTGGTGGCCTTCGCAAAAAAGGGTATGTAGGTCGATATACCCGCGTGTGTATAATTTTTCTCCAGAGAATCCGTAAATGGGCTCATCATAGGGGATCATAGCCTTTGTAGGTAACTGTAACTTTTGATAGGTTGCCCAATACAAAATGTCAACTAAGCTGCCTTGGTCGATCAACACCTTTTTAACCGCAAAGTTTTTGATTTCCAAGATGATGACCATGGGGTCATCCTGTTCGTGATCCATGCCTTGGAAGTCGGCATCAGTGAAGGTAATTGGCGGCATTCGATGGCCTCTATGAGATCAAAAGACGGAGTTGACGGATTGTGCCCTTTGAAGATGTTTCTTCCTGGCAGAGGAAGTTGACCCCCCCACCAGCGAATCTGCTAGATATGGTGTTGATAGTGCTGCATAAGCGGGGAGGGTCTGCGGAGGCGATATTGGTGTGGGCTTGCGCGTTGTTGTTGTGTCATCATGTTGTTGGTGGGTGCCGGTAGGTCTAGTATTGGTTGAGTCACGATGGCTGATGGGTCTGGTATTAGGATGACTTTCTCGTTTAACGAATCTTTTTAAGTGGCCGACGCGTATCAGTTCTTCAATTTTATCCTGTAGCGCCTTGCATTCGTTTGTGATGTGACCGTTATTGCGATGGTATTTGCAATATTTGGTCATGTCGGCGTTTGGGGGTTGACGGTTTTGCGAGGGGGGGGTATCAAGTCTTTTTGAAGGGCTTTATCCATAATGTGGGATTGGGGGGCAATTAGAAGCGCATACCAGGAGAATCGAGGTGGTCGAGGTTCGCATGGTCTATATTGTGGTCGACTGGGTGGTTTGGGGTCATGGGATTATAGTCGGATTTGGTGGCTGGTCTCGTATGTTTAGAGTCTGTAGGTTGGTACTCAACACATATATGGGTGTGTAGAGTTTTCATTTCCTCCATGCGGATATAGTCGACGGCGCGTAGCTTGAGCTCGTGCATGGTAGCTGGTGGTCGAAGGCAGACGTTGTCTGCGAATGGTCCTGGTTTTAGAGCTAGTGCCATGCATTGTAGGATCATTTCCCGCGTCAGGGTTTTCATTCGGAGAGTGGCTTTTCCGAATCGGTCAATGAAGCTGCAGAGCATTTCGTCATCTTCTTATCGAACGCTTAGGATGGACAACAAGGTGGTTTGATGGGGGTGACTTCCAACAAACTAGGTGGTGAATAGGTGGGATAGGGTGTCGAAATAGTCAATGGAGTATGAAGGCAAGTATGTGAACCATTCTAGGGCTGGTCCTTTGAGGGTGGTGGGAAAGGCCTTGCACAAAACGACATCTTCACTTGTGTACAGGTTGACATGAGTGACATAGATTTTAACGTGCTCATCGGGGTCAATGTCCTCGGCATAGCGTTCTTACGTGAAGACTTCCCATTGGCTAGGGAGAGGGGTTTCAGTTATGTCGTCGATAAAAGGGTGACGACGTTTGTGTGTATGGGGTGGCAGATGATGGTGGGGAAGGTAAAGGTGGGATGTGGGTGGTAGGGGGTTGGTGGTGTGGGTGGGAAGGGTGTGGTTGTGGTGTGCGAGGAGTAGGGTTGTACTCGCTTTCTTCCTTAGTGGGTGGAAAAGGAGGGATTTCAACATTTTTTCCTTTCTAGGTGGGGTCAGCTTCTATCTTCCTTCTCAACCTAGAGTTCTCTTGTCTTAGTGCTTCCATCTCGTCAGCACTACGCTTCTTAGGGTCAACGAGCTCTTGTTGCATCTTGGCCTGCCCTTCCAGAATAGCAGCCAAATTCAAGTTGTTGTTTGCAGGCATGCTTGGCCCTGCCTCAGGTTCCTTCGAGATTCCAGCTCTGCTATGTGTGGAAACCATCCTTGCGAGTTCTTGGATTGTTGTGGTAAGATACTAACTCGTGCCCCACGTTGGGCGCCAATTGTTCCTGCGGAAACAATAACATAGTATCAGGGAGCACAAATCATATATTACCCCAATTGTTGACTTCTCGGACTGGTTGCTCCTTGGTTTGAATATGTCCTCTTTTAGTGTTGGCGGATTGGACCCTTAGGATTACCTGCGGAAAAGATTCTGACAATCAAGTCAGCAAAGGCTCTCAAAAGTCAAATCACATATTAGTGAATTAATGAAAGCGTACCTTTAATAGTTGGGGTCCACATGTATTTATAGAGATATTAACTATGTTTTCCCCCTTTATGGGCTGGGTCCCTCTTTATTGCATTGGGCCAATGTTCAGGCTTTGATTGGGCATGGGCCAAGACCAAGCTCCATGTTTGTGATCTGACACTAGAAACCCCACTGTGATTTCCTAAGTTTGGAGTTGACAACTTTTACTTGTATGTTATTCTTTGGAGTAGGCGGTGTTAGCCGCTATGTATGTGTTGTTATCTTGTGCAGTTAACTAACCATATATTCTTTTTATTGTAGGACTAGTTGTAGGCCGGATAGTCATCCATATCAGTCTTGACCGTCTAGGTATAATACAAACTCAAATCTTCATAACCAAGCATTAATAAACAAATTATGTGAACAATAACTCAGATACGATAATTATGATGATTGACTTTAATAATATTAATTCAGGAGACTTAGATTAAAACTCACCAAACAAGTATCCTGGAAAAACTTTAATGTTTAAGAAGCTTCTAATTATAGCATCTAAAAAAAACTATTATAAAACCTAATCAAAACTCAATACAAAACAATTAAAAAAATAGTAATAAAGCTTACTACAAAACTCAAAAAAATAGAAAGTTTTTATCCTAATTTTAAACCTTCATATATTCTTTTAGTATGTCGTATCCATAGTTTATAGCCACATCAAAACACGATCTTTAAGATTATATGGGTGCAAACTATGAAATATAAATATTGTCTATTAAAACACATGTATTATGTATGCAATGAGAATTCATGATTGAAGATTTGTTTGGTCAACAGAGAGAATATCCTAAGCTAAAAATAAACATTTTTTCATCCTTTAACTCTGCCGCTGACAGGGGCATGAAAATCAAGTTGAAGGAGGTGAAGAAAACAAGTTACTAATTAATCACATAGTTTAAGACAATTCAAAGTTGAAATAAAACATATAAAAGATTTAATATATGGTGGAGTGAAATTGAACTCTTCAACTCTTTTGGAATTTATTTTAATCATAGTGGACGACTCGGAAACTAAGGCAAATATTTAATAAGAAGAAATTAGTGGCGAGTACCTCGTCCTATTTGGCAAGGCTTTTCAAAGTTCAGTCAAAATATAAGAAAATATACATAAAAAGCTATTTATATTCACTAAAATGGATTTTGAATTGTTTTTTAGTAGAAAAGTATAGACGGAGAAATTAATTTATTTCAAACGCAAGTGAAATTTAATATAGACAACTAGGGATGTAAAAAAAAATCGTACTCACGTCCACAGATAAAACTTATAACAGGTATAAATGAATAGTATAAATGGATACTCGCGGATAATGAGTACAAATATCTTTTATACCCGTATGTTAATAGAGTGGGTATGGGCATCATTGTATTCGTACTCGTGGACATCCGTACCTGCTATACTCTAATTTAAATTAAAAAAAATGATTAAAACATTAATACATTGATTTTGGATGGGTTATTTGTTATGAATTGGTTTTAAAAAATCTTCATTTCTTTATAAATTGTCATTCAACACTATTTAAATAGGTTATTTGCAATTTGTTTGAAATTTATGAATATTTTGCATTGTATTTTTATTTGAATTTATGGTTAAAATATGTTATTAAATATTAAAATTTTGTTTCGTTAATATTTGTGGGTACCCGTGAATATCCGTAAATATTAAAGAAATATGCAAGTACTCGCATAACGGATGTCTACATGGATATAAATACGGAACATATATTTAACCAGTAAATACAGTATGGAGAGCTCCTACCCGTATCCTACCCGCCCGTTTACATTGCTATATACAACTAAACAATATTGGTTGATTCATAATGAAGTAAAAATAAAAACTAGGGGAAAGCAGCATGAGAAAAGAAGCAATATTTTCAGCAAGAAGCATTGTGGCATATATGAGGCATAAATAGATTCCCCACCCAAGAAGGGGAGAGTTCCATAAACTTAACTCAGCATTTGATGCTCCTTTCTTGGCCACCAAATAATATGGAACGTTCCTCTCTCCATGGACAATAATAGATTTACATCGGAGATTCTATATTCGCTAAGAATATGATTAAATAATAATATATATATATATATATATATATATATATATATATATATATATAGATTGGATACAATTTTCACTTTGATCAACTATTTTGGTGAGGTAGAATTAAACATAATTTTTACTATGTTAAGATGATATTAGAACTTATATAGTTAAGTTTTTTGGAATTATTAAGCTATAGGATTTATATTAAACAGGAGTTACAAAACAGATTAGTTTAGCGCATTTTGTTCTATCACATAGTCAGTTTGTCAAAATTAGAGATGATTTTCTGACCAACCATAGAAGAGTTGGTTGATAATCCTTCCCAACTGTTCGGCCAAAAGACAATCCAATGAACTCGTTTATTAAACAAAAAATATATAATCAAATCGAAATATATAATTTTATATGTAAATTCATATTACAAATTAATTTTATATGTAAAAGTACTTATAAATTACTGAAAGAATACTTATAAAATACACAAACTTTTATACAATATACTGAAAGAATATTAAATTAAAAGATTTCTTTTTTCTTTCTTGTTGAGCAAGTGAAACCAAATTTGTGTCAGATTTCTCCGCCGATGTATGCGAATCATTGGAAAGAAAATACAAATCAGGATTTGGCATTCCCAACCCCAAACTCAACATATATCTATCTACACAATTACTTTGTGCAAATAATGAAGTACAATAGTATATAAGTGCTAAATATTGACTAAACATATTCTCATTATCTAGTAGTTTTTTTTCCTTGATACAATTTAAATATTTAGTTAAATTTTTTGGTTATAACATATTATTGTCCGATTTAAATATAATTACCTTATTGAAGTAGTTGAGAAGAAATAATGAGAAATGTATTAATTCAGTTTTATTTGTTTGGATATGCATATATAAGGTATAAATCATTAGATTTTAAAATTTATAAAGTTTATAATGATATATAAGATGACTTTATTTGAAAAATAAGATTGAAAAATTTATATTGAAAAAACATAAGTCACGTTAAAATAACAATGTTAAATTTTTATATAATTTCATTATAATAAAAACTATCAATTTTTAAGTCACGCCAATTTTAATTTTTTTATGATATATATATATATATATATATATGTATATATATATATATATATATATATATATAGAGAGAGAGAGAGAGAGAGAGTAAAAGGTTAAGATTACGAAATCAAAACGACGAGTCATTCCTTTTAAAAAATTATAAATATACTTTAGTCGTCATAGTTTTGTAAATGTATGAGTTTAATTTTATATAATTTTAATTGTAAATTTAATTCTCTAGTTTTCTAAAATTAAGCACTTAGATGACATATCCATATTAGACTAAAATTACTTAACTTTGAAAAACAAAAAATTTAAACGTGTCATTAAAATTTTACTAGAAATAAAGATTCTGAGACATTTGAGACGAGTTTTTATCTCACAAACGTGAAACTTTTAAGAAAATAGACGAGTAGTTCAATTGTAACTGCATGGATATATTTTTATATGGTAATGCGGTTCATTATTTTTTATTTAAAAACCATTTAATATTAAAAAAATTTAACGAAACTAAAAATCGAAATAAAATATTTAATAAACATAATTTAACGTATCAATTTAATATGGATCTTAAACTTATTAATTTGTGCGTGTAGCCTACGTAGAAAAGAAACAGAAAATAAAAAAAATGGTAATATGATAAAAAAGAAATTACTCTGTCGTGTAAGCTTACTATGTTTGATTCTTGATAGAAAGTACAAAGAAATAAAAAAAAAAAAGAAAAAACAACATAAAATAACTATTGTATAAGTTGTTTGTTGTGAACAATATCTTATGATTGACCATAAAGTTATTATCTAAATAGATATAAGATTGAAAAATGGATGGCAATTAGGACGAAAATGAAACATTCTAAAAACAAATTAGCATCTCTAAGCTCTAATGGGCAGAATAGAAAAGTGATTTCATATATAAACTCTCATTTCTTATAAAGATTTTTAGCGATGAATTTTTATATATATTTAATAGTCTTACATTATTTAAAACTCAAAATCAAGAATTGTTTTTAATCTTTTAAGGTTGTTTAAAAACAAAATCATAACATAATTTTGTGTTCCAAAATAAATAATATCTCAAATATAATTATTAAGTGTGAAAATTTTATCTCAATAAAAATGAACAATTATGGTCAAAGAGTGTAAAATTTTTGACGGAGAATTTGTTGGTAATGCTTTCATAGTGTTACGTAAGAATACACTTGAAACATTTTTTCTCTATAGTTGAGAATTAGCCACGTAAATAAATGCGTCGAAATTATTACGTGGATAGTTAAGCTTTTTCTTCAATCACCTAAAATGAAGAGAGAAAATTTTCACTTTTCCCTTCAAAGTGCACCCACCAACTTTGGGGGTTAAAAAAAAAAAAAAACTAGAAATGAAGTGCGAAAGGAAAGAGAAAGCCTTGGAAGACAAAATGTGCATGACGCAGATGGAATTGTTAGCTCCTGTGATATAACTAATTTGAATAATTGGGTTGTTGTCACCCACCTTTTCAGTAACCACACAGACTTGGTCAACTTTAACGTGCTAAGCTGTACCTTTCAGATTCTCACAAACTTTTACACACTTTTTATCTCTCTCTAAATATATAAACAAACAATATATATATATATATATATATATATATATA
>Ga0214545_1001310_pt1 | contig 45923 bp, 25 predicted proteins | sample CNSS4metaG_FD_160064 | JGI IMG/M metagenome (GOLD analysis project Ga0214545, IMG submission 160064) | Root nodule microbial communities from cowpea collected in UCLA plant growth center, Los Angeles, California, USA - CNSS4 | ecosystem: Host-associated > Plants > Roots > Nodule | place: USA... | reverse complement strand
ATATATATATATACGCATTAATTTAAATTACCTTTTCCCAAAACAAGGGAAAATGAAAACCTTTATTAAATCTATATTAAATTAAAATCCACAAAATTTAAATATCACTACAAGTTCCAAGTCTGATAAACGTAAATTTTTGCAAAATATCTTAAATCCATAAATATTAAAAACTCGGTAAAAGCTTTTCCCAGCCAGCCCTCTCACCGATGTTATGCCTCACCAGCACCACCTGCAACATCATCTACTCCCGTGTAACGCATTACACGATCATCGCTAAATACAAGCAAATAGGGTGAGCTAACAGTATCAAATTATATATAAAAATAAATATATATATATATATATATATATATATATATATATATATATATATATATATATATATGCATACACTCATCAAAGGAACTTTATCCTTTAATTCCATAACACACGACTACCATCATGTTATCCATGTTCTACGTCTTTAGATGATAACCTCAAGATACCTTTTGCTGCCTCCACCTACAAGCCACAACTTGTAGAACACGTGCGGGAAACCTGCTACGGACCACACTCCGTAACGCCAAGTGGAGTTCCCAATACGAACCATAGCTCATAATTGTCCCAAGACTACCAAACTCGTCGGCTAACGTCGAAGAGGGCAATCTTCTTGGACCCATCTGTATGAGTCACAACTCGCACACTTACACCGACAACACTCGCCAATTTGAGCCACAACTCAAGGAATGCTCGTGTCCAACCGCCATCCTGAGCCACAACTCAAGGGATGTCATTCCGAGTCACAACTCAAGGAATGTCACGTGTTTACCCTCTATCCCAAGCCACCGCCACTCAAGGGATACCATTTCGAGCTATAACTCAAGAAATGTCATCCTTAAGGTATCACCCAAATCCTCGTAGACTACGCACCTCCAAAGAAATCAGTCATAAGTCGTGTAAAACTCTAAGTCTCATTATGCACCTGAAACTACTATTCCAAGCACACCATACAAATGCTTGACCATGGACCCAAGATATATCATGCTTCCACGAACCTGTTCGCTCGTGGTCCAACCTCTACGAACCTCCCCGCTCGTAGACCAACTATATGGACCTCCCCGCCCGTAGTCCAACACGTGTGATCCATCCAGCTAATAACCTCCCCGCTCGTAGCAACCCCTCAAGTGTGAGCATGGAACATATAAACCTCCCCACTCGTATCCTCATACGAGAGCATCATTAATATGAACCTCTTCGCTCATATTAATCTCGCGTTCATCACCAATTATGAACTTACCCGCTCATGACACTATCAAGCATCTCCTGGTCCAAGTCCAACATCACAAACACACAAAATGCAAGCCAAAAGAATACATTGCCCACTGCGCTATTGCTTGGCGCTGCCTAAGCGCCACCAGGCGACATTCCAACGTAGACCGCGTGGTGTTATGTTTCTTCCAGAGCTTACTTGCACCCACTATCACCTAGCAGCTTACCCCATGTTGCCAGGCGCCACACTAGTAGCCTCAATGCTACTGGTTTTTGGCACTCCAAAATAGGTTCTAACGAACCTACTCACCCCACAAGCAATCCAGAACACCACAATATGTTGATACATATACCAAAACTCAACGCACATTCCACAAGTCATAAGAATCAAACACATATATTTTTACACAAGGATTCATGCATTTATACCCTGCCAATACTTGATTTAATGCGAACCATTCATGTTATAAGGAACTCAAAATCAGAACCCAATATACACCTAACTCATGAACTTCAGAAAATAACTCAAACATTAGTTGTAACATTCTTTTGAATCCCGCATACAAACCCAAATTTAACCTTGTCACATGGCAATAATTTCATACATACGAATCTCATAATAGCAATCTATTCATTTCACAATAATTTCCCATGCATTATGCCAAACCCACAATTTATCATCCCTACATGATCATGCACTTTAAAGACTTCCAAACCAGCAATCATGCATAACATATATCTCTAGCTACAGATTTCCAAATAAAATCTCCACCGTTCAAAGTAAAGAACATCATGTTATGGATCACCTGTCAAAATTTCACTTAAATAAGATAATTAACGAATCAAGAAACATAGTTTTACGAAAATTGCGCAGACTAGAAAAATCTGTGGCGCCTAGCACCCAAATGTCAGGGACCTGGTGCCTAGCGGTACAAAACCAACGCTCGGCGATACCTGCTCCGGGAAAACACAAAAAATAGCATTTTTCATGAACAGAACACCAACACACATCGCTTGGCGGCAGCTCTTCACCGCCAGACGATTCTTAATAGAAACCCAAAAATTGAGTTATTTTAACATGAGTCGCCTAACGACTTTGAAGGCTCGCTATACGGTTTCTGCCAACTCTCTATTTTCAATGCTAGTTGTGTGCTTGTACAAAAAGGACACTTTATCTCTCTAATCTCCCTATTACCCTCACTTTACACCAGCTTTAGGGTTTTCTGGCCTAAGTATTGCACAATCATTCAACCAATTCATGTTTCATGACAATTCTTATAAATCTAGGATTGTATTATCACTCATCATGATAAATCATTATATCAAAACAATACATAAATTAAAATACACTCAATTTGGCATACACAAGACTTGAACCCAAGTCCTCTTAACAAAAACAAGTACTCTCAACCATTTGAGCTAGAACTATTCCACATTATAAAAGTCAGCATTAATTGCCATAAAGTCTCCCGCTACCTGCATTTATTAATTAATTAATTATTTAATTAATTAAATTTCTCGGGTCTTACATATTCTATGGATGATACACCCTCTTTGTTGGGAGCTCCCTCCACTGTTATTGACCCTTTGTGGTATCCTGATAGTGATGCCATACATCACATCACACATGGTTCCAATAACCTTACAACCAAAACTATTTACAATGGCAATGAATTTGTCAAGTTAGGCAATGGTACAAGTATTAACATTTCTCATATTGGCTCACATGTTTATAAATATCCTTATACAAATGCCAAAATGGTTTTGAAATCTTTTAGATGTTCCTTCCATTTTAAAGAATTTAATTAGTGTTTCTAAGTGTGCAAGAGATAACAAGTGTTTCTTTTGTGATAAATGTCAATTTTTTAAGTCGATTGAATAATTATTCCTATTACTAATATTCTTAGCTGATTTACAATATTCCTCTTTTGTGATAACACAGACTATTCCTAAAATGACAAATCAAATTGTAAGCTATTTTATGATATATGTTCTAAGCAAAAACTACATCAACTACCTTTTAATAGGTTTGATACTATGTATGATAGTCCTTGTTGGTTTATATTAGATATATGTGGTCCTTCACCCATGGCTAGTTCAAATGGCTCTAGATACTATATCATTTTTTCCTCTGCTTTTCCTCTACTTTAGCTCATACCAAACACAATCATCCAAATTTATGGAATATTCAGTAGCGATTTTGTTGTTTAATTAATATTTCTTAAAATGTTCCCATCTACATTCACTCAACCCAGCTTCCAGATTGGTCACATCACAAGGGAGGCTTGGAGATTTCTTTCTTCTTTTTGTCTTACTAATCAAATTGACCTTTTTTGTTTTACCAAGTATGTTATGATCAATGTCACTTGTTACTGCTTATGTAAGTACTCTTTTACATGCAATCATGTAGCAATTTTTTTTTATATGCCATTATATCTTTGAGTAGGCAGTGAGTTACAGTCTAATTCCTTTGTATGGAATTGTAGTTGTGTTATTATTAACTTCTTCTTTTTTTTCAAGTCGAATAAAGAGGCTAGACATTTTCGATTCAAAGAAATTCCAAATTGGGATGATATAGTGGATTTATGTGCTGATGATAGAGTTACTGATCATGGAGTTGAAATTGCTATAGATGTTGATGAAGTCATGAGTAGAGAGGTAAATGAAGTAAATTTTGTGGATTTGGAGGACTTGAATGCTACTATAAATTTGGAAGAACCAAACTCTAACTTAGAAAGAAAAGCACAATCTTCAAGTTCTACTAGTACACAATCTCAAAGGAGAAAGATTAAGGAAAAAGAGTTAATGGTTGCTTCAATGAAATATGTGGTTGAGTTTTTTAAGCGATTGACACATGTATACAGTGATAAGGTTGATGAAAATAAAATCAAAGAAGTACTAGATGAGGTGTGTTTAATGTCAAATCTTACTAAGAAATAATGGGCTAAAGTTGTTAAATGATTAGTTAACATGCCAAAATAATTAACTATTGTGAAAGCCCTTCCAATTGAGCAGAAGGAAGATTATGTTTTAGTACATATTTCTACAACATAAATCATGGTATGTAATATATATTTTCTTGTGTTTGATTAATTTCATGGTATTTGGTTAAGTCTTCTGCATATTTGCATTAGTTGTATAACACTATGATTGATAAATTTTGTTGCAGTTTTGTAGGTCAAGCAGATGTTGAAGAGGGCTGAAACTAGGGATGGCAACAGGGCGGGGCAAAGATAGATTTCATAATCTCATAACCATCCCCGTAGAAAAAATTCATCTTCATCCCCATACCCAAATCCAATGGGTATCAAACTTTTGTCCCATCCCCATCCCATCGGGTAACGCCCATACCTGTACTTGTTTTCTTACTACTTCAATATTAATTTTAATTATTTTTTAAAATAATAAAAAATTACGGTAAAGAAAACATAATATTATTAAATATTCAATATTAGGGGGATGATTGTTTATTCGATATCAAATATTTTGAAATAAATTATAATTTTTTACATTTTAGATTAGAATACCAAATAAAATTTCATGAGAACTAAAACATTTATTAAATTTGCAAACATTAATGAAACCTAAATGATAAAATTTAAAAATATTTTTAAGAAAATATAAAAGGAAAACAAATATTCAAATAAAAATATATTTTAAACGTTTGTTTACTTCAATTTTTTAAATTCTAATGAATCTTTTTTATAAACACTAATAAAAGTTATAATACATCACTTGATCAAAATAATGTCGCAAAGAACAAATAATAAACATAATAATAAAATTTTGACATAGATCTTATATCTTTTGTACTCCAATATATGTTGGATGGTGATAAAAAAATATTTATGCCAATTATATTAAATTTTTATATTGTAGTAAATAAAAATTATTTATACAATTATATTGAAAAAATTACAATATGATTGATAATGAGTTAGAAAATAAAAAAAAATTAAATAAAATATATCGAAATAGTATTCTACATGATGAAAATAAACAACAAATAAAAATATTAAAAATTAACAAATGTGTGTCTTAGAAACAATCATTCACAACAAACCAAATAATTAGGAGAAATAAAAAATAGAAAGTATATATATATATATATACATATATATGGTTACTTAATTAATTGTTAATATTTTAATAATTTAAATGGAGATGGAGATATTGCGGGGATGAGTATTATGGTAGGGATATGTACATCCTCATACCTAATTGAAAAAGTCGGGATTTCCCGTACCCATATTCATACCCAGTCAATGTGGGGATTCCTGTCAAAACGAGAATGGGTTCGGGCAATACCCATGGGGACGAGTTTATTTGTCACATTTATCTGAAATAGGATGTTGAAGAGAACTGAAATAAGGTGTTTAAAGACTTGCTAGTTGGATGTGGAAAAATTATAAAAAAAAACATATTAAATAAGAAAACACTTGTTTTAACAAGTTATTTAGTTTTCTTTTTTAGTGGTAAAATGATTGACATCATAACTTTGGATAATGAGTTTGATTAATTGTGATATCTATTTCAGGATTTATTTTATATTTGTGAGTTAATTATATCACATTAATGATATTGTGTTTTCATGTTATATATTGAGCTTGTGATTTTTATAATGAATTATATTATTGTTGGTAAAGGAAGTAATTAGTAATTAATATTATTTTTCTTTGATAGAGTGAATCAATATTGATATAAAAGTATATTATTGTTGATCCAAGATTTTTAATATTAATTAATATTAGAAAGTTGATTAATATTTTTAAATTAAATTATTAAATATTATTTACATATTGTAAGTTCACTAATATTTTTAAATTTAATTTAAAAATTTTATATATTAAAATAAATACAGTTAAAATAAAATTGTATCTCATAAAATATTCCAATTACTCTATTACAAAAATTTCAAATACTATATATTTCAATTTCTTAAAATTATTAAAATGCTTCGTTCAAATACCAACACAGATAAGTTTTAGTACAAAAAGAGTTTTTTTTCCCCGAATGGTGCAATTTCAATCATTATTTCCTAAATTGGTGCACTTTTTGTTTAAATTTCCGGCAGAGGTAAGTCGTGTGATAATGGCACAACTTTGTCCTAAAGAAATCGTGCGAAAATGAAACGATTTTAATTAAGTTGTGTTGAAGTCGTACCAAATCGCAGAGACTGTAATATGTTTGATAGGAGTCGTCAGAGGCAAAAACGACTTCACTTAAATTAATTACGAGAATAATCAAAGTCGTGCCTCAATGATATGACTTCATTGAACCAAAGTCTCGCCATAATGAGACAATTTCATTAAAAGGAAAGTATTGTCATAATGACACAACTTCAGTGTAGTGGGCTATAAGGAAAGTCTTGCCATAATGGCACGATTTCAGTATATTGGGCTATAAAGAAAGTCTTGCCATAATGGTACGACTTCATTGCTAATATAGAAAACAAATACAGTACTTACGTAAAACAAAAGTGAATAAAGAAAATAAAAAGAAAAGTTAAAAAAAAAGAAAAAATGATTTGGTTATGATAATATTAAATTGAATAAAGAAGTTAAATTTTTTATTATATATATATATATATATATATATATATATATATATATAAATTATACAAGATATACAATGGTAAAGAAAAGAGTTTTTTAATAACAAATATATGAGATCCAATAATTTTTTGGTTGATATATATTAAAATAAAAGTGAACAACAAAGTCGGCAAACCGAAGTTATGAGAGTTACATAAAATAAAATTTCACTATTTATTTGGGCGGTTGCTTCTATTGTGACCAATACTTCTGCAAAAAGAACATTTCTTTGGTTTATTTGGCAGTGACTAGTCCATTTCGTTGTGGATACGAGTTATAGTTCGTCTTCCTGGTTTGTCGTGTCGTATGTGAGGGTCAGACATTAAATTTGGACTAGTATAAGTAGACCAATAATCTTCATTTTGAACAGACTGAAATTGCACCTCATGAAACCAACATCATTATGAAATTTTTAAATACTTATATGCATTATTATTTAACTAATTAATATCACTAAAAAAATATTTAATTTTTATTTAGCCAAAGTCGTCCCAATATGGTACAACTTCTTCATTATCAATATAATACTAAAGTCTCTCTAATATGGTACGACTTATTTATTAACAATTTAATATTGAAGTCTTCCCATATTGGTACGACTTTGCTTAGAAACTTAATTAAAGTCATCTCAATTTGGCACGACTTCTCAACAACAAAGAAGTCTCTCTATGTTGGCACGACTTCAACTCATTTTAATTGAAATCCATTTATGTTGGCACAACTTTTTTATTATAAAATTGTGCCATTTTGGCACAATTTACTTTTCGCTGGAATTTAAAAAATTTCTGCACAACTTTAATAATTGCTAAACTAAATTACACCATTGTGTAAAAAAAAAACAAAAAAAAAATTGAAAACAAATCATTCTTTACACCTTAAACAGTTAAAATAAATAAATGGAGATAATTACTTTTCGGCTTTTTTTGTCATTTCAGTCCTTTTTGTCGTGTAGTACCCTTTTTGTTTATCAAAAGAAAGTGGGTGATCCATTTTGTAATAGAAGAAATATTAATTACCCAGACAACTACTTAAAATTATATCTTACTTAAAATTATATAAATGACGTTTCTTTTATACAATTTCCGACTATTTATTTTAAAATATCATTATTTCCAATAAGTTTGAGTCTTTTTGAAATGTAGTGTTTCACATATTTATTTTATATAATTTAGAATGTTAATTTAATAATTCTTTTCTATTATGAATTGTGTTTGAGATATGTATTTTAAAACATCCTAGAAAGATACTTTTGTTGATCAATTATATTACTGTTAAAATAATATGATGAGTTAAGGAAAGGTGAATTAATAAAGAAATAAAAAAAGAACATATATCAAGAAAACAAATACACAACTCAATTCAAGACCAACCCTCCAACATTTTTTAATATGAAGATTTTGCAAATTTTATTTACTAAAATATTATTTCAGTTATGTTGTGTTTGTTTATAAAGATATAAAGTTCATGGAAATGAATTAGAAATGAAAGTGTGAAAAATATATTAGAAACACCAAAAATAATATAGGTTTTAATTAACAAATTTTCTTCAATAAAATGAATAATTTATCAAGACAATTTACATCCAATTATTTAACTAAATAACAATGAAATATTTATAACAATTTATTAGGCGAAAATGGATGAGAACTATGTTGGTTACATACAGATTATAAACATTGATAATGTATTTAATAATTATACCATTAATTCTAATAAATAAATATTTTATAAAATAAAAATATTTAACCCACATAATTAATTAAGCTTTTTCATCTTATTAATTATACCATAAATATTTTATATTATAACTAAATATAAATATATATTCTTTATAATACATTAAAATAGAAAGTATTAGAACAATAAATAAAATAAATAAAATTAAATATTTTATTAATATAAATTTTATATTATGGAAAATAATAATTAAAATGAAAAAATAGATTAATAGATTAAATTAAATAATTAATTAATTTAATATTTTATTAATAGTAACTTTTATACGATGATAAAACATATAATTAAAATAAATTCAAATATTAAAATAAAAAAATACCTAATTTAAATTTTATATTCTTTAAACTAATGTATTTTTAATATATTCTTATTTTGAAATATAAATTTTTCATTTATTTAATTTATTTTAAGCCTCGTTTATATTTTCAAAAATATATTTCTTTGTATCAAATTATTTTAAAAAAATTATTTAACAAAATATTTTTTAAAGATATTACTATAAAAAATTATTTATTATATCAATAAAATTAATTATATTTTTTTCAATTTTATACTATTTTTTTAAGTCAAACAATTTGTTTTGATTAAAGTAAGAGTGCAATTTTTGTTTTTCAAAGCAGTTTAAAAAGATTAAGTTATAATAAAAAAATTCAAATGAAAAATGAGAATTATAGATTTGTAAGACATAACAGAAGTATACAGTATTTTCGCTTTTACAAAATAATTGTTGATTATCGATATTGCTAATATATGTAATATTGTAAAATAATTGATTTAATATTTCAGAAGAATTTTGGAAAATATTATTAAATAAAATAATTGATAATTTTGAAACACTCCTATTAAACTTTTTTATTATATACTAGCGTAACACATCATGCGCTATCGTGCCCGTGTATGATATTTTAAATATGCGTGATATTATAATGTTATTAAGTTAATATATAAATTAAAATTATATTTATTAAAAATAAAGTAAAATATATCAGAACAGATAAAATAATAATCATTGATAAATAAAGAAGAAGAGAAGAAGCAATAATATCCGATTTTATAAAAAGTTTGTAAAAATAACAGTCAATTTTTTAAAATTTAATAAATTATTATATTTAAAGGGTAAAATCAGTATTTTGAAAAATGGACACAAAAAAGAGAATCCCCTTTATATATTGTTATAAATTTTTAAAAATTTAATAAATTATTATATTTAAATGGTAAAATCGATATTTTGAAAAATTGACACAAGGAGAATCCCCTTAATATATTATTATAGATTAACTATTTTAAAATATATTATGAAAATAGGAAAATTTAAAACCTTCTTAAATGTTTTTTTTTTTAGAAACTTGTTCCGGAATATACACACTTGAAATTTGTATTCTCTATTACACTTTTCATTATATCCTTTAGTTTTCAAAATACATTGATTTTAATATTTAAAAATTTATTATAAACTGTTTCGATACATAATATTTCATCTTTCTACCACTTGAAATTATTTTCTATCGCTGACGTTAACCAAGGTATTTCTTTATATTTATATATACATTTCATAAATATGAAAATGACTAATTTGTTCTTTTAGTTTAAAGTTTTTTTTTTCAGATTTGTAATCTGGAAATGTTTAGATTATGCAAATCAGAATTAAAAATATTTTTTTATTTTACAATTCGGAATTAGTGATTGTATAAGAATTTTTTTTATAGATTATGTAATTTAGAGAGTATTTTTGACTTTCAGATTAAATAATTTGAAAGTTATTTTTCTTAAAAATTGTTTTAAATTGTATGAAAAGTATTCTTAATTTTAGTAATTATTTTTAACTTATAAATTACATAATCTAAATATTTTGTTTTGTATGAAAAAGGTTTCGGATAACATTATTTGAAAATATTTTTTCACAAAAGAAAATTTTTAGATTGTGTAATCCTAAATCCTAAATTCTGGATTGTATAAAAAGAATTCAAAAGTCACTTTCAAACAAGGAGTGAAAGAGCCACCACAAAATGCAATCTGATATGTTATCTTCTTCTAAGTGAAAAAAAAAAAAATGGGAGATAAATAATATAGGATTAGAAAAAAGATGAAAAGAGACCAGAAAAAAAAGATGATAAAATATTACGACCTTTTTCTTTCTTTTAGATACCCCATACCCATAGAAGTTCATGAAGAAACCACTAGAGTGCATGAGGAAATACCCCCAATGACCAAAATTAACTTTTACTTACTAATAAAACTAAAAGATTACAACTTAAAACGAATACATGATATGTTTTGTTTTGTTGATTTGAACATGTGGGTTAATGTATCAGTAGAGTAAATTCTTGAACACATTATACGGAATTTTAAAAGATTTTTATCATTACATTAAACTATGACGGAGGTGTATGACGAAAATACAGGGTGCAACAAGGAAGGTACTGACCCAAAATCTAGCCCAATTATATTGATGAGATGTCTAATCCGGTCCATTACTTGCAGTCCAAGGACACCGCCATCATGTGAGGCATAAAATATGAGAATCCAATAAACACAAGAATATTCCTTCGTCTTCTCCAACTATATTATCTCCCAGCTTTGCATTTGTGAATCTCTGATTGTCTTCTATCTATTCTAAATCCCTTTCTTTTCAATCTTTCTCTTCGATCCCATTTCCTAGATCGGCTTGCTTCTACCATTGTCAACTAATCATGGTTCTTCACAGAGAACTAGACCATCTTCTTTTATCCTCTTTCAGCGACCCTCCCAAAGGTAACTCTTTTATTTTCTAGGAAATAAAAAACGCATTTTTTTTTTTATTTTTCAAAATTTGAGCTTATTGAATTTCAATGATTGAATCTTGCGTGGCCAGATCGATGTTTATCGTATTCTTAAATTAATTAGTAATTTTGTTGGAAATGATTAGATGGGTTGAAATCCAGTGGCATGTCCATCGAAAAGAAGATAGAGTTCCTTGAGAGCTTAACTGGAAAGGTTGGTATTCTGTGTATGTTCATAATTATGTGTATACTGTGTTTTCAGTAACTATTGGTGTTTATCTTCTATTTGATATGGAAATGTAATGGCTGTTTTTGAGAAACTCATTAATGTTATCACTTTCTTTTGATTCTTGGCTATAAATATCTGTCTTCTTTTTGTATATGGACTTGCAAAACATTTAATTTAATACATTTGGTAATCGCATTATGAAACCAGTGAGCTATTGTTATTTTCATTAAGTGGCACGGTGTTTTATGACTGGGTGGTTCTTGTTTGGAGGACAAAAATTTAAATTAACAACTCTAATCACAAATGTTGTCTTTTTGAATGTTTTAAAGTCAAGACGGTTTAATAATTTGTCTATTATTGTATTTTAAAAGGGTGCATAAGGAATCATTGACTAGTCGAACGTGAGCTATTGTTTGTATGGAATATGAGTTATTGTTTCGTGGATCTCTCGTTTTAGAATTTTTACAGCATTTAGGTTAATGTTAAAGTTTTTTCTCTACATTGTATGGGGCTGATCTTTGCTAATTGTTGTGAGTTCATATATTTACCTTCTCTGAGTGATAACAATCACAAGATATTAGTTTTTTGATTTCACTATATTATGTTATTGATACTTGTGTTACCTGTTTAGGTCACAAATCGAAGGTCCCGTAGGTGGTTAAATGACCGTCTCTTGATGGAACTAGTACCGCGTTTAAATGCAGATGAGATTAGAGGCTTATTTGCCCCACCACCATGGGGTATTTATCTGACTCATCTGCTGTATGTGTTATTCATAGCTGCCTTGTTTCTTTTCTTGATAAGGCAATATTGCATTTAGACCAACAAGAATTGAACTCTTCCACAGAATGCAAGATATCTTACTAAATTACATGGTTTTCTTTTTTAGCAAACAATTTATTACATCAAATCTATATAGAACACGTTGAAGTGAAGTGACTTTGAACTTTCTGTAATGAAATCTATATAATTTTGTGTATGTTAAAGGTGATTGGATTCATTTTACAGGTGATGAAGTTCCGCCTTCTACATTTTCCATGACTAACATAGAGGAATGGGACCGATTCAGGAATATAGACATGGATAAAGAGGTTATATAGTTATATTTTTAACTTCTCTCTTTTGTAGACTCCATCTTTGTAATTTTTTACTGTTTAAGAAAGCATTTTGGTGAACCTGCAATTGAACAAACATATATCTTCACTTGCTGTGGTGACAACTCGCAAGTATCTCATGATAGATTTTGTTTGCTTTGGCAGGTTAATATAATTAGTTCCATGGAGAACTCCATGGAAAAAAGGAAAGGTCACATTGATGCTGACAAGATGGCGGTGTTGAATGGTTGGCATAGAATCGACTGTAGAACAAGAGATGCACTTCGCCGCAGTTCTCTTTCTGAGCTCATCGACAATTATGAGGTATAAATCTTATTCATGATTGATATTTTACCCCTCTGCATCACCAAATCATTATGTTGTGCAGAAAAGGGGCCAATATTGGTGCTTAATTTTTTCATTTGCTCGAACTAATTACAAATATGCATTTTGGCATGTATGGAACCTTTTGCTTTAGGAATGTTTACGGACATTCATAACAGCAAGCACAGATGGAGATGTTCTTGAATTGCAAATTCAGGATCCTTTCCATAGATTGCTTCTGCATGGAGTTTGTGAGGTAATATGCTGCTCCATTTGTTAATGGTGACAGCTAAACACTCTATTATATTATCTTTATTCATGCACAGAAAATTAAGATTTGAGAAATACTGCAAATACAAATAACAACATTTTGTTCAGGTAAAGAAATCATCAAAGAGCTGTAACCTGGAAAATGTTTTTGTTTTGAATGTTACCCCAAATGTCAGATTTTTTTTTACGTGGACAACAGAAAATGATTTACAAACCAAAAATCAGATAATATTTTTCATAGGATATGTTAAACAAACCAAGACTTTTGTTTGAGGGAGTGCACTTAATTTGGACGAAATTTAATTTAATTTGGTGAAATATTCTGTGAACAGTTCTACAATCTGGCATCGGATACAGTGACAGATTACAAGTGTTCGAAGATTACAAAGATAAAGAAGAAGAAAAAGGGTTCTCCTGTGCTCCCAAATATCACTCTGTCCCATTTTCTGAAGATGTCCAAGGAAGGAAGTTGGTAGTTTCTTGAGGCAGAGTGTGGTGGTCCATACAATAAAGGGTGAATCACATAGTGTTGTACCAGAATGAACAATGTAGAATATTTAGTATTTCTTTAGAATATCATTGTAAATTGCTGACATCACCTGTACTTTGATTGGCTGATACCATCGATCAACGCAAGTTGTTGATTGTTGGTTTTCATTGTTGTAGCTCATCATTCTGATTTCAACAAATATCATATTTTAAGTTTGGATTATTATTATGTGGATATGAATCAGGGTCCAAATTCTGAGTGGTTTAACAACAGGATGGAAATGATAACTTAATTCTTGTATTACTTTCTCGTCAGAAAAGTATCTTATCTTGACATTCATTGAAAAGAGTAAAATCTAAGTTTATCATTGACTCTTTTAAAGATTAGTTTATTTGAAGGAACTATTTTGTCAAAGAATTTGCATTACCCATTTTTATTGACTATGAAAGTTCTACGTATGAATTAGTTTTCGTGTAAGAACATTTTTCATTTAGAAATTGTACGAAGGAGGATAATGCTTATTTTTTTGTATAATTAAAATTCGTATTAAATACTATTTTAAATATATAAATCCTTTAAAAATTATTGATATTCAGTTTAGAGATAAAAATGAAAAGATAATTTTAAAATGATAATAAGTTTATAAAATCAAGTGTAAAAAATAAATTAAAACAACTGAGAATCTTTTTAAAATTAATTACAGAAGTAGTATATAGTGCCTCTAACCGAAATGATCTATTTAACATTTGTAATTGGTCCTGAATAATTCATTTTCTCAGTTGGTAACGTATAAATTATAAGTGAAATAAATATAATGTGTTTATCGAAAGAGTAAAACTATTTTAATAATTGTACATATAATAATAATAATTATTACTATTTTTAATCTACATTTAAAATAGTTAAACGGTTTGGGATCGTAAATTGCAATTTAAAAAAGGTTGGGAGAGATGTGAAATGTATTTTTATTTTTTTAAGCAAGAACTATGGTCGTTTATTACTGCTGAATATGACAATTCTACACATGAATTGGTTTTCGTACAAGACTCAATTTGTAATTGAAAAACATGGTTGGATCACTATCCATGGCAACTTTTATTGACTACGTCAATTGCTGCTGCTGAAAGATATGTTGCATGTGAGTAAATCCGTTTTCACGTAGCAAGTAATTACTCACATGTTGTATTTGTTATGTTTTTACAACAATTTCTAAAACATTTATAATAAATTTAATTTAAATTAATCTCTTTTAAATTATTTTATTTTAAAAATATTTTTAGAAAATAATTTAAATTTATTAAATTTCAACTTTTTAACACAGTGTATTACTTTTTACAGGTGATTGCTGTTTGAGTTGGTTACTTGTATATTGCTGGTGTGATTAATTGACATTTTCTTTTCGTTCACCCATTTTATAATCTTATCAAAGAGAATAAAACTGAATACTTAACAATTCTTTGACTAGAAAATAAATTAATTTAAAAGTGAAATTAGGTGTTATTAGAAATCTTTATAAAATTACGATTTAGCACGGTAACAAAATCTATGGTTACATTATTTATGGATTGACTAAAGTGACCAGTTAAAAAATTGAAGATTTTACAAAGCGAGAAATCCAAATGAAACACGTCTCATTGGTTTGAACTTTGATGAGTTTGAGCACTGAAAAAATCAGTTGGCACGTCAATGGCAAAGAAACCTGTGAAATACACTCTGGTATGTGTCTCTCCCAATTCAGTTTTCCCCTTTCTCATTACATCCTTAATATGAATCATAGTGAGCTGAGTTCGAGTCGATAACCAGGTTGACGCGTTTACTGAGTCAGTGTTCAAAGGAAACCCTGCAGCAGTGTGTCTCTTAGAAGAGGAGAGGGATAAAGAGTGGTTTCGAGCAGTGGCAGCTGAGTTTAATTTATCTGTCACAGCTTACGTAACTCGCATCACCGAGTCCCATCACAACCTTAACTCGCTCCATGGAACCTCTAGCAATCCTCGTTTTCACCTCCGATGGTTCACTCCTGTTACTGAGGTAAATTTACCGGCTTCACCAGAATGGATATAATAAAAAATTTATGATTTTTTAAGAATTATTTTATCTTATTCATGTACCCTTTTGCAGATAGAGCTCTGTGGCCACGCTACCTTAGCTTCAGCTCACACTCTGTTTTCATCTGGTTTGGTGGATACTGATGTTATTGAATTTGTGACGCTTTCTGGCGTATTGACTGCAAAAAAGATCCCAGCGATCAATATCACCCGGGACTTAGATTTGCAAAAGGGTCAAGCTAAGGATGGGTTTTATATTGAAGTGAATTTCCCTGTTGATCCTGTTATAGAATTCAACTCTGAGGAGACTTCCCAAATTTCTGCTGCATTGAATGGTGCTTCCATAATTGATCTAAAGAAGACACAAGATGGAGATGACTTATTTGTAATAATTCCTGTCTGTTCTCTTTGGGTTTCTGTTATTGTTATTGTTATTATCTTTCATTGATCTTATTTTTGGATGAATCTCCATGTTTGTTAACCAGCTTGATTATTGAAATAAGAACAGTATGTATCTCTTGTTAGTATGTAACTTCCACTTTTACCTGCAAAATAGCAAATACGTTTTAAGCAATTTGTGTGCATTGAACATTATGAAAGTTGCAAATTTTCCTAGGTTGTGGTCGAATCTGGAAGAGCTGTCGAAGAACTACAGCCGCAACTTGATGCAATAGTTAAATGTCCTGGAAGGGGGATAATTGTTTCCGCGATTGCTCCTCCCGGCTCAGGATTTGACTTCTGTAGTAGATTCTTCTGCCCAAAATATGGAGTCAATGAGGTTAGAGGCTGAGAATTTATATTTATAAGAAGTGGTTGACAATTTAGTCTATGATGTTCATCCAAAATTGCCTTGGGGTCCAAGCATGGGTGGTTCAAATTGGTTATGAACTCATCATTCTGGATGCAATTTTGGAACTGCAAAATCCTTTTATTAATGCCACTTCTCTTCTTTCCTTTCGTTTGTTTTACCTTACAACCTTCAGCTTTTCTAGCTGATCTGTGGTCAAGTTTTACTAGTCACAGCAACCAGTTCAATGTTTTCAATTATATTAGAAAAAAAATCTTTAATTGAAGACACATAATATTCTTTTACTACCTATATTTACCATGTCCATAGTTGGATCATTTAGAATAAAGCGAAGGATACAATGGAAAGCAAGACCAATCGTACATTCCAGCTCAATATATGAAAGTAGAATTAAAGACATAATATCAAATAACTATAATATTTCCATTCAGGATCCTGTTTGTGGGGGTGCTCATTGTGCATTAGCACCCTACTGGAGCAAGAAGCTAGGGAAGTGTGATTTCAATGCTTACCAGGTACTCTTCTTCGCCACATTGTGACTAATGATTATCTTTGTCTGTTGTTACTGTCCTACTAACATGCAGATTACATATTGTGACTAATGATTATCTTTGTCATTGTTACCGTCATACTAACAACATGCAGATTACATTCGTGCAGGCATCAGCTAGAGGGGGAGTTCTCAATGGTCATCTTGATGAACAGAACCAAAGAGTGATTTTGCGTGGAAAGGCTGTTACTGTAATGGAAGGCTGTGTTCTGGTCTAGTCCTGTTGTTAACATTGCAGAGTTTGTAATAGCACCAATGTTTTAGATGACACCAAGCACTATACTGTGGCGATACTTTATTATTATCACACAGTAACCTTCTGAGTCGTTTCTATGTATGTTTGTTTTAATCCAATTATGTATTTGATCTTTGACCTCCACTGGTTTTAAAAGCATTTTTTTAAATATCTAGCATTATCTCATCACCCTTTTGCAGCTTAAAATTTGTGTTAGATCCGTTACTAAACATAATACTTATATGATATATGATACAAAATTATCTGATAGAAGCAATCATGGGAGACGCAAACGAAAGAATAAGGACCAAATCCTTCATCCATGAACGACAATGTGCCTTCGTCTTATTGTATTGAGCACAAGACGTTGACAAAAGGAGCAGTTGCTGGACTTACTTCTTCAAGAAAGTTGATTTTGATGATGACACCAAGCCCACAGATGAATTAGAAATTGGAAGTCTTGTATTTTGTTTTTGATATAATTTGCTTTTGTAATATGTTGTGGTTGTTGTTAAAGTATCTTAAGTTTAGTTTAGTATGCGACAATATAACATCATTGAGTCATTTAAAGAGATTTTTTTTTCTAAACTACACGGTGATCGATTCAAGTTGTACCAAACTAAATAAAATAGTTAAATGTTAAAACAGTTAAATGTAGTACTCAGGAGTTAACCTAAGGTCGTCTCTTAGTTATTTTTGTTTTCAATCAAAGATTCTAGATGCAATATAGGAGGGTTTAGCAAATTCGTAAAATAACAAACAATTCAATAAAAGAGTGATTAAAGGGATATTGATTCTCTTATTTGAATGTAATTCCACCTATCACAGATCACCAAATTAAATACTCTGTTCATATATCTCATGAAATCGAAATTAAACTACTAAGCAAAGATTAATAGGACTTCATTATGCAATTAAGCAAAACACACATCATTTAATCAACACCAATTGATTAAGCATCAGTGAGAACATCCAGAAACAACAACCCAAAAACATTAAGCATGATTCAAGTCTATTTCAAATGCAAGAACAAGAACCCTAACAACATGCCTTGAATTTGTATTCAACAATAAAGCATTGATTAAAATGACGAAAAGCAACATAAACAACATAAAATATGAACAAAATCTCAAGATTTCATTACATTCTCATCAAAATTAGTTCTCTATGGGATTCAAATTAGAACCAAACCAGAATGAAAATACATTATAGAAGGGAGAAACTGAACTAGAAATGTAAATAATCAAACTAGAATGTGAAACCCTAACATGGGTTCTGTCCGAAATGAACCAAAACGTGAATGTAGAGTTACTAAGGCTCTTCAAGCTCTCTAAAAACGGAACAACTAAGTGAAAAAACGAGAATGAATGGTTATGAACCCTAAAGCCCTACAAAACTCGTGGTCACATAAACAAACATGTCCCAAATTACAAAACTATCATTCTAGGCAACATAATTACAAAACTACCATTATGGACCCAAATGCTGATATCGAAACAAGGGCTAATCTGGAAACAAGGGCTGATGTGGCACATATGATGTGTCACTGACGAGGCACTTTCTCTTCACAAAATAAATGTCAAAGCCCAAAAATGCTTCACAACAAAACTTGAAATAATTAAGAAACGATAATTAGCCCAAATAAATCCAAATTAATTAAAATTCGAATTACTGGCCCAATAAAGTCCAATAAATGAAAATGCACTAATAATAGACAATTAAGCACTAAATATTTCTCTAAATGAGTACAAAAAGGTAAGAAAATAGGAAAAAATAATGGCTCATCAGTGATAATATCATCACTTAAGATAATTGATTCTTGTAGAGAAAATATTCTTTTGTGAAAGCCGTGTCAATAATCAATTATCATTTTATAAGAATCGATCATTGATGAAACGAAAATCTGCAGTAAAACACTTTTTGAACAATAATGCAACAATAAAACCTAATTATTAGTGGGAGTTGTAATATGAATATTCATTTTCTAAACCTAATTAAGAAATTGGCTTTTATAAATCAAGTGGGGAGTTTACTTTGAAAAAAATAGAAGTTAGAAAAGTCAATAAAACTTGAGAACTCTTTGTCAAAGGTTTTGAAAAACTTAGTGTGGATAGAGCGATAACTTTCGTCAAGTGGGATCTTGAGTGATTGAGTATTGTTGTTGTTGCTAGGAGAAGTTGTTCATCCTTTGTGTGATTCAAAGGAAGTGTTCATCCTTTGTGGATTCAAGGCAGGTCTCTTTCATCTCTTGTGGTTTTAATAAAGGCGTTGTCTTTCCTAAATTGTTCTTACTCTTATTTGTAATTTTAGTTTATTTTAGTGTTTAATTAATCCCTCTTTAAGATATCTTAGGTAGAAGGAAGACAACTCTTAGAGAAGAGTTTTTAGAGAGATAGAGTGTTTCTAAATAATAAGATCCTTTTATAAATTTTTTATTTATATTTAAACGTTTTATTATTAAAATAGTTGAATCTTATTATTTTAAAATACTATTATTATCATTCATAAAATACAATTTTCTAGGTTTTCACATGACTGCTAAGTTTTTACATTATTTATCTGCTGATCATCATAAAAAAAGTTGTTCTTTAATGTTAAGTTTGATTTTAAGAAGAGAAAAATTTTAAAGAATATCTTTTTATTAAAAAATCATTTCACCCGTCTCGATTTTTGTCCAAACATAAAATACTTCATTACACGATTTTAACACAAGAATGTCAACGAAGTTTGAATATGGTGCAATAGCAAATGTCTGAAATTTCTAAAACTTTTTGATTATGAGAAATTGCTATTGATTGTCTAACAATGTAAAAATTAGAATGTGTTAATTTATTTAATAACATGTCAGAAGACAATTTTTTTTCATAATATCATAATTATTTTAGATTATTAACTTATACTAATTTACAATAATTATTTTAATAAATTAAATTTTTTATTATTATTACTAAACATATGCATTATTTTTTTCTGATAATAAAAATTAATAAAATTATTATTATTATTATTATTATTATAAAATTGAGTACAAATAATTTTTATAATTTTTTTGTTCGTTTTTATTTATATTCTAGGTTCTTTTTTAATTAAAAAAATGTTAAGTTTAAAAAAAAATCAAATAAAAACAATAACAGTTAATTTTAAATAAATTGTCATTTAAATCATAATATTGATAAAATAGTTATTTTAATTTTAAAAAAGTTAAAAAGTTAAAATGAAAACTAGATGTGAACACAGAGAGGAATTCTCTTGGTAGAAATTATGAAATTAAAAATTATGAAAATATCTATAAATTTTTTAAACATTAATGAAATAAAGTTGATAAAGTTAAAAAGTATTTGAAATATTTAATTTTTTTGGTATAAACAAAATTAATGACAATAATATTAAATTATTATATTATAGTAAATAAAATATCTTTATGCAACTGTGGTGGTAAGATTACATATGAGTAAGAATTAAAAAGCAAAAATTATATAAAAATATCATCAAAATAATATTTTACATAATAAAAATAACCAACAAATAAAAATATTAAGAAAGACTAAAAAGATAAGATGAAAAAAATGTATGATTAAAGACATGATAAGATGGAGAATATCTTGAAGTTCTAAGAAAATTTTTTAAATATGAAAATAGTGAAACTGATGGGAGATAATGAAAGTTGTTTTTGTAAAACAAAAGTTTTTCAAATAAAACAAATAATAAGGATCAAAGAGAATAAACAAAGATACGTTTTTATATTATCTGACTTACATAAATGAACATCTGAGAGTCAAACTTTTTTTTGTGAAAAAAGATAAATAATAAAAATAATATTAAGGGGTAAAAATAATCAAATATGAAACCTAAAATCTATTTTATTCATTGAAACTGATAATATACCTTTTGAACATAACCACATAAAAAGAAAAAAAGTGTAATTAAGGTTATGATAATAAGGAAAGTACCTTAGAGATATATATGGATTTTGTAAATATAGAGCCAGGAAAATAATTAAAAGAGACATATATATATATATATATATATATATATATATATATATATATATATATATATATATATATTATGTCACCTAATAAAATGGAAACTTTAGTAATTTAAACATGAATGAGATGCGGATGAGATATGCGTATAAGAATGGGGACGAGACTACTCCCCATACCCAATTGAAAAAATTATGTATTATTCGTTCTCATACTCGTACTCGATCAATGTGAGAATTTCCTGTCAAAATGAGAATGAGTTTGGGCAATACTCACGGGAACAAGTTCATTTGTCATCTCTACATACAACACAAATACAACAAAAACCAAGGAGCACATTTGTGCATAGCCATGAATGAGTTCTCCTAAAACAATCATGATCAATGGGAATGAAAGTTTAAAAACTGACCTCAATACAACAACTAATCGAACAAAAAATTTTCCCAAGAGAAATCCACCACAAAAGATGAAGAAAGCCCTTGTTTTGGTTGAGAAAGCAGCTCCCAACACGCATAACTTTGTCGCTGAAGAAAAAGACCTATGTTGCAACAACTTTAGTGACCAATTTATTTGGTAGCCAAAACCTAGGTAGGTAATGTTAGTGACCAATTTAGAGACAAATTCATAAAAGAAACTATTTTAATTACCAATTTAGAAACCAATTATATGGGGAAATTTTACTAGAGTTTTACTGCATTTTGGATTGTAATAAAACTTGTAACAAATGATGTTATAAAACTTGTAAACGTTGATTTTATAAACTTTATTGTTTATTCAAGTTTTAAATTTCCGCATTTTTGGGAAATGAAATTATAATAAATGATGTTTAATGTTTATTTCTATTTTACTTTATCTAAATTTGTAATATCCGGACAAGATGTTACACCTCACATGTAACTGACTCCCGAATCCAAATTTAGTTCAAAGACTATTATTTTTTTAAAGGTTTTCTATAGTTTTCCATAATAATCTATGATGACGACTCCTCTATATCTTTTAAATTATATTCGTTGTCCCGTTGCGATTTAGGTTGTGATAATTATGTATTCACACTTGGGTGTGGTCCAATTACATGAAGATTATCCAGACAAACAATTATTGCAAGATCAACAATGGAATCTAAGTTTGTTGCACTCGAAATGGCTGGTAGTGAAATTGAGTGGATGAAAAATTTCTTAGCAAATGTTCAACTAAGAATGAAACCAACTTCATTTGTGTCAATACATTGTGATTGTCAATCGTTAATAATTATAGTTGAAAACAAGAATTACAATGGAAAGAACAAACATATACAATTGAGGCATAATTTGGTGAAGTAGCTACTAAAGAGTGGAACTATTTGCATTAACTATATGAAGTCAAGACGAAAATCTAGCAGATCCTCTGACTAAACCCTTAGGAAGAAACATGATATTAGAAACATTGAAGGGAACATGACTTGAGCCACATGCAAACAAACAAGTGATGGTAACCCAACCTTTGTGATTGGAGGTCCTATGAATAAGGTGCATATGGCTAAAAACATGCCACTTGTTAGTTTTGACAACATTAAATTGATTTTAAATTAATTATGTTCATTCCTATGGTGTGTGAAGGTGCTAGAGATTGCACTATCAAGAGGTTAAAATTTGTAATTAAAATTTTGTGGTGTAAGAATTTCAGTTTAAAAATAGTTTTTACTTATTTTCATGTCCTTTACAAGTGGTATATGCTTCGAAGCATATGCTTGATGAAATCACGTATATGAGTGTTAGGTGTGGTTGTTTGCATGAGATCTTGGCATGATATCTAGAGCACTCATGAATATCGAGCACACACATGGCCTAATAAGTGCAACACAACGATAACAATAAGAATTATGGGGGAGTGTACTATGATTGATAAACCGCTAACACACATCAAATGTCTTTGGTTCATATAGCTTGCTATACCAAATACATTGTGTGTTAAGTTTCTCAGTTTAAGACTGGTTTATATAGCTTGTTATACCAGCTCTTATGCATTATATCTTATATGATTTTTCTATCTTTTTGCAATATGTGAAGATTGTTGGAAAACAAAGTAAGGCAAAAGATATCTCTACTCCCTTCACTCCTTATATAGAGTAAACCTAGAGTTCGTTTCCTTGATTCAGTTTCATGCCTTACACATGTTGCTATTTTTTGCCATAGTTTGTGGTCTTGAAGGTACAAATTAGTTGTTAAGCTTAAGCCGCAAGAGTCACATGAAGTTGCAAATTTGATGTCGCGAGATGTGGAACGTTGCTGCAAAGATTGTAACCGCAAGCCTCCAAAATACCTATAAATAATAGCTTTACTCTCCTTAAAAAAACACTTCACTCTCATTTTTTCTCTCTTATATTTCTTTTATAATGTTCTGGGTATATTTAATCTTTAAAAAAACTTCTTACTAGTTCAGAGATCTCGAAAAAAAAAATCTATTATATTGTAGAAAATTCGTGTAACACACCTGAATAAATCTTAAAAACAGTAAATATACACGTCTCAAGAATTTTTTTTATTCGTGTTTTTAGTCAACTTTTACGAAAAAAATATAGTTGAGTAGTTGACACATCCAATTGGAGAATATTACAAATATTTATTATTCAAGAGATTATATAAATTATCTACAAGAAACCTCACAATAGATTTAACACAAAATCTTTAAGATTTTCAATATTACCTTGATTAATCCGATCTTGTTCGCAGTGAAGTTATGATTAGAAATACTTATTAATTCAATGAAAAATCCATTATATATCTAAAATAATCTTGTGAAAATCTATTCTTCCATTTTCATCCGTTAAAAAATAAGTTATTTAGTTGTATTTATTTTATTTAAAAATAAATGTAGTTTGAATTACTTTTTCCTAAAATTGAATGTTAAAAATAAAAAAAATTATATAAAAAACCTCCAATCAGATAAATGATTTTTAATGATACTTAATACTATTAATCTAAAAAATTAAGATAAAGAGAGACTATAAACATGTATTATTAAGTTATTAAAAAATGGAAAAACTATGTATGATGAATGCTGATAAAAAGACAGAAAACAGAGAGGCATGGACGAAGGTTTCCCGCACTTTAATCAGTGGAAAAATATGTGTATAAAATGTTCAAACTTAAACATGTCTACATACACGAAACTATGCAGACTCAAATTCCACAGCTAGCATTTATTATGAATGAAAATGAGACAATGATAATAATACAAAACAAAGGTTTCTTTTAGACAGCGGAGGTAAAATTGAAGTTTGCGCATGTAGTTCGGATTCCAAAGAGCAAGGAACTGAAACCCAATCTTGAAGCGGCCAGATCGAACTGCAAGAGATTATTCTCAAGTTGATAACCACCAATCACAATCGAAGTCCTCGGCGTCTCACCACCATTCACAAACCCGAGACAAAGCACCTTATCGCTCACACTCACCATCGAGTTCGCTCCGAAAATCCTCCAAATCGTCTTCTGGTTCTGCAAAACAAGCTCAATGGTTGGCACCGCCGCCCCTAACCGCGTGGCCCCCACGTTCTCATTGCTGAAACACACTTCAAACGGTGCCACACCGGCCACCCTTTTTATGTTCCTCGCAGCTGACGCTTTTACAAAAGCCTCCGTCACTGCTTTGAAGATCGAAGCCTCCAACACAGTGTAAGGGTTAACGGAACTGATCTTGGTTCCGCCAACGCCGTCGTGTTTGTTTATGGATAGCAAAGTCGTGTTAAAGCGCACAGCTTTGCCGTCGATTCTGATGGATTTGACGCCGATGAAATACTCGGCCGAGGGTTCTCCCTGGGAGAAAGCGGAAGCGGTGCTGACGGGGTTGAGCAAGAGAGGGGTGAAGGTGAGTAACTGAGAGGCGTCGATGTTGGGGAGAAGAACGTAAGGGCCGTCGCCGAAGAAAGCGACGCCTTTTGAGGAGGAGAGGCAGACAGCGAATTTCCTGTGGAAGCTAAACGCGGAAGCGAGCTGTGAGGGAAGAGCGATTTTCGTCCTACCGAGACCGGCCATGCCGGAGACTCCAGTGGCGAGTCCTTGGAGTAAGAAGCTGGGGGCGCAGGAGAAGAGGAAGCGGGAAACGGTGACGTTTCGTCCCGGGTTGAAGCCATTGGTGGATTGGACAGAGACGGTATCTTCAGCAAGCTCGCCGGAGGTAGCGGTGTGGGTGATGGTGTTGTCCGGCGTGAGACCGCAGGTGTTGTTGTTGCAGCCGGGTCTGGGGGCGGAAAAGCAGTCCCCGCAGGCGGTGGATCTGGCGAGGGAGCACTGGGCGGAGCGGCACCGTGCAGGGCGGTAAGTGGAGGAAATGTAGTTGGTGTCGCAATCGACCCAGAGGAATTGGCCTCCAATGTCAAGCACAAGGTTTAATGGGACAAGAGGAGTTCTTTGGTTGATTTGAGTTACGTATTGGAGAGTTGATGCATCTTTTGTAACGGGGACAACGAGGGCTTTGGGCCTGAAAGATTGTTGAGCGAAAGAGGGTGCAATGAAGAAAAGTTGGAAGAGAGCGATGAGACGTAGAAAGTTGGGACTATTAGCCATGGCTGTGTATAAGAACTGGAATAAAAGTGAAGTGGAAGATGTGGTGCACGGTATCTGTATTTATATGTGAATGGGAGTTGCCACATTTGATTGGTTTATGCGGTGCAGTAAGCCAATGACAACTCACGCACTAGATTCGTCAAACATGACAGCCTCTATCTAACTTTTTCGAAAAAATATATGTTGATAACCCCAAGAGTTGTATACTTCATTTAATTACAAACCCCAAAAGCTAAGTTTCCAATTAAAAGAAGTAAAAAGTTATTAAAATTACATTAAATGAGTGTATAAAAAGAAAGGGTGTCGGTCAAACTTTTTCCAATAATGTTATTACTACAAAGTTACTTAAGTTTAATATAATTGTACAGTGAAAATGGTTTCAATTTGATATGTGTTGGTGTTTTCTAATCCTTACATCTTTATAATGTGTTATTGCAATAATAGTCAATAGTCAAGTGGCATAAGTTAGCCAGCTGTTTAAGATTATATCTAATTAGACTAGATTTGGCTTTTTCCTTTTCTCTAGATTAGATTTGGCTAGAAATAGAACACGTGTATCTTTCGGCTTCATTAGTTAATTTTGGAAGAAATCATGATCTCAAGCTCAATCCTAATATATATATTTGTAATTTTTTTAATCAAAATAATTGTGAAATAAATCTAATAAAATTCATGACCCAATACTTTCGTGTATATCTGATCAGTAATCTAATGATTATTGTTTACTACTTTGATTTTAAAGTTTAAATAAGTAGTTAAGTTGTGTAAAGATCTAGGTTAACTTATGTCTAGTTAGAAATGGATTCACGTCAGTTTTTTCGGAAGATATTCGATTGTTAAAATATTAAGAGTTTAACGAAGTTAAAAAGAATTTTGTTTTGTTTTTTAAAGAGTTTATAAAGAAAATATCCTTATACAAGATAAGACATGTTTGATATGGTGTATTAAAACTTGAATTTTCTAATTTGAGGTCGCTCACATCGAATTATGTAGAATTAGGTTTTATGTTAGGCTGAGTTGAATACATTTCACATCGATCGGAGTTAAGTAATGTCGATCTCGATTTAAATAAAGTTAGGCTCACTTTAGGCTGAGTCAGGTTAAGTTCACCTCGGGTCAGGCCACCTTTATTCAAGTCAAGTTAAATCCACCTTGAACCAAGACATACTAGGCCCACCTCATGCAGAGTCGAATCAAGCTCTCCTTATGCTGAGTTGAGTTAAGTCTACCTCTGGTCAACTTGAGTCGAGTCAACCTCTAGCCAAGGCAGGCCAGGTGCATCTCGAGTTAACTCATGTAAGGTTCACCTTACTAACTTAAGTCGAGTCTAACTCTGGTTAAGTCATGACAGCCCATCTGGCCGAGTCGAGTTAAGCCTACCTTAGGCTAAGTCAAGTTAGGTCCACGTAAGATCCTGAATAATTGTGTCCATGTTAGATTTGGATTGATTAAAGTTAGTTTGATGTTGGGTCAGTCTAGTTGGGCCTACACCGAATCGTGTCGATTTTTCTATCTTGGGTCGAGTTAAGTTGGATCCAACTTTGGTTAAGTCGAATCAAACCCACCTTCGATCGTCAAATCGAACCGATATTGGGACGATGTTAGACTAGATTCAAATCATGTCATGCTAATTCAAGCTAAGACAAGGTTGACCAAATTCAGACTTTGTCAAACGATGTTTGTCGAGGTGAACCAAAGTTAGGTTGGGTCAACCAAGTCAGACAAATTACGTTTGGTCCTAATTTTTTTTTTGTTATGTTGTGAATAGTAAAAATTAAATAAAAAATAATTTATAATTAATATAAAATATTTGAATATCATTTCAATTTAAAATATTTCAAATGCTTGTGTTATTATAAGAAATATTGAAAAGTTATTTAATTGTAATCGAGGACAAACTTACTTTTGATCCTGATCCTAATCTAGAAGATTTAAGCTTTTTCGGTACACTTATTTAGTATAGTAATAAAAAAAATAGTACGTTGAAATTGATACTAATACTATAAATTAATTAAAGGTTTAATTACACGTAAGGTCTCTATTTTCGTTAAAAAATCTCAATTCGGTTCTCAACTTCTAAGTTTTTCCAACTGGATCCTATTTTTTGAAAATTTGTTCCAATTTGGTCCTTAATTGTGTGCTACGTGTCAACTCGTAGGTTTTTTTAATCATTTTTTGATTTTTTTTTTTAAATTTTTAAATTTTTTTTTACCTTTTTTTCTTAAAAAACAATTGACATGTGTCAAATTAGGGTTTTGCAACGTGAGAGCTTGTAGTTTTTTTAATTTTTTTAATTCTTTTTAAAAATTTTAAAATTTTTTAAAATTAAAAAAAAAGAGAGAATGTCACGTGTCAAATTATGGTTCTGTTATGTGCCAATTATTTATGTGAAAAATCTCAATTTGATCTTTGTATTTATTATTTTGTTTCAATTTAGTCGTAATTTCTTTTTAAAGTAGAGTAATTCATCTCTTCTAAATTGAGACCAAATTTATCTTTGATATTAATATTATAATTATATTTTTATTATAATAGGTTTTTTTTAACTAAATTAAGTTTATATAAAACTATTTTAAAATTGTACATTTGAATTTATAAAGTTCTTTAGAAATTATTAAAACAATTTTTTTAAATAAAGTTCAATGCAAAATTTAAATTTAAATAAAATTAACTTGGTTAAAAATATCTATTATAATAAAAATATCATTATAATATTAATATAAAAGTTAAATTTGGTGTAAGGGATGAAATTACTCTAGTTTACAAATAGATTATGACTAAATTGAGAAAAATAACAAATACAGGAACCAAATCAAGATTTTTCACATAAACAATTGACATGTGGCAGAACTATAATTTGACAAGTGACATTTTAAAAAAATAATTAAAATTTAAAAAATCACAAGCTGACACGTGACAAAATCCTAATTTGACACGTGCCAGTTGTTTTTTCAAGAAAAAAATTAAAAAAGATTAAAAAATTAAAAAAATCACAAGCTGACACGTGTCACATATTTAATAGTGTCCTAAAAAAAGGATCAAATTGAAACAAATTTTCAGAAAATATGACTCAATTGGAACAACTTAAAAGTTAAGAACTCAGTCCTGATTTTGTAACAAAAATAAGGATTAGCTTCTATATTATTAAACCTAAAATAAATTGACTCCGATCAACTTATTAAACTACATATAAACTTTTCATGTTTTTCATTATGTTTTGTTTAATTATATCATGTTGTTCAATATTTTTTGTTCATTTTGTTTCAATGGGCAAATATTACAGGATTCTCTGATCTTCCCTGGAGTTCTAAGAGGAATATATATAATTGAAAATTTAGTTATTTAAATAAAAAATAATTATTAAATTTATATTCAAACTAGAGAAAAAATTATACATAGAAAAAGTTATATGCTTTATTAATTATTATATAATTATAATTTGCAGTTATTTATAATTTATAGTTAGATATAAAGATTATGTTTGCAGTTGCTTTTTCTTACACTTTTTCTACTCTTTTTACCTTTATAGATATAATAAATTTTATTAATTGGTAAAGAAACTATCCACTAATATATATATATATATATATATATATATATATATATATATATATAAGCAGTTATATTTTTTTAGTAATTACTATGTATAGTAAATAAAATTTTCATATTATTAAATTAATAAAATTAGTTACGTGTATAAGATTAAAATAGTTTAAAAGAGTATATTATGAAATAAAATCCTATATTATAAATAATAAACCTATCAATTTTAGTTATACGAAATGAATTACCGGTAGAAGTCATTTTCTTGTGTAGTGGAGTTGGTTAGTTAGTGCTTAGGTCTTTGTTTTAGAATGAGCAGGTCTCATAACTTTAGAATGATCATTGTGTAGGTCTCGTAGTAACTTTAGAATGAACAAGTTAAATAAAGGTTTAATTAGTACCTACTTTTGTCAATTTAATTTTCGATTTTAAAGATATATCAATTATGTTTTAATTTTTGAAAAATATTTCATAAGATATTTAAAAGAAATTGGTTTCCGCTTCTAAAAATATGCAATTATATCTCAACTTTGGAAGAATGTTTCAATAAAGTCCTTTTTAATATATATATATATATATATATATATATATATATATATATTAACGATGTTAACGATGTGTCACATATCAATCTGTGCTATTTTTTATTTTTTTACTTTTTATTTATCTATTACATATTAAGAAAAGAAGATATCATCAAAACTACTATATTATCCATTTTCTTTTATTGACACGTGTCATAAAAATTAAGTTTTTTCATCATTTTAAAACTTTAGTACAAAAGAACCTGGGTTCAAATCCTACAAAAAGTCATTTTTTTGTTGTTTTTTCATTTATTTATGATTTCAACTATAATATTAATTATAATTAATATTATTATTTGTAATACTTTTATTATAAATATAATTGTTTTTATTATCCATAATAACTATAATTATTATAATATTTACTATTATTATTATTGTTGTTGTTTTTATTATTATAGTTAGATACATATTTTATTTTTACTTACTAGAGAATCATGTTTCAATTACTTATCCTTTTTATTTGTTTTGTTGTTCGTTTATCTTTACATTTAAACAATTATTTCAATTAAAAAAATAGTTACAAAAATTAGTAAAATAATAAAACTAAAAAATATTTTTTTATTATAAATAATTATTTAAATTTAGAATATAATAATTAATAGGATAAAATTGAAAAAACAAAATATCTCTTTATATATGTAGTTGTATTATTATTATTATTATTATTATTATTATTATTATTATTATTATTATTATTATTATTATTATTATCACTACGCGATATTATTATAGTGATATTATTATTATTATTATTATTAATATTATCAATATTATTATGATTAGACACACATTTTAATTTTATTTATTACGAGATCATATCTCACTTACTTGCATTTTTTATTTGTTTTATAGTTCATTTTATCTCTATATTAGTTAAATGATAAAACTGACAATTAATTTTTTATTATGAATAATTATTTAAATTTAACAAATTATAATTAACAGCATAAAATTGTAAAATAAAAAAAGAACACAAAAAATGTGTATCTTTTTATATATTTAGTTGTTGTATTGTTATTAACACTAGGAGATATTAATATAATAATAATAATAATATTATTATTATTATTATTATAGTTAGACACACATCTTAATTTTATTTATTACAGGATCATATTTCATTTAGTTGTCATTTTTATTTATTTTGTTGCTGATGTATATTTTTATATATAATTATAAATTATTATTATCGTTAAAATTAGCCTTAGTATTAACATTTACATTAATATTTATAACATAAACATTATTATTATTATCATTAGTTTGTATTATTGGTATCATTATTATTTTTATTTTTATTATTATTACTATTCATAGTGGTGTTGTTTATATAAGTTTTATTTTTAATTATAAAAATATTGTTATACTAAATACTTCTGCTAAATAGATTTTTAATCTTTTAAAATTTATATTATTATTATTATTATTATTATTATTATTAATGGTTGAATAAATATAATAACAATTATATTATTATTCTACAAAGATTTGAAATAAAACAAAAAAAAATGTGCGTACATGCTCGGGTCTAGGGATGGCAACAAGACGGGGTAGAGACGAGTTTCGTTATCCCATACTCATTCCCATCGAAAAAATTCATCATCATCCTAATACTCGACCCAAAGAGTATCAAACTTTTGTCTCATCCCCATCCCAACGGGTATATACTTGTACCCATACCCATACCAGTTTTCTTATTGTTTTAATATTAATTAATTATTTTTTATAAAATAATTAATAAAAAATTATGACAAAGGAAACATAATATTATTAAATATTCAATATTAAGAGGAGAGTTGTTTCTCCAATATCAAATATTTATAAAGAAATTATGTTATAACTGTATATATTTCAAATTAGAAAACCAAATAAAATTTCATGAGAACCAAAACTTCTATTAAATTTGCAAACATGAATGAATTATAGTTGATAAAATTTAATTTGTTTAAAAAAATATAAAAGGAAAACAAATATTTAGATTAAAATATATGTTTAAATGTATCTTTACTTCAATTTTATTTTTTAAATTCTAATGAATCTCTTTTTTATATACTAATAAAAGTTATAATAAATCAATTGACCCAAATAATGCAAAGAACAATATTAAACTAATAATAGTAAAGTCTTAACATAGATATTATATCTTTTGAACTTCAATATATGTTGGGGTGGTAAAAGGAAATTCATGACAATTACATTAAAATTTTATATTATAGTAAATAAAATTTATTTATACAATTATAGTGACAAAATCAAAGTATGATAATGAGTTAAAAAATAAAAGATAATTATATAAAATATATTAAAATAATATTTACATTATGAAAATAAAAATATTAAAAATTATAAAATCGTGTGTCTTAGAAACAATTTGAGAGACCATTGAATGAAATCACACAAAGGAAAACAACTATATAATCAAGGGTATGATAAAATGAAAAATACTTTATAGATCTAAAAAAAAATTTTAAATATCAACATAACCAATGGTTTAGAAATAACGAAAATTATTTTAGCGAAACAAAATAGTTCTTCAAATGAAATAATAATAGAGTAAAAAAGATAAATTTTTTATATTACGTAGTATTTTGACGGGTATGAGGACGGGGACGGGACAAATATGTACATTCCCATATTCATACCTATACCCAATGGCGGAACTTGAGTCAAAATTTTGGGGATGCCAAAATTTTGGTTGAATTAATCTTTTGGTCTATTTTTTCATCCAAAAATATTATATTAATTCTCTAGTTTTTTAATCTCAATTGGTCCTGATTTTTTAAAAATTGATGCAATTTGATCATTTTTGTTATATATTTTCGAAAGAAGAAAGGAGTTTTTATCAAAATTAACAATGAGATTATGTTAGTTACGTCAACAAAGAAAATCATCATTATTTACAACTTCAATTTTTATGGAAAAATCTTGATCCAATTCAAGAAATTTAACAAAATAAGATCAAATTGCATTATTTTTTTAAAAATTGGGACCACATTGAAAATAAAAATAACTAAAAGATCAACTTGATATTTTTGAACTGAAATAAAAACCAAAAGAGTAATCTCAAATCTTTTATATAAACCAGTAAAAATATTGTATTAATTTTTTTATGATAATAAAAAATAATAAAATTATTATTATTATTATTATAAATTAAATATAAATAATTTTTATTTTACTATAATTAATTTTCATTTATATTGATTAAGTTAAAAAAAATAATTAAATAAAAAGATAGTTAAATTAAATAAGTAATCATTTAAAAAAATATTAAGAAAATAATTATTTTTATTTAAAAATATTCAAAAGGCCAAATTAAAAAATAAATGTAGGTAATAAAAAAATATATCTTATACATTAATATATAATTTTTTTAAAATATAAAATATATTAAAAATATTAATTTTTAAAAAAATATATTTAAAAATATATAGTAAATTATGTAAGTATAAAAAAAAATTGGGGGGGCCATGGCCCCCTATGTCATAACATGGTTCCGCCATTGCCTATACCTAGTCAATGTTGTGATTCTTTAACAAAACGGGTACAGGTTCAGGCAATATCCACGGGCAAGTTTATTTTTCATCCTACTTGGGTCGCAAGCTATTATAATTATTTCGTAAAATCAATTAACTGCACTATATTTGATATTAATTTTATTTATTATACTTAAAACTGAAATTATTATTGCATCATTTAAATTTACTACTTACTACTTACTACTTCATTACTTTAATAACAACATTTACAACAATATAATGTAATTTTCATGATATTTTATTACATAATATTTTACTACTTAATGTACAAAATAAAAAAATACAACCCGTGCATACGCATGGGTCAGTCTCTTAGTTTTTTATAGGCTTAATTAGCATTTTGGTCTCCTAATTTGTTGGTTTGGTTCATTTTGGTCCCCTTATTTTTGGTTGGTTCAATTTGGTTCTCTAATTTTTTAAAAAAGTTCAATTTGGTCCCTGCCGTTAAGTTGACGTTAACACTGTTCCCGTACATGCCACGTGTCATTTTGTGGAATTTTGTAATTTTTGTAATTTTTTTTATAACTTTTTTATAATTTTTTATAATTTTTTATAATTTTTTTAAAAAAATATTAAACTGCCACATGTCACTTTATGGTTGTGACACGTGTCAATTTAAGATTTTTTTTATTTAAAAAAAAATACTGCCATGTGGCAGGTCACGATTGTGCCACATGTCAAGCTAACATTGGTTGTTTTCAATTTAGTCCCTCTATTTGAATTTTTAATTCAATTTAGTCCCCCAATTTTTTTAAATGATTCAATTTTGTCCTCTCCAATTTGATACCAAATTAATAATTAAACTTAATTACAATTTATACATTCATGTTAAAATAATTTTTTATCATTTATACTTCAAATCTCTTCCTAAATACTCATGTTATTTTATTTCTTACATTTTTTACAATTGAAATTTTGTACACATGTAAAAAAATAATAATTTGAATAGTTAGAAGGAGTAATTTGATCTATAAATATAATAAAAATTAGTTTGACATGTGGCACAATCATGATGTGCCACGTGGCACTTTTTTTTAATTAAAAATTAAATTAAAAAATTTATCAAGTTGACACGTGTCACAACCATAAAGTGACATGTGGCAGTTTAAAAAAAAATTAAAAAAATTAAAAAAGAATTAAAAAATTACAAAATTCCACAAAATGACACGTGGCATGTACGGAGACGGTGTTAACATCAACTTAACGGCAAAGACCAAATTGAACTTTTTTAAAGAATTAGATGACCAAATTGAACCTAAAAATAATAAGGGGACCAAAATGAACCAAACCAACAAATTAGGAGACCAAAATGGTAATTAAGCCTTTTTTATAAAAAAATGTCACATGTTAGTCCCTAGTGTGACACGTGACATTGTCAGTATCACGTGGCAAGGTACTATCACACGTTAGTATCACTACCAAGTGTCCTTATCTTGATTTTAATTGAATCCTTATATATGTTTTTTTGTTTTAATTTAGTCCTCACATGTCTTTTTTATTCAATTTAGTCCCAATTTTGTTTTTCAAAATAGAGAAATATTGTCTTTCCTAAGAAGAAATTTATTATTTATATAAATTTTATATTGATATTTATTATTAATAATGATTGTACTTATATTTATATTAAAATTTTGTTGTTGTAAAAGTCATGAATAACAAAACATAGGTTAACAATCAAGAAAAATATAATATGTTATAAAACATATGAGTATAACATTTATATAAATAATAAATTTGGTCTCAAATTTATAAGGTCATTTCAAAATAGAACAATATTGTCTCTCTTAAATTTGTTAACCCATGTTTTGTTATTCATGACTTTTACCACTAAATTTTAATATAAATATAATTTCTTAATTTTGTAAGTCATTTTTAGTAACAAATATCAATATAATATTTATATAAATAATAAATTTCGTCTTAAGACAGAGATAATATTTCTTTATTTTGAAAAAAAAAATTGGGTCTGAATTAAATCAAAAGGACATATGTGGGGACTAATTTGAAAGAAAGAGATATATGTGGGAACCAAATTGAAATCCAGACAATGACACTTAGTAATGACACTGACACGTGATAGTACTGGCATTGACAATGCCACATGTCACATCAAGGACGTGACAAGTGGCAATTTTTTTTAAAAAAATTATAATTAAAAAATTAAAAAAAATAAGTGAAAAATATCACAAGTTGACATGTGGCATGTCGTTAATGTTGTTAATATTTTTGTTAAAGGAACTAATTGAAACATTTTTCAAAAGTTGGGACGTAATTGATAATTTTTAAAAAGGAACCAAAATGACACTTTTGTGAATGAATTTGAAAGTGATAAAAAAATAAAGGATGTAAAGTGAATTTCTTTCTATTCTCCAAATAATGTATTTGATCACCTACATCTTACGATACTTCATATCATAATAAACTTACTTCCAATTTCAAAGTAGATTTAAACATAAAACATAAAATCCAAGTTAATTGGTCATAAACAAATTCTTACAATATTATTCAAATATTTATGTTAATGTAAAAATAATGTGTACGTAGTATTATAGTACTTTTTGTTAGAAAATGATTAAATAAATAATAATATTAATAATAAAAATATGAAATAAATAATATTAATTATTAGAGTAATAATAACATTAAGACATCTACAGATTAAAGAATATTAATTAGAGACCCAATAATTCTTATAACAATAAGATATAAAATAGATGAGGGAAGGAGTATAAATAATCTAGGTTGAGACACGCATAACGCTATCCTTAGAGAAAAAATGCAGGGTAAAAGAAAATCATATGCACTTCTATCCTAAGATACAACAACACAAACAACCCTTTAGATCGATCGAGTGCAGCGAAGGATCTCCAAACCTTGTGAACATCACTATTTTAAGAGATAGTACAAAGAAGAAGAGAAAAACACTTTTGAGGGAACTCTAATTTTTGTTGTATCTTTTCCCATGCACCTAGGTGGTATTTATACGTAAAAAAGGAGACACAAGAATAAATTATAATAAGAAATATACTCGTTAACCATTATATTAATACATTAACTCATAAAATTAAGAGTCCATAAAATATTAGTAATTGTAGGATAATATTTTAATTATTTATTTTTTAAATTATATTAAAATATTTCTAACCATCCCCACATAATTTACAAAATAAAATAAAATAAAATATATTATCTTTTAAAATAAGATATAATAATTCAACGTAGGGGCGACTCAAGAGTTTGACAAACCTAAAACAAACTTAAATGAGGTCTTTTGAACTTTTTATTATACAAAAAATTAGGCCTTTGAATATAATATGATGAAGAAAAGTGCCTATAATGTATATCTTTAGGAAAATCTATATCATAGATTTTAATAGAACCTTGTTTTACAAATAAATGTCTCAAATTTGTATCAATATTCTTCCATTGGTTTGGATTATATATTTTTATCAATAGTAGAATCATCATCTAATCTCCCAATCTCCTCCTCGTTATAATGGGTTTGAACATTAGAATTATCCTCATCACTAGCTACTTCTCTTACTCTATTGTTGGTTTCACTTATATCTATATTTTTATTATCTCTTTCATTCAAAGAGCACTCACCTGTATTCTCTAGTTCATTTTTCTTATCTATTTTTATAAATTTATTCAAAATTCCTTTTTGTCATGCAATTAAAGCCTCAATTCTTCTCTTCTTATGGATTTTTAAATATACTAATTCAAATTTTCTAGTTGACATATCTACATAATTTTGTATAAAATAAAAATTATAATATATAAAACACTACTAAAGACAAATATATGAAACGAATGAGCTAGAACAATAAAACCTGGTTCAGGTTGTCAAAAAAGTAGACTCGATAGAAGACTTGTAGTGTCTTGAAGAATCAAGTCTCTTTCTCCTTCTCAAGTCTCAACTTTTTCAGAGATATGTAGAGTTTATTTTAAGATTAATCATTAATAAAATTAATTAAAAAAATGTGCTTTTCTCACCTTGATAGTAAATATTTTTTTTCCTAAACTTAAATTATCTTTCTATAGAAAATTCAACTTTGAATTATACTCCAATTAATCTATTATCCACCAAAAAAGACTAAACCTTAATTTAATTAATAGTTTTGTAGAAAAATTTTAGTTCCTTGTCAAGATATATGCAAAAAAAAGAAACTCTTGAGAGACTTGTAAATATAAAAGTACTGGAAAATAAATTTGGACAAAAGAAACACATTTCTAATTCTAATACAATCTAACAAACAGAATAAAAATAACATCAACACAAATAGAAAGAAAAACATCCTAGCCAGAAATGAGGATGAAACGCTTAGTACACACGGGTAACATGAGACTCAAGAAATGTAATATGTCAAAACCCTAACCCTAAAAAAGGACTCTAGAATATAAGAAAGCAGGAGAAACAATAGAAGTGATAAAGAGATAAAAGAAGAAAATAGAATCAATAATGATTTTAAGAAAATAAAGATAATTAATTATTGTCTTTTTCGTAAACAAAATCATAATTTACTAAACAAAGATTTTAACTCATTAAATATCATTTTTAATATCAATAAAAATTAGCAAACATTAAAAATAGTTTAATTAAATTTTGTTCTCACATGTAAACTTATAATTAATTTAATAGAGCTATATTAGTACTAAAATATTAGTTTTTAGGCCTTTTTTTAAAGAATAATTTTATAATTAATTTAATAGAGGTATATTAGTACTAAAAAAATTAGGCCTTTTTTCTTAAATATAATATTATAATTAATTTAATAAAAAAAATTATTAGTAAAAATAAAAAATTTTGAGGTCTTCTCTCTTTGGAGGCCTAAAGCGAGTGTTTCACTTGCTTTACCCTTGGATCGGCCACGTAAAGAACCTTCCGGGTTTGAGCCTTACACCTAGTGCTTATAAACTTTCACCCAAGAAAATGTAGAGACTTAATTGTCTTGAGGTACATCTCCTGTTACCTGGTTTTAGTAAATAACACATAATATCGGTGTTGATTTTAGATTCTACTTAGTGGGTGCACGTTAGAGTCTTGTGCATATATCTTGTTTCATGAGTGTCACTTAGAGACTTGTCCATGTCTCACAATGGTGGCCCCACCATCACACTCACTAGGTAAACCTTCAAGGGGTGGTTTGTGACTTACACCCCTACAATAATTGTCATTGGGTTTATTAAGAGGTATTTCATAAAAATAAGCATAATAATGCACATACTTCAATCTTATTATTGTCACAATTTATAGTACACCTCGCCATAGGAATGAGACATAAAATTTAATCAAATTAGTTGGTATACTTTAGTCAACAACAAAATCGTTGTTACCCATTGAACTCCATTCCACGGGATCGCCATTCATATGGAGATGGGTGTCCATTGTTGCAACTAATTTATGGGCTATAGTCTCATTTCCCTTGACGACTTAAGTACTCATTAATGCATCAATCCTTTGGTGAGCAGATCTGCAATTTTTTCTGACCTGACAAAGTCAAGAAAATTAATACATGAGTGATAACTTTCTAATAAATTTATGTCTCACTCTCTTATGGATTTTTTTCAATAAAATTTTTGCTATGAGCTTTATATATATATAGCAACTTGAGTGTCATAATGCAAGTAATAAGAGGTATATGTTTATTTAATAATGATAAATCACATAGATAATAAATATATGCGTGAGCAACACTAGTATTATAACAACAAGAAACTTTGCTCCCATGGTATATCATGATACAACATTTTGCTTAGCAGATTTTCATGATATTGTACCTCCACCTAAAGTTAAAACATAATAACTAGTAGGTGATTTTGTGTCACCAGAGTCAATATCCAATTTACATTAATATATCATTCAATAATCTCAAGAAATTGGACATAGTGCCATAATTAGAAGAAACACAAATAATATTATCACTAGATGGCAAAATAATAATAGAGGTATATTTTCACTCACTTCAGAATATATAACGAATACCTTTTTTTGTATGTTAACCATTGCAAGATAACCCCCACACTTTGAAATATTTTAAATGTGGTTTTCCTTTTTTTTCCATAACTCAAAAGAATTTACAACCTTTGTAAGAAACATATTTGAGGATATTACAAACATAATATAAAGTTCCAGGCAAGCTAGACTTGTAGAAAAACATTTACCATATCAAAGCATTTTTTTGTTCCTTTTGTTACATCATTAGATTAGCACTATATGAAGATGTTACTTAATGGATAATACCATGAGTTTCACACAAAAACACTCATTTATACAAACATGTATTCTAATTTCTAAAGACATATATATTCATCACTTCCTTTTTAATTAATTTTGTACCTAAACTTTTTTTTATAATTGAATGGCCTCTAACCAAACTTCTCAAGAGTTCTAACAATAGCATGTCATATATCAATACATCCAACATATGTGATAATCAAAGAAGAACTGCTAAATATTTTATTACAAGATAAAGGTACTTAACTCAAACAAACCATCACAAATATACTATTTACTAATTAAACACATGTCTAAAAAAAATACTTTATTGTAATCAAAACCACTTCATCACCTTGTTAAGCAACAAGGAAGTTTCTAAATTCAAAAACATGAAAAACTCATTTTTAAAAAAATAAGATAATTTCTAGAAGACAAGTTTAATTTTACTTGACCATCTCCTCAATTGTTTATATGAAGATAATATTTATTTTGTCAGCACACACATGATCATAAGCATGATATCAAAGAAAATAATTCTTTTTATTTTTATGTCATAAAAAATATTTTTAAGTTCATAAATCTGATAAAAAAAGATTTATTATCGATCATTTTTTTCATATAAATATCAAGATAATTTTGTTTTCTTTCAAATGCATAATTTCATAACTCAATAATAATTTTAATGTGACAAACATTTTATAATTATTTTCATACAAAACACTTTAAATATATTCATGATCTTGAACATCTTTATCAATATAAAGAGTATAAGATATTAAATCATAAATTAATATAATAGGAAAAACATTAGCTTTAGACATAAAAAAAATTATTTAGAGAGGCAGAATTTTATTTATCCATAATTTCATTTATTGTTACCAATAGAAATAGAAACAATTATACATATAATATTTTAGGCTTAGTTAAGACTGATTTAATTATAACCATACCAAACACATTAGTTCATATTGATCCTTGCCATTATTTTAAGAGATAGTACAAAGAAGAAGAGAAGAACACTTTTGAGGAAACTAATTTTTTTTGTATCTTTCCCATGCACCTAGGTCCTATTTATAGGTAAAAAAAGGAGACACAAAAGTATATTGTAATAAGAAATATAGTTGTTAACCATGAATAACATTAACCCATAAAATTAAGAGTCCATAAAACTGTTAGTAATTATAAGATAATATTTTAATTATTTATTTTTTAAATTATATTAAAATATTTCTAACAATTTTCATGTTGATGCTTGTCTTTAGCAATACTTCCATGACTTCAATATTTAGAAGTAAATTACATAAGGCATCAGAGCTAAAGCTACAAATTCCTATGTTTGACTTCTTAATGATCATCACTGTGCAAGTGAGCTTATAAACCTACACTACCTAAAAACAACCCTACAAAAGAAAAGTTTTGAAGCGAATTGCAACAATTAGGCTTTATCTATGAAAATGATGAAACAAAGAGTTTGTAACAACTACAAAATATTTAGTATGTAATCATAAAGAAGACAAGAAAACTTCATCAACTAATTTCTACAAGAACAATATACCCAAAGGGCCGAAAATAAAATATTAGATAGTTTCAAACCATGATTTTAACCTATCTTTAGATCACATATAATCAAGTTTTTCAAAGTACAAGAAAAAATTAATAGAAATAAGTGTGTGAAGATGACAGTGATCTCAAGAATGTTTGTCGTTAGAATTTAGAGTATGAAATTAGATTTTGTTTATGTTATTGGTATTGGGAATTTAAGAAACATACTTTAAATAACATATGTATTATTTGGATTATTCAGTTGGTGATGACCCAAGTCCCCCCTTAGTCAAGAATGACTTGGGTCGATCTTCGGTTGAGACAACTCGGGGCGATCCTCAAACAAGGACGACTCGGGGCTACCATCGAACGGGGATGACTCGAGCCAACCTTCAGACTGAGATGACTTTGGCTGACCTTTGGACGATGTCAACTCAAGTTGATTCTCGGAAGGGATAACTCAGGTTGATCCTCGGACACAACAACCTAGGCCAATCCTCAAATGGGGACAACTCGTATGAATCCTCAGATGGAGATGACTCAAGTCGATCCTCACTTGGGGCCAACTTGGTCAAATTTCAATGAGAGTCGACTCGACCGACCTTTGGCCAAAGTCAACTTGGGCGGGCCCTCGTCTAGGAGGACTCAGGTCGGCAGTTTTTATAGGACGACTCAGACTAGGGAAGATTGGGTTTGAACCTCAACTGAGGACCTTTGACGCAATTTGATTTTGGATTTTCAAAATCCAAAAAATGATCCAATCTAAATCCAACCCAAATCCAATTAAATGGATTGAGATTTGGATTTTCAAAATCCAAAAAATTATCATATCTAAATCTAATTAAATGGGTTGGATTTAAAATTCAAAAGTATACATTTGGATTTGGGATAAATCCATCTAAATGGACTTAGAACAATATGGATTTTGATTATCACGGATTACATCTCAAAATTTGGATCTTTTGCCCACCCTTCATCTTGATGGTTCAATTGATCATCTTGAAGCTTGCCTTGTGGCCAAAGGTTATGCACAAATTTTTGGTTTGTTCTATGGTGATATTTTTTCTCTAGTGGTAAAAATGACTTTATGCTTGCTTATGTATAGTCATTGCTACTCTTCAACAATGATCTCTTTACTAACTGGATGTCAATAATTGTTTTCTTAATTATGATTTACAGGAATGGAGCAACCTCTAGGTTGTGTTGCCCAATGAGATTCTTATAGATTGGTATGTTGTTTTCACAAATCTTTATATGGTCTTAAACTTGGTTTGAAAATTTTAACAATGTTGTTCAACAGTTTAGCGTGACTAGTAGCATGGTAGATCATTCAGTTTTATAAGTTGTTTTTGTAAGATTGAATTAGACTTAAAGTCTACTTCTTAAAATGATATGAGTCATTCAAAGTCCATCTCAACGAAATTTGTTGTCATCTGCTATTGGATCACCCTTTAATATCTAGTCCCACATCTAAGATGTATGTCTCAGTTTAAGGGGGTGTGTTGGAGATCTTACATAAACTAGAGATAAAATGAATTTATAGTATATAAATGATGCAAATATCACCTTATAGACCTATTTTATAACGTTTAGTTAGATTTAAACTACTTCTTAAGATTTAAACCTAAAGAAATTAATAAAAAAGAAAAAAATAGTTGTTAGGTGAGTGAGATCTCTCCAAAGTAATAGGGAGTTAGGCATGAAGTAGGTGTAGGCATGGAGAATATTTCTAGTTCTCTTCATGCATTTTATTTTCCATCTACTACTTTAGTTTTCCCATCACTCACCTTAATATAACACTACTCTAATTGCCTTTATACAATATTGTAAAATAAATAATTTCATTAAATATAAATAAACTACAACTGATCATAGTAATGGTTTCTTTTCTTCAAGGGGTTTCATTAGGGAAGGTCTTTTTTCGTTTATGGTGTTTAATTTTGTTATTTCTACCAATGTGAGACTTAGACTCACACTTACCATTGTTGTTGTTATGGGTATGGTGTTGTTGTTGTTGTTATTATCACAACGGTCTAAATCGGTCACTAAGACGAAGCAGTGACTCTTATACTACTAATGGTCTTTTTAAGGGGTTTCATGAGAGATTATATATATATATATATATATATATATATATATATATATATATATATATATATATATATATGACATGAGTTCAACCCACATAAGGGATTACCATCATTTTTAACCTATAACCTCAAGGCAATGAGTTTATAGGTTTTTTTTTTCATATGATATTTAATTGTATCATTTCTACCCAATGTGTAACTTAAACTCACACTTAGATTGTTCCTAACACATAAGTATGTATATAAGTTTTATCCTTAGTTGCAAATCTATGTTTTCTCTAGACAAGAGTGAAAATAGTTTGCATTGAATAAAGGTAACAATAAGAAGGAATACATGGTTTTAAATATAAATAAAAAATACATGAAGAAATCGTCCTTTATTGTACATTTGTGTTGACATTTTTTTTATTTAATTATTTGACTGGTTGCCACTTTGGTGGGAAAGTTTCAAGTTGGTCCCTACTTTGATTTTTGTTTATTAATTGCATCCTAAAATTCATTAAAATGGTTTAGTCAAATCCTTTTTCATTGACGTCGTTAAAATTGTTAACACATTGTGATTAGGCATGGTTATTTGACAAGTGATGTAGACGAGGCACATAAGTATTTTTTGATGTGAATGAAATTGAGTTTTTTTTTTTCTTGATTCCCTTTCTTCTTCTACCCACCATCACTTTCTAACACATTCTTCATCCTCACATTATTCATCACTTATAACCATCATCTTTTTCCTACCCTCCAATCCAACCTAGGTTGTTCTTTCCCACTCGTGGACAACATTCCACCCTGCTCTCATTTATTCCCTCACATAACTAACCCAGAATGCCTTCTAGGGTTTGCTTTCTCTATGTCACTGGGACAATACAACAATCCTAAATTCTCACCCTTTCACACCACCATTATTTGATTCCTCTTTCACCTTCATACCCATCGAGAAAAGCATGCATCTTTAGTGTCAACTGTAACATCCTGGTAGTCCTTGGGGTGATCTCGTAGTTCCTACGGGGTGGAGACGATGGGGTCGGTCCATGGATTCTTTTTCCTTTTGCCACATTTCGCTCAAAGGGTTGAAGGGAGATAATGCATCAAGCTGTTCGCAAGGGTCAGCCTGATCCTCTTCCCCAGGATGATCCCAAATGAGGAAACCCTAAAAGACGAGAAAATTTATTTCATTTATATACCGCAATTATGGATGTTAACGGGGCGGGTAGGGTACGAGTAATAGCTTCCCCATACCCTATCCGCTAGATAAATATTTGCCTTGTAGCCGTATTCATATCCGTCGGGTATCTGTTTTACGGGTACCCACCTATTTTTTTCATATCCGCGGGTATCCACGGGTACCCGCAGATATTTACAAAATTATTTAAAAAACAAATATTTAATCATAAATTCAAATAAAAAAAAGTAAAATACATCACTGACATAAATTTTAAATAAAGTTCAAATAAACTCAAGTTCAGACAAGCCCAAATAATTATGAAAATAAATATAAAATGGCGTTCAATATAATGAAAATTCTTTAATTAGTGCTTTGATCAACAAGTTCACTTTCTCATATTGATTCCTGAAAAATAAACAAAATAAACAAATAATAAACCTCAACTGCCATGTACCAAGTATTCTTATTTTGATTCCATCATTTGACAACAAACATACCATAAACATCACTATCTACATAGGGTTTGATGTATATTCCCAATTTCAATGAAAGGAATGAAAAGAATGTCAAGGGGTGTACCTAGAAGAAGACAACGTACCAATACTTGAAACCGAAAGAATGAAAAAAGAAGACAAGATGTTCAACTTAGAAAAAAATAGGTTAGAATATTTTTACTAATCTATATAAAAGGGTATTTTTGTGAATTAAAATTTAGCGGGTACGGGTATCCACGGGTACGAATACTATGATACACATACTCGCCCCGTTAACATGCGGGTATCAAAAATACCCGTACCCGCAGGTAGCGAGTATCCATTTTTAATATCCATTTCCTACCCGTTGCAGGTTTTATCCGCAGAAATCCGCGGATACGAATTTTTTTGACATCCCTAACCGCAATAATCCAAAATCCAAAACTGTAACTGTTGATTACGAAATACGAGTCTAGTAAGATAAATATTTACAAAATGTTTAAAATCCATAAAACAAGAAAACATCATAAAGGTTTTTTCCAAGCTAGCCCCTCTTCGGATCTATGCCTCACCAGCACCGCTTACAACATCATTTGCTCTCGTGTAACGAATTACATGGTCATTGCTAGAGCCGTCAAAATGTGTTATAACCCGCGAACCAACCCAGCTCATCACGGGTTCGGGTCGGATTGGGTTGAAAAAAATTACAAATTTTAGTACAGGTTAAAAATGAACCCAATCCATTAAGAACTCGGCTCATTCGGTTCAACCCGTGATGAATCGGATTGACTCACCAACCCATACAATAAATTTTATATTTAATTAATTAATATATATATATATATATAAATATA